>SDBU01008728.1_pt1 | contig 11474 bp, 9 predicted proteins | sample 2277071 | NCBI WGS metagenome assembly SDBU01 (sample SAMN10397929, study PRJNA504765) | marine sediment metagenome | isolation source: marine sediment core GS08_GC12, 126 cmbsf | place: Arctic Ocean: Gakkel Ridge, Loki's castle | collected 2008 | reverse complement strand
CGACGAAAACCCTTGTGCGGCCTTGCTCATCAGAAAAACTCCTCATTTATGAATTGGAAACTTACCCAGTGCCCAACACTTGTTACGTTATTTATGGATAGGCACTAACTAACAGCCTCAAGCCGAGTTTGGTCTAAAATCTAACGCCGTGTTTTCATATCTGTAGATTCGTTTCACCCACCTCAAAATCCACAACATCACGACAATTTGTTACAACAAAAGCATAGAGCCGTTTTGGGCCTGGTAATTGTGTTTGAATTGTGTATAGGTACAGAAAGGGGCTCAGCGCAGGGGTGGCGATCCCGGCGTTCATGTCTTTGCCGCAGACCTGCACGGACTCAAACAGACCAATATCCGACCTGGAAACGAATTTTACCCATTTCTGCTCAAAGCACTTTTGGGTAGTTTTGTACATGAGGCGCAAAGCGCGCTGTATATGGTGACATGACGGATTGTGACTCACCAAAGGTTTATGCCAGGCCCCTGATTCCCTTATTGCTGGCCCTCATGGCCGGAATTGTCGCGGGGCTTTACCTGCCCGACCTTTCCGGTGTTTTTCTTGCCATCGTTCTTGTCTTCCTGTTTTCCCTTCTCTTTGTCTGGAAGGGAAAAAAGCTTTGGTTGCTTCCCCTTTTTCTCTTCTTCACCCTTGGCTACTGGAGCCTGCAAAGCTGGGTCTCTCCACGACTTTCGGAAAACCATGTGTCCCGTTTTGTCGACGGCAGACGCTGGCACATGATCGGTACGATAGATGGCGACCCGGAACGATTCCCTGACCGAACGCGTTTAATACTGAAAGCGGAGTCCCTGGCAAGGGGAGGCCTTTTTCACAAGGTTACGGGTGCCGTAAGGGTGATAATCTGGGAGCCTGTACCCGGTCTGCGCTCAGGGGACAGGGTGGCGTGTTTCGCCCGGCTTAAAGAGATCCGAAACTTCAACAATCCGGGTGGTTTTGACTATCGTAGGTATCTGGCCTTTCGAGGTATACGTGCCTCTGCATCTGTATCCAGGGAAAGCCTTGTTATCAGGCTCCAGCCGGCAAAGCAGTGGCGGTTTGGTTACGCCATAGACCGGTCACGGCAGGCCGTATCGAGTCTGATCGACAGGGCCACTTCAGAAGAGCCCGGAGAGGTCAAGGGGATCATCAAAGCACTCCTTATCGGGGATCGAAGCGGGGTCTCTTCGGAGATCAGGGATGTTTTCATTCGGACCGGAACCGCCCACCTTCTGGCCATTTCAGGACTCCACATCGGTATCATAGCAACCATCGCGTTTTTTTGTTTCCGGTATATGCTCACACGATCCCAAAGGGTTGTACTGGCTGCTTGGCCGACAAAAGGCGCTGCCCTGCTCAGCATGATGCCGGTTCTCTTTTACGGCTTCCTGGCCGGAATGTCTCCTTCCACCCAACGAGCGGTCATCATGGTGGCCGTCTTCCTGATGGCGTTGCTATTGGAACGGGAGCGCGACACCATGAATACCCTGGCCTTGGCCGCTCTTGTGATCCTGGTCATAAACCCCACGGCCCTTTTTGAGATTTCTTTTCAGCTCTCATTCACGGCTGTATTCGCCATCCTCTACGTGATGGAGCACTTTCCCCTTGTCACCAAACTCAGGAGGGGCCAGCCGGCACTTTACAAAAGGCTGGTGCTTTTTCTGCTTGTAAGCACAACTGCCATCTTGGGAACCGCTCCCATAACCTTGTACTATTTCAATCAAATGTCTCTCATAGGGATATTGACCAATTGCTTCATGGTCCCTTTGATTGGATTTTTGGTCGTGCCGATGGGGTTGCTGTCTGTTTTCTTTCTGCCGTTTAGTGCCACCATAGCGATCTGGGTTATGAAGGGGGCGGCAGTAGTTCTGGAAGGGGGCTTGGGCCTGGGCACTTTCTTTTCAGAGTGGCCGTTTGTCGCCGTAAGGACCGTAACTCCCACCCTGGTCGAAATTGCACTGTACTATGCCCTGGCATGGGCTCTCTTCAGTTGTCGGAAGAGCCGCCGGGCGAGACTGGTGCTGATCGGCCTTGCACTTTTTGTTGTGGCGGATGTGGGCTACTGGTTCAGCGTGCGGTTCGGCCGTCGTGAATTGAGAATGACGCAGATTGATGTAGGGCAAGGGAATTCTACACTAATGGAACTTCCGGGAGGTCCATGCGTGCTGGTAGACGGTGGGGGATTCTACAGGAACAGTTTTGATACAGGAGCTTGGGTTGTCGGGCCGTTTTTGTGGAGGCGAAAGATTGCCAGCGTGGACATCCTTGTCTTATCTCACCCCCATCCCGATCATTTGAACGGGCTGCTGTTTATTGCCAGACACTTCAATATCCGTGAGATATGGATGAACCAGGAATCGGCAGACACCGAGCCCTACCGGGATTTTATGCAGGTTCTGGAAGAGAAAGATATCCGTGTGCTTGCACCAAAAGACCTTGTCGTGCCGCGAATTATTAACGGGGTCCGCTTTGAGGCACTCTATCCTCCCGTGGATTTCTTGGAGCGGAAAACCCAAGAGAGCCGGCGTACACCGAATAATAACTCTCTTGTCCTGAAGGTCACTTTTCGAGACGTATCATTTCTCCTGCCTGGAGATATTGAGGAAGAGGCAGAAAGAGAGCTTGCGTCGCTTGCATGCACAACACTCAGAAGTGACGTTCTTCTGGTCCCTCACCACGGAAGCCAGAGTTCAAGCACTTACAGATTTCTAAAATGCGTTAAGCCGGAGATAGGTATTGTATCGTCCGGATGGAGGAACAGATACGGAATGCCCAAGAAGAAGATTCTCAAACGTTACGAGACTCAGGGGTGTCATATATTTCGAACTGATCGCCAGGGCGCCATCACCATAACCACAGACGGCAAGCACCTGAGTGTTACGCCATTCCTCCCTCTTTCTTCTCCTTCCTGAGCTGTTCACGCGGACAGCATTGACGCACAGGTAGTTTTCCTGATATAATTAGATGCTTTTCCAGAAGAAAACAGGTAAATCTACTAGTATGTCCTTGAAGCCCAGGTGAATACTTTTGAACACGGAGTGGTATATACGAGGTTAATGGTTTTCCACGACTGTTCCAGGAAAATCTATGTGATTGTTAGTTTTTCTTCTTTGTGTGGTGTAAGCCGTAGGACTCCTATTTCACATGAGTTAACTACTTGAAACTTAAACAAAAGCGCTCTAGGCTCTTTTCGGGTGTGATTTTTTGCTTCTGACTCAAGTTGCGTACTGTAATTCACGCCAAGTCTATAACAAGAATGACAATCGGGGGTAGACGATGCCAAATACATACAAGACTAGATATTTTTCCTCTATTAACTATTTTCCTGCGGCGGCTGCTCCCTCAGCCAAGACTGCTTCGTATTCTCTCCGCAAGGGATGAGTATTGACTTTAGAGTCAAATCGTGTGTATAATTTGTAGGATTAGATCGTGTACAATATCTGTCAGAAACCATTTTCTGCCTTATTAGACACGGGGGGCCACCATGCGTACTGTAAGGACTTTTTGGATTCTCTTACTCACCTTTGGCCTGATAGGTTTCACCGGAAGCACTTGCCTCGTGATGGCCGATGATTCAGATCCACCTCACCAGACTCATTTAGACCACGTCAGAGGGCCATACATTGATCAATGCGACGTATGTCACACGCTGATCCCTTCTGACCCTTCGGAATATGACACAGTTGATTGGAACAGCTGCGACTCATGCCACAGCCCCGGTGGTCTGTACGACGGTGTCGATGATAGCAATGTTGGAGTCAAGAACAACTGGGAGAACCTTGATTCTCCGACTTTTGCCAACGAATCCATGATCTACAACGGAGATGGCACTCTAAGAAGTGACAAAGACAAATGGTGCGCCACGTGCCATGACAGGGGCATCGGGACCCTTGTCGACGACTTTGAGGCGTATACCGATGATGCCGGTCTCCAAGCCAACTGGGTCAGGGGCTCGGATGCGGATCCTCCGACCCTGGAGCTTTCCGGGGGCCCCGACGGTTCGAAGTGTATGCATGTTGTGGTGGACTTCGACAGGAATGCAAGCGACTACGGCGCAGTTACGCGGGACTACAATCCTGCACTTGATTTGGAAGGCATGGAATCCATAAGTTTCTATGTCAAGGTAGTTGATACGGGTTCGCATTGGATCAAGAACATCAAGGTTAGGCTGAGAAAGCCCAGTGGTGACTTTTGCGTGGCCACTTACAACACTTCTAACCTCCCAGAAAACGCGTGGCAGCTGGTCTCGATACCACGTGCGGATTTCAACGACGGCACGTGGGCTGATGAGGGGGTCAATCGGATCAATCTTCGCATGTTCGAGAACAGCGCACCCACCAGCGCAGAAGAGGATATCTATTTCGACGACATTAGCTTCAGCGCGCTCCCAGCACAAGCACGCGATGTGGTCGGTGACAACGCGACATGGGGACACTACGTTACAGGGCACCGCTTCGGATGTACGTCCTGCCATGACCCCGCAAGCGACCACATTGACGGCGAGACCAACCCTCTCTATGGCTATTTCACGAGCTACGGCAACCCGACTGGTTTCAGGTTCTACAGTGATTCTTCCATGGGGCTGCAGCTTCCGTACACTTCCTATGTGCCAGGTTCGGAAGGGTCGTTTGCACTGTGTTACACATGCCATGATGAGGCCGTAATAACGCAGGATGCGCCTGGGGAAGACCTAGTTACGAATTTTGCTGAACCTGGTCTTATTTTTGCGTCAAAAGACAATCTGCACCTGGAGCACGTGGGAGGCCTTGGCTCCAACATGACGCCGAGTGTATACCATGGTACATGTGTACTGTGCCACGACCCCCATGGGCAGTCGAACCCAGCAATGACGCGAACTGATATGGGCGATTTCATTTACTTTGATGCCGGTGGCTGCGAAATAGCGCGAGATTCAGATAGTAACACCAACGGCATCAAGGATTGGTACGATCCTGATGTCAATATGGGTGGGGCTCAGCAATTGAACAAAGCATTGCTTAGTTACCCAATGTGTAGCAGTATTTGCCACACATTTGCGGCAGCACCGAGTGATCCGTGCACCCCGTACGCAGGCTCCCAAGGGCGAGACGGATGGTATGCCAGAGATTACGAATACGTCCCTCATGAAGGAAACATGGACGTGGGACCAATCTGTCTCACTGCGGGGTGCCACCCGGTTAATAAACTGCACGCGGGGCACTTCTCACATCCCACTGAATTCCCGCTGGACGAAACCGGCTGTAACAAATGTCATGCTGACGGACGACTTCAATGCGCGGATAGCCCTTTATTCAAGAATGTCGATCAACAAGGTCCGCCTCAGTATTTGAGTGAGACAGGAATATGCGCTACGTGTCACCCTCTTCCTTAGACTGGGTAGCCATGACAAAGTTGAGGGGGATCTGGACATAGCTCGACAGCTACATAATCCCAACAATCTTGGGTGTACATAGGAAGGCAGGGTCAGAAATGGCTCTGCCTTTCCTATGTCCATATCTTCTGATTGCCCTGTGAAGATCTGTGCTAATAGTAATGCCATAGTATCTTTACTTCCTCTTACCCTTAAGAAGTAGAGATATGGTTTTCATGTCTCCAATCTGAGCTACCAATGAGCGTCAGTTCAGATAAACCCCAGCCGTTGAAATCACTGACAAAAAACCACGCACTTGGCAGCCTGCCCTTTTAGCTAAGTAACGGAAATCGACATAACGAAATCCTTCCAATCATGTTTTCATACCGCCTTCTAACAGATTATTCGACCATGCCTTGCCTGTGGTAGGATCACCCAGGCATTTCTCCAACGGTTTTGGGTGTTTTTCTTCCATCAAAACTGGCATTTCACCCAATTGGCTTTTTGTTTTGATCTGATACTAATGATCCTGCGGGATTTTGTGCGCAGTAGTCTCCTGTTCCATTTTTCGGGATGTTTTCCATCGACTGGGGATCAAACGAAGAAGAGCACCGAGACGAACGGGATTGAAGGAGGCAGTTAAATCAGACACTTACAAACGATTTGTTTTGTCCTTCTGGTATTCCTGGCTCCAGGAGGTATCCTAATACTGGCGTTGAAGGCCCAGGCGTTGATGGCTCGCAAACCCCGGGCAGAGAATGGAGCCAAAAATACGGAGAAAACCAGATTGGACAGGTGTATCGCGTTATTAAGACACAGGTTCTGATATCCCTTTCATATCTCATATCCCACTCGCCTGGTGCCTGCCCAGCCATGAGGCGTCAATAGCCCTGCCTTTTTTGCTACTCATATGTTCTATATTGGGGTTGTGTTATTTCTGCTGGAAGTAGAACGTTCTTCTACGTACCTCTACTTCTGACTACCCTCAAGATGCTGAAGAGACTCTCGACCCCAGCCACCCTGAGGGCCTTCATGGCATACCGCTGTTACCCTTGACACGCAATTCAATTCTGCCTATGTTTGCCACATACAAAGTCGCATAGGTGAGTTTTCATCAATTTCTTTTGAAGCGGCCTGGTCGCCGACATAGACGGAGGTTTTCGATGAATCTGATTGGGAAGATTGCGACGGCAACAGTGGCGCTAGTTGCCGTTCTGGTTGTAACGGGTCAAGCGTACGACCGTATGGGCCCTGAGGCACGCAGGCGCGAGGTCCGGGACAAAGTGGGTGGCGTCCCCGAAAGGATCCTGAAACTTCAGAGTATCGAGAAGGTGGAGCCTCCCTCGATCGATGGTGCGGTTGCCATTGCGCTGAAGGCAGCAGAAGAGGCAGCGCGCCCGCTGATAGACACAACGTTCCACAAAGGGAAGCATCTGATTGTTCCGGACGACTTTAAGACGATTCAAAGCGCGATCGATGCCGCCCAGAGCGGCGACATCGTCGTTGTCAAGCCAGGCACGTACTTTGAGTTGATCGTGATGAAAGACGGTGTGAAACTGATCTCTGATTCAACAAAGGGTGGCGATGAACCTGTGGCCGTGGAGGGCGCACGACTGAAGCTTCCCCGCCGCACACTGCGCACGATCATCGACGGTTCAAAGTCAAAGACCACACGGCGCGGCATGATTGATTTCGACGCCGGCCTCGGCCGAAACACGATAGTCGATGGTTTCACGCTCCAGAATCTTCCGAAACAGAACCACCACATCCCCGGGCACGCACATGGCCTGAACGTGCGCGGTGCGAGTCCTGTTATCATGAACTGCTACGTGCGCAACAACGGAAGTACGGGCATCGGCAACCACGTCGTGTACACAGACCAAGAGAGTCCTATTTCGAAGCGCGACTTCCGCTGGGCCAACATGAAACACAGGGCGGAAGGGGTGATCTACAACAATATCATCCGTGGTAACCTGGGGCTGGGCATAGGGTGCAACCATTTTTCCGCGCCGCATATACTCGGCAACGAGGTCTTCGAAAACGACGACTCTGAGTTGGGCGACAAGCCCTCTCCGGGCATGGGGGCCAAGCACGGCGCGGCGCCTACTACCATCGGCAATATCGTGCACGACAATCCAGGCGGCGGAATCCTGTGCGGGGTCGGCGAATCCCAGGGCACGCATGGCGTCGATCGTCCGACGCACCCTACGGTGATGAAGAATGTGTTGTACCAAAACGGAAAGCTGCGGCCGGCAATCTCGTCTGGCGGGGGTGGATCAAAAGAGATGCCTGTACGTTTCGTGGGCAATTTCGTTTATGACACGGACTACTTAGGTATCGGTCTTCAGAAAGGCGCTGTTGGAATCATTGAGGAGAACATAGTGCTCGGGACAGAGGGTCCGGGCATTGCGGTCAATGGTTCCACTGCTCTCAAATTGAACCGCAACAAGGTGAAGGGGGCGAAGGGGCCGGGGTTCGTGATCACGGACGGCGCCAAGGTCGTCGAGATGGTCGGGAACGCGGCAGATTCGAACTCAGGCCCGCGATTCCTGTTGCGCCCGGGCAGCACCATCGCCAGCCCGGATGAGTAAAACTCTTTACCACTTTGGCCTTATCACCTTCTCGCCGTATTGTTTATGCAATGTTAGGGTAAAACCCCCGTTCCGATATGTTGCGACGGCAGACAGGTGCCAGTTGCCATACCTCAATATCTTAAAACCGTTCAACCTTCATCGCCCTCTAACCCGCCATAAAAACGGCGGGTAAACCTTGAACCGTGAACCGCCGACTTCGCCATAGTAGCCTATGGCTACGACGGCTGAATTGGAACTTTGAACCTGAGTAGTTGCGCTGTAATTATTCTTTTATCCTGCCTAGTATAAAGTTTCAATAAAACATTTACATTTATCATTAATTCGGCTACCATATTGAAAAAACAATGGAGGTAGCCATGGCACGCAAAACCAAACGCGCAAAACTTCAATTGACAAACAAGCAGAGAATCAAATTTGATCACCTCAGCAAATCGCGCAAAGCCCCATTACGAGAAGTGCAAAGGGCTAAAATATTATTGCATTATGCTGACCAGATTCCAATATTGCAAATTCAACAACTTGTCAATGTGAGCCGGCCTACCATTTACAAATGTATAGATAAGGCGTTGGCTGCAGGTGCAGACGCAGGGCTCAAGGATTATTTTCATAGGCCTTTTGGTCCAACAATCGATGATGCAGCTAAGACATGGGTTGTTAATCTGGCATGCACAAAACCGAAAGATCATGGCTTGGCCGCTGAGCTTTGGACTTATAGCGAACTTGCCAGGTACACCCGTGAGAATGCCCCGCCTGCAGGACACTCATCTTTGTCAAAGGCGGCAAAAGCAACTATCTGGAGAATACTTTCGGCAAATGAAATACGGCCTCATAAAATCAAATACTACCTTGAGCGCAGGGATCCTGATTTTGAGCAAAAAATGCAGGAAGTGCTCATGGTCTACCAAGAGGTCAATCTCCAAAACTATCAAGCGCCAGCCGGCAACATGCACCCCGGGATGATCACTGTATCTGTTGACGAAAAACCTGGGGTCCAGGCCATCAACAACGTTGCCCCTGACTTGCCGCCAAAACCGGGGAAGCACAAGAGTGTAGGTCGAGACTATGAGTATAAACGACTGGGTACTGTGTCTATACTCGCAGCCCTTGATTTGCATACCGGAAAAATAATAGCGCAAGTACACGATCGGCATCGCAGTAGAGAGTTTATTGAATTGCTCAAGGAGCTTGACGCCTACTACCCCAAAGAGAATACTGTTCGTGTCGTCTTGGATAATCATTCGGCACATATTTCAAAGGAAACTATGAAGTATCTCGCATCCCGGCCCGGTCGGTTTGTGTATGTGCATACGCCCAAACATGGCTCGTGGTTAAATTTAATTGAAACGGCTTTTTCAAAAATGGCGCGCACTTTTTTGCGTCATATTCGAGTCTCCAGCAAAGAAGAACTTAAGGAACGTATCCTCAAAGGGATCAAAGAGATTAACTCTGCTCCGGTTGTGTACCGTTGGAAAAAATTTGACCTTGAAGTCGCTTAATTGTAAATATTTTAACGAATCGAGATACTAGTTCCCCTTCTATCTCATCAAAGATGTCTTCTATTTTATACAAGAGCCGGTCTGCCTTTGACAGCTGCCAGTCGGCAACATGTTCCTCTATCTGCTCATAGAGCTTGTGGAGTGCGGGTTTTTGTTTGAGGAGAAGCTCTCTGAAGGGAGGATCTCCTTCGAGCTGATATAGTAGCTTATCCAAGTCCCCGACTATTTGTAAGAGTGAAGGGCTTTCATCAACCCACGCCTCATCCAGGAAGCCGAAACGACGGGCAATCCCAGGGTATACTTCCCTCAAACCCTTTCTGTAATATGGCAAGATCCGAACCGTCAATTGCATGTGCTTGCTCATCAGTTATCTCCTCATAGTATTTGGATTCTCTCGCCCGCTTCCTTCGGTCGCTCGAGCACTCAGAGATCTCAGAGATAAATAGTCTGTCTGATTTTCTGAGGGGACAAATCAGACAGAAACTCTCAGTGCGCCGAGGCGGACATTCATCACCCGGCCTATGCAAAGGTCTAACACAGTCACAAGAATTTGCTACACATAAGAGGCCCCGCGAAGCGAGGTGGCGGTTCAAGCAGATTCCCCCTCATCCCGCTTTGCGGGATGAGCAATTTAAGCCGCCCCGAAACGCCGCCATGTGCACTTAGACGCATTTTCGAGATGGGTTATAGTTGACTTGGAAGTTACAATCCTATAGAGTTCCTGCCTGTGGATCTGGGAAAAATCAGGGACATCGGTGTGGCGGCTGCGCTTCGGGCAGGCGAAATTCTTCGTAATCGCTGGGACAGAGCCCACACAGTAAAAAAAAAGGGCGCTATCGATTTAGTGACTGAAGCTGACTTGGCCTCTGAGGATGCCATTATCCAGCTTATCCGGGCTGTTTTCCCGGGCCACACCATCCTGGCTGAGGAAAGTGGCGTTACCCCCGGAACAGACCCTTACGAATGGATCATAGATCCGTTAGACGGCACGACGAATTTCGCCCATCACCTACCCGATTTCAGCCTCTCCATTGCCTTCGCTCTTGAAGGCGAGATGGCATTTGGCCTGATCTTGAATCCGGTTGCCGGAGAACTCTTTTGCGCTACGCGTGGGCAGGGAGCTGAACTAAACGGCCGACCCATTCGTGTCTCGAGCACAAAGACAGTTGCGGAGAGTTTGCTGGTCACCGGTTTTCCTTATGACCTTGAGCCCGTTATTGGCCCCTTGATGCAGCGGCTCGAGCAATGTATAATGGCTGCCCAGGGAGTTCGTCGGCTAGGGTCAGCTGCCCTGGATCTGTGTTATGTGGCCTGCGGGAGATTTGACGGTTTCTGGGAAGAGAATCTGGCTCCATGGGATACCGCAGCAGGTTGGATGATAGTCCAGGAAGCCGGAGGAACGATCTCTGACTTCTCAAGTGGAGCTTATAGTATTGACAAAAAGGAAATTTTGGCTACAAATGGTCTTATTCACCAGGAGATGATGGCCCTATTGGCCCTGTCATGAAAAAAACGATACTTGATTCAAAGCTTCTGACGAGCAGATTCGACTGTTTTGGGCAATATGAACCTGACGACACCATATGCCGTAATTGGTGCCAGAAAAACATTCGCTGCGCTATCGTGCAGCATCAGTGTGAAGAGCTTGAAATACTGGAAGGTCTTTTCGACGCTGAGTTTGAGTCGGATAGGGTGCAATAGTCCGCGCTGATCCCACCTGAAAAACCTCATATAATCAAACCCTTGCTGGCCCCATAAAATGTTATGATTCTGATATCTTCAGTGGTGGCTCCATAGCGAATCTGACAGGCTTCCCGTTGCCAAAGGTGAAAAAAAGGGGTCAAGTTTACGTTTGACGGTTTTGTTCTATTGAAGATTGAATACCCTGGTGCGTGGTATCATGTGATGAACCGGGGCTGGAGGTCCGACTCAAGAGGTACAGTTGTGTCAGTACTGCGATTGATCGAACGAAAGCTGGGATATCAAAAGACCCAAAGCTCAAGCAGCGGGTGGAAAAACCCAAAGCTGTTCTGACTAAC
>SDBU01008727.1_pt1 | contig 11474 bp, 8 predicted proteins | sample 2277071 | NCBI WGS metagenome assembly SDBU01 (sample SAMN10397929, study PRJNA504765) | marine sediment metagenome | isolation source: marine sediment core GS08_GC12, 126 cmbsf | place: Arctic Ocean: Gakkel Ridge, Loki's castle | collected 2008 | reverse complement strand
CTCAAGCGTTACAATACCAATGCACGCCCCGAATTCATTCACGACCACGGCCAGGCTCTCGCGTGCCCGCTGCATCTCGAGGAAGAGCTTGTCGATACCCTTCGTGTCGGGGACCAGGCGGGCCGGTCGCACGTACGGCAGGAGAAAGGTCTTCCTCTGCTTGTCGTATAGCACATCGAACACATTCACCAGCCCCACGATCTGATCGACCCGTTCTCGGTAGACCGGAATACGGGTGTACGGCTGCATACGCACAAGTGAAATCAGCTCTTCGCTTCGCGCGGTTTCCAGGAGAAGTGCGACTTCCGAGATGGGGACCATGACCTCGCGGACAATCGTGGTCGCATAATCGAGCGTGGACTCGAGCATCTCCTGCTCGTGTCTGCCGAGTCCGCCCGTCTCAGCCGATTCCTCGAGGACAAGCTTAATCTCCTCCCTGGTCGTGTAGAGGCTCTTGGGACGGCTTCCGAATAGGCGAAAGACCGAGTTGGTCAAGACCTGGACCGGAAAGGTGATTGGCGCCAGAATCCAAGATAGAACCTTCCATAAGACTGCGGCCTTGACCAGCATCTGGTCGGCATGGTGTCGGAAATAGGCCTTTGGGACGATCTCGCTGACTACAAGAAAGACGCAAGTCATGACCGCTATGGCGGCGATCGGTGCCAGTGAGCCAATCCAGCGCTGGAAACTAACAGTAGCAATCGCGGCACCTGCAATGTTGAAGACGTTGGTTACGATGAGTGTGGCTGCCAGGATCCGTTCCCTTTGGTTGAGGATTCCAAGAGCAAGTCTTGCGCTGCGTACCCCCTTAGAGGCTAAGTGCTGGATGCGTGTCCGACTCGCCGACACGAGTGCGGTCTCCGAACCTGAGCCAAAAGCCGAGCCCAGAACGCAGAAAAGGAGGAGGACAAGCTCAAGCATCATCTGCTGCCACCTCTCCAACAAGCCGTTTGACCCGACAACTCACAATTCGCCTCCGCGTAGACTGCACGACAGTAAAACGCGCACCATTTCGCTCAATGGTTCGTCCCGGGACTGGGATCTCACCGAACTCGTCACACAGATATCCGTTTAGCGTAACGGATTCGCCCTCGGGAAGACTCAGGCCGCACGTCTCATTAACGTCCTCGATAGGGGCGCGACAGAGGACAAGCCACTCATCCGGGCCAGTGGACTGAATGAGCTCCTCGGCCTTCTCGTATTCGTCATAGATTTCACCAACAATCTCCTCTACCAGATCCTCCATCGTCACGATCCCGGAGGTCACGCCGTACTCGTTTACGATCACTGCCATGTTGAGAAGATTCTCTTGCATGTGGCGGAAGGCCAGGTGAACCCTTGCACCTTCGGGAAAGATGGCAACCGGTTTGAGGAGTTCGGGGACCTCACGGTCGGGATTGAGGAAAAATTCCTTTGTACTCACAAAGCCGACGATATGATCAATGCTCTTCTCGTAGGTCGGGATCCGGGAATGGCGCGCTTCGATCATGACTTGCTCCAACGCCTCACGAGAGATGTCGAGGGGGGCGGCTGCGACATCCACACGGGGCGTCATGATCTCTTCGGCTTTCGTCTCCGAGAAGCGCATGATGTTGCGTGCAATGCGCCGTTCCTCTGCCGTGATGGTTTCCTTCCGGCCGGCTTCCTCGAAAAGTAGTTCCACCTCCGATGCACTGAGTGCTCCACCCGCCTCCTCGGGGATTTTGAGTACTTGAAGGATTCCTCCTGCTAAACGGTCAAATACCCGCACCATGGGACTGGCGAGTTTCGCAAAAAAGCGAAGCGGCTTGATGGCGGCATGCGACAAAGGCATGGCGTGATTGACTGCTATTGTCTTGGGAATGATTTCGCCAATGAAAAGCACCAGAAGTGAGTCTACGACAATCGCAGAGGTGAGGCTGTGCGAGCTGACCAGCCCCTGGAATAGAAGAGTCGCTGTTGCAGATGTGGCTACATTGACCAGCGTGTTCCCAAAGAGGATCGTTGAAAGCAACTTGCGAGGTCGCTGCAACGCCCTCGCAATGAGCTGCGAGCGGACCGATTTCTCATCCTTGAGGCGCCGCCGCTCAACGCGGTTCAGAGAAAAGAGCGCTGTCTCTGCTCCAGAGAAGCAACCCGAACAGATGAGCAGAAAAACCAGGAGTGTAAGTAGAAGTATTGACGAGGGGTCGTCCAACAGGACCTCCAGATACTGGTGAGTCAAACAAACCCTAGTAAGATATGCCTCCGAAAGGTGCCTAAAAACAAATCTCCGGAAGCATAGCCATTCCGGAGATGTTTAGTGAAAACAGAGTCGTGTAGTTAATCCACCACAATGACAGAGGCTTTTTTCGCAAGTTGAACCACTTTGTGGGAAACACTTCCAAAGAAAAACTCCTTGACAGCGGACAAGCCCCTTCTGCCAAGGACAACGGTGGTGTATTTTCCCTTCTGGGCCTCCTTCAGTATATCTCTCGCTATACCGGACTTCTTCTTTCGAATCTTTACAGTCACACTCTTGGAAGGAAAACCGGCTTCCACCAGAACTTTCTTCGCCTTTTCCATAAATGCTTTCAAGTGATCTTTCTTGGTGTCCTCTATGGCACAAAATGCCTTCCTGTTTTGCCGAAATATAGGAGCAAGGGAGGGGCCGTCCAAGTCGCATGCTGCAGTGGCATCAGGAATGACACTAAATAATGTGATCATGCCCGTCGGCTGCATGCCTTTTGCCACATAATTGACCGCCTTCATGGAATTCTTCGATTCGTCTACCGCTACCAAAATCTTGTTTGCCATTTGTCTCTTCCTTTAATCAGAACATCACCTGGAAAAATATGCAGCGTCACTCTATGAAGCACACTATCAGACCCATGCTCAAAATGTCAAGTCCTGACAAGTTGTTATCCAAATCGCAGTAAGCCAAAATTGCCGAGATTCGACCGGCCTGAAAAAGACGTTTCCTGACGGCGTCTTGAGAGCCGACGGTGCAGTGACTTGGGTAATGGTCTCTGGAATGGCTGTTTCGCGCTGGCAACAGATGACTTCCTATTTGTCTCCCATAGTCTGAACAAGTTGTTTCAGGTCCTCGGCGCGATCCTTGTGAGTTATCAGGGTCAGAGGTCCTGCCCGCACGATAACCAGGTCTTTCACCCCTATCAAAACCGTGGTGTCTTCTGGATCTTCGCAGAAAACCAAGTTATCCGTTGCATCGAGTGTTAAAGTCTTCCCTCTGCAATAATTGCCTGTTTCGTCCTCGGGCAGGTAGCTTCTCAGTGCCAGCCAGCCTCCTACATCACGCCAAGAAAACTTGGAGGCCACACAACACACGTTTTGCGCCTTCTCCATCACCGCAAAGTCAATTGACACAGCATGAAGCGACTCAAATGCTGCCTTGAGCGCATGATTCCACTGTGGCGTCTTATCAAAGGCAACAGCATCAAGAAGGGCCTTGGCATGGTTCGGCAGGTGGGTCTCTATCTCTTTCAAGATAGCATCTGCAGTCCAAACGAACATCCCGGAGTTCCAGTAAAACCTGCCCGACTCAATATACTGGCGTGCAGTTTCCAGGTCAGGCTTTTCCTTGAAGCGAACGAGATGGAAGTGTTCAATGCCGTCATCATCCGCAATCTGCAAGCCTCTTTCGAGGTACCCATAACCAGTGGCCGGGTAGGTTGGCTCAATGCCGAAGGTGTATAGGGCATTATCATTAGCTGCCCTGCGCGCTGCTGAAAGCAGGGTTTCCTGGAACAGATCAACAGGTTCAATCAGGTGATCCGCGGTTAGTGTTGCTATAATAGGGTTGCCAAAACGTCTACGGCATAGCACCGCAGCAAGAGCCACGGCAGCAGCAGTATCGCGCCTTGTCGGCTCCCCAATGATATTTTCGACCGGAACGTGGGGAAGCTGCTCTTTTACGATTGAGACAAAAGCCGCATTAGTTAGAACAAGTATCCGCTCAGGCGGCACAAGACTTGAAACGCGATCAAAGCTCTTTTGCAACAAGGTCCGGTCACCGAACAGATCAAGAAACTGCTTCGGTCTTTCTTCCGTGCTCAACGGCCAGAATCGTGTTCCAGCCCCTCCGGCCATGATAACCACAACTAGGTCTAATCTTTGCTCTGTCATGCTCGAGCTTCCTGTCGGTATCTTAAGTTGTAATATTCGTGTTTTTTGCAGTACAAAGTATTCTTATATTCGCTAAACCATTATCATTGATTATTAAACCCGAATGTCGAATTTCGTGCTTCGGATTTCGAATTTTATCGTAAACCGTTGAACAAATGCGTATCTTGCTAAGACATGTTTGGTTCCGGTTTGTCCGAATCATGCTCTTCCGTAGTCGTCCTCCAGCCGTTCAATATCATCTTCGCCAAAATAATCCCCGGTCTGCACCTCAATAAAGGCCATATCCTCGGCGCCGGGGTTCATAACGCGGTGTGTAGCCCCTTGCGGAATATCAACCGCTTTACCGGCTTTTAGGTGCAGTTCTTCATCATCCCGAGTCACAATTGCCTCTCCTTTCAGGATATACCAGTGTTCCGCCCGACGGCGGTGTCGTTGGAGGCTCAACCGCTTGCCCGGGTAGACGATGATCCGCTTGACCTTGTGGTCCGGCTCATCGGAAAGGACCTGGTAGTAACCCCACGGGCGATGGTCTTCCGTCTTGTCAGTGCTCATAAAAGATCACCTCACAGAATTTCCGTACTCTATTCTGAACCGTTCGCCAATCAGCTTAGAGCCTGGTATAGGGAGATATAGGCCCTTGTTAAAGGGCAATAATATGACGGTTAAACAATCTTTACAAGCTCAATATTAAAAGTGAGGCTCTCCTTATTCCATCTCGCGGTAATTATAATGCAAGGAATATGTTAGACAACCCCCCTCTCACAGGGGGTTCTACAATGATGAAACAATATGCTTAACACAATTGACCACATAATCCCGCCCCTTGGCCCCGTTTTCCAGGGCATTCAGCCACTCCTGTGGTATCTGGTCATACCCGTAATAGGCACCTGCAACCGCACCTGCCATGGCACCGATGGTGTCTGTGTCACCACCCAAGTTGACCGCTAACACGACCGCCTCCCGGAAATTATGGGTCAATACAAAGGCCGCAAGAGCTGCTGGTACCGACTCGATGGCCCTCAGACTTAAGTCATACTGACCTGTGATTGCTTCAATAACTTCAATTACAGAGCCACTGGGAATTGATCCCACTTCGTCAAGATACTCGCCAAACCTTTTGTCCATGTCCCTCACCTGCGTCACGATCCTATCCAAAAAGCTTTCTCGCTTGATCGGTTCGTGGGACAGGCCGTGTTGAAGCGCCAGCCCTACGGCTGAGGCCTGTGCTACTGCGCCGGCCAGTCCTTCCGGGTGATTGTGCGTGATGCGAGCACTGACTATGGCGTTTTTCTTGAGGGCTTGCAGGTCACGGTAGTAAAAACAACCGATGGGGGCTATTCTCATGGCGCCACCGTTGCCAAAACTATCTGTGCCAACCTGGTCCCAGGGAATTCCCTCTCTGATCCTTTCCACAACGCCAAAGATGCGTCGGCCATAGCCACGCCATGGTTCAAAGTTCTCTTGGAATTTCTTTGCACACACCGCAGGATCGAACCCGCCTGTTTCCTGCAGAGTCTCCAATATCCCTATCATCATCTGCGTGTCATCCGTGTAATGCCCTTCTTCCCGGACCATGGTATCAAGAAGCCCGAACCGGCTGTAGATTGCTCTGTGAGGCCAACCCTCCACAGGCTCACCCAGGGCGTCCCCCACAAAGGTCCCGAGTGCTGACCCCAGGAATCCATCCAGCAATTGAGCCTTGTCTGAATTTTCAACCATAACTTCTATCTCAGCACGCCAGCTCTCTCACGGCGTCGAGGACCATATTCACCGACACCCCATCGAGACATTTAGGATCTTCACAATTGACTGCATCCGTTTCAAAGCAGGGGGTGCAGTCTACGGCCCCTCTGAGCACCCTTGTCGCTGGACCCACTGGTGACCATCTCTTGGGATTGGAAGGCCCGAAGATGGCCACCGTGGGGGTTTCCATGAAAGCGGAAAGATGGGTCACACCAGAATCGTGGCCAATAAGACATCTCGCCTGCCTCACCAGGCCCATCAGGTAAAAAGGGTCGGAAACTTCACACACCCGAAAGTTTCCGTTTGACCTGGATTTAAGGGCCGGAGCGAGGTCTGATTCTGCTGGCCCCACTAGAAAGACCACTTCTCCTATATTTTCCCTCCTAATGATTGTAGCTGCTTGAACAAAATTTTCCACCGGCCACCGTTTCCTGGCGCTCCCGGCGCCAGGGTGCATGACAATCAAATGTTTTTGCCGGGGCAAACCTCCGTCGGGGCCAGATGAGGTTGACATGGCCTTCGATGGGAATGAGCAAGAGATACTGGGGCTGATCAGCAGACGTTTTGCCTGCAATTGCCTCATCAGATGGACGACGACATGAGTTTCCTCGTCAACTGGAGGCCGGGGACTTATTCTGTGGACCTCTCCGGCGTGATTTTGTCTCAGATGATGCTCGATGGCGTCTGAAAAACTGATCAAGATGACGGTATCATAATCACTTATAAATGTCCTTACAAGCGGTGTCATCTCTCCGCAAAAGAGGGTAGAGAAACGCGCACTTTCAAGAGAAAAATATGCGTCTACTATGTTCAGCTCATGTGCCGTCTTTCCCAAGTCACTTGAGCACAAAAGGGCCACAGAGGCTTTCCTCTCATGCTTCAAGGATACAAGTGCCGGAAAGCTGAGAACCAGATCCCCTAAGGCTCCTTGGTGAATGACCAGTATCTTTTTTGTCATTTCATAAGAACTTATCGGTCGAAGAGTCTGGCAGGCCGACAGGTCCAATCTTTGTCGATCATGTAAAGCGGAGGAACAGGATGGAACAATGGAATGTTGGAGTATTGGAACAGTGGAAGGAAGCACAGGCCCTAAGTGCTCTCAACCGTCGAGGGTCTTTCGTATCGCCTGAGACAGCTGGCTCATATTAAAAGGCTTCTGGATGAAGCCATCACAGCCGCGCTCCAGTATCTCGGTCGCCTGGCCGTTTATGCTATATCCGCTTGAAAGGAGCACCATTATGTCTGGGTTGATCCCCTTGAGTGTGTCATAGGCATCGCCGCCACCCATGTCTGGCATGATCATGTCGAGGATGACCAGATCAATTTCGTCCTTGTGCTTACTGTAAACTTCTACTGCTGCTTTTCCGCTTCTGGCCAGCAGTACCTTATAGCCCATTTCTTGTAGCATCTTTTCGCCAACGTCAATAATCATATCCTCGTCGTCTACAAGTAAAACTGTCTCGTGTCCTTGCTGTATCTCCTTCTGTCTCTCTTCTGCATTTTCCTCACTGAGCAATCCTTCTGTGGCAGGGAGGTAAATGCTGAAGGTGGTCCCTTGCCCTTTTCTACTGTAAACGTTTATTATGCCGCTATGATTCTTGATGATACCATAAGCAGAAGCCAGTCCCAGGCCTGTTCCCCGGCCCATCTCCTTGGTAGTAAAGAAGGGCTCAAATATGCGCTGTTGAGTCTCTTCGTCGATGCCGACGCCGGTATCGGTCACAGATACCTTCACGTAATTGCCAGGCCTTGCCCCAAGAGGCCTAGCAGCATTTTCGTCAAGTGCGATGTTTTCCGCTCGAATGTAAAGGTCGCCACCTCTTGGCATCGCTTGCCAGGCGTTCACATAAAGATTTAACAGCACCTGCTCGATCTGTGTTCGGTCCACTGATACCGTCCGGACATCCTCTTCACATTTTCTGTGTATCCTGATTTCTTTTTTCGTGCGACCAAACATCTCGGAACTCTTCCGGATGAGTTCGCTAAGGTCGGTGGGCCTGACCTCGTATTTACCCCCCCTGGCAAAACCCAAAAGTTGTTTTGTCAGATAAGCCCCCCGGTTGACCATATCCTCTATCCCCTTGATATGGTCAAAATAGGGATGGTCGGCATCGGCATCCAGAAACATCAAAGAGGTGTGCCCCTCTATGCCCATAAGCAGGTTGTTGAAGTCGTGGGCAATGCCACCTGCAAGCGTTCCAATTGCTTTCATCTTTTGGGCTTGTAGCAATTGGGCTTCAAGGCGTTTGCGATCAGTTATGTCTCTAGCTACTCCATAAGTCCCTCTATATTCTTTGTCTTCCTGGTCAATCGGTCGATCATATACCCCCATGGCCTTTAATTCTATCGCCAAATATCCGTTCTGGCTGCTCAGGTCCCTAAGACGCTTTAGCCTCAATTCCACACCCGTAGTGGCGCGTGCACCTGTTCTCCTCTCATCGAAATGGTATTTGGCTTTGCCCATATCGTCTTCAAAGACAATGGAGGTATAGTGTTGGCCAACCAACTGGTTACTCTTATAGCCGAGAAGAGACTCGACAGCACCACTCACAAATGTAAAGGTCCCGTCAGCATTGAGAGTGTAAATAATATCTGGGGAAGCATTAACCAAATATTGGTACCGTTTTTCTGTTAGCTCAAGTTTTCCACTGACAAGTTCATGTTCCTTTTTCAACCTGCTTTGCTCAAGTGCATTCCCTACCCTTTTCAAAAGTTGGTCAAAATCAAAGGGCTTTGTGAGATAGTCATAGGCTCCCCTTCTCAAGGATTCGACAGCTGAGTCCACAGAGGCATGCCCTGTCATAAGGATGACCACAGTCTCCTGGTCTTGGTTATTTATATAGTCCATAAGTTGGTGGCCAGTCATGTCGGGCATCACGATGTCCAGAAGAACAAGATCAAAGCTATCTTTGGAGAGACATTCCATTGCTTCTTTACCATTGTGACCTATTTGCGTCTCATAGCCCTGGCTGCTTAACAATACCTTCAGGCTATCGCACATACGAGGTTCATCATCAACTATCAGGACTTTAGGCGCATAAGACATTGTTACCTCCGCAAGTTAATGGGCCCCTCTTTTCCCTGTGGGCAAAACGATCTTAAAGGTTGTCCCATTTGTCTCGTCACTTTCACAAGTCATGGTTCCATTTAATTCCCGGATAATGCTATAGGCTATAGACAAACCCAACCCGGCATGTCCCTCCCCCTTTGTGGTAACGAACGGCTCAAACAACTTCGGCTTTATCATATCGGGGATGCCCGAACCGTCATCTCTGATCGTAGTTTCCACATATTGCTGGTCCACCTTTGCGTGCTTTTCCAGTTTGTCTCCCAGACCATCGGAGGTACATCCAGTATTAATATAAAGATTTCCTCCCTCGGGCATCGCCTCAACCGCATTATTAATAAGGTTAATAAAGACCTGTTTTAACCCGTTTTTGTCCGTCATCACCGACGGCAACGATGCCCCGAGGTCAAGGTGGGCCTTGATACCAGAGTGCAGCATGAGAGATTCATGGGTGATTTTGATGAGGTCCGATATCAGGGTGTTTATGTCCACCAGTTCCTTTTGCTGCACTCCAGGCTCGGAAAAATTGGATAGCTCACGAACAATGGTGGAAACACGATCGATTTCTTCATTGATTATCCCTATTTCTTCTTGGGCTGGGCTATCCTCGCCCAGTTTAAGCCCAAGAATCTTGAGATAGTTCTTTATGATACCCAAGGGATTCCTCACTTCATGGGCCACTTTTTTGGCTAAGGCCGACGAAGCTGTCAGGCGTTCAGATTGAATTGACCTTGCCCGAGTTTGTCTTACATTTTCGGCATGCAGGGCCAAAGCTGCCTGGTGGGCAAACATGGTCAAAAGATTTATCTCCTCAGGCAAATTGGAAAATTGCGCTTCATCCATACCGAGCACAATCACACCAACAAGCTGCTTGTGGGCCACCATGGGAAGACACAGCATACCATCTTTTCCCATCAGCTGGATGATCTGGTCGTCTATAATGCTAAGATCAACTTCTGCCAGATGCCCAAAAGAGTCGAGGGGTGTCCCCTGGGAAAGAGACTTTGTTAACAGAGACTTCTTCCTTTGGACAGGAATGACGAATTCCTGGACCCGGACATCTTGACCGGCCCCTGTGTCATCTTTTCCCACCAAGACATCTTTTTGCTCGTCATATAGGAAGAAGAGGACACGATAAACATCAAACAAGACCTGAAGACCTTGCATGACAACTTTCAGTATAGACTCGTCACCATGGGCTTCGAGCACATTTTGGAGCGTACCCTGAAGTAGAGAAATCTCTCTGACTGCGTGGACAAGGTCTTTTTGCTTTTCAGCGTCCTTTTCAGAGATTGATTCGTCCAAGGTGCCTGGAGGCTCAAGCTCTATCTCCAATGATTCAGCTGCGTGCTTCACCTCTTCCATGGCCAGCGATATCAGTCCCTCCACTTCAGACTGGGCAAACCCCAAAATCTCTTCTGCCCCCTTAAACCCGGCATCAGTCCCTTCAACAGTTTCTGGGCACAGGGCATTGGCTACAAATACAATCTTCACCAAGGGAAGGGCATCCAAAATTCTATCTACCGGTTCATGGTGATAACGCACCGCATCTGCCATAAAGGATTGTAGCTTCCACTGATTGATCATCCAGGCTCCCACTTCATAGTGAGAGGTTCCGGACTCTGATTCACTTGCCAAAAGCAAATCTGACCTGTCCTTGGATGGTTGAAGACCTTCGGCGCAATGTTCTTTTGAAAGATTCACCCACAAGACTAGCTTACCAATGTCATGCAGAAGCCCCGACAAAAACGCCTCATCAGGGCTTGGATACGAAGTCTTTTCGGCAATCAGTTTCGCCAAAGTTGCACACATCAAGGAGTGCAACCAAAACTGCTTCAACATAGGGACAATCGACTTATCCTCGACCTGGTCAAAAGCATGGTGCACTGAAGCGCTTATGGCAATATTCTTAATGGTGTTAGTGCCTACGAGCAATAGGGCTTGGTCGATATTGGTTACCCTGTTCGGCGGGCCGCAATAGACAGAATTGACCAGCCCCATAAGTCTTGCGCTTAAAGCGGGATCTTTATTGATGATTTGACATATTCCGTTGATTGTGTCTGGTTCCCTGTTGCAGGCCTCGATCAACTTCAGAAGGATATGGGGAAGGGTGGGCAGGTGCATGGAAGTATCCATGCTATTCAGAAATTCGTGAGGAGGGGCTTCCATAACGAACAGATCACAATCCTTCTAATGGCCCAACTTCCTGAAATCACAGAATATTTGGGTCGCTTCCAGAAATGTTGCTCAATGTAAAACAATAAACAAATTGTTCAGGAGTGTCAAGGGGTGGTTGTCCAGGATTGTCCTCATACCAAATACAAGCTTGCTCGGCTAGTGTCGTGTCTCACAAGTTTGTTTAAAAAGTATGGCTGGGCTATCAAGCCATTTTCCTTGCTCCGTGACCATTTTCGGGACGTTAGCTTCGTTCTGCTAAATCATAAGAACTCGGGCCTAAGGTCCTCAAACAGCTTATGATTCTTAACGCTGCACTCAGCTGACGTCTCATAGCGCAGAGCTTCACTCCGTGCCCGAAAATGCTCAATGTCGCTCGGAAAAG
>SDBU01008726.1_pt1 | contig 11475 bp, 7 predicted proteins | sample 2277071 | NCBI WGS metagenome assembly SDBU01 (sample SAMN10397929, study PRJNA504765) | marine sediment metagenome | isolation source: marine sediment core GS08_GC12, 126 cmbsf | place: Arctic Ocean: Gakkel Ridge, Loki's castle | collected 2008 | reverse complement strand
AAGATTATTATTTTCAACCAATTAGCTGTAGGAATTTGATTTATCAAATTCAATAGGATTGATATGATATTTTAAAAAAATTACTTTTTACCGCTGCATCAAAAAAGGATGTTTGTAACTTTATATTTCGCTCCGTTTAAAAAAAATAATTCTCCAAAAGTGAAAAGAATATGATTTTAAATAATTCAAAAAAAATAATCTTTTTTATATGTATTTTATGTCTATTCCTGTTTTTTACATCTGTTTTCCCCTGTAATGTTCCGGTATTCCGCTATGCTCTCGAGCGCTGGCAGGCGGATTGTTATGAAGTATTTATATTCCATAAAGGACGTATGAATCCGGAGTCTGAATCGATTGTTAATTGGCTTAAATTATCTTCTGTCAGTGAAATTCCATATTCGAATTATAAGGTAAACATTATTGATTTAGATAATAAATTGGAGGGTCCGCTCAAGGATATTTGGGAATCGCTGGATTCACCGAAACTGCCGTGTATGGTGGTTATAAATCCAAGCAGTTTATACATCGGCGGTAATGTCTGGAGCGTACCTTTAACTGAAGAAACAGCAAGGGCACTGATTCAATCACCTGTAAGGCAGGAGATTGCAAAAAGAATTATAGATGGAGAAACGGCTGTCTGGATACTGCTTGAAAGCGGAGACAGGGAAAAAGATAATGCTGCTGCCGATATGCTCCAAACTCAATTGGATAAACTGGAGAATTCCCTGGAACTCCCTGTAATTCAAAATGATTATAGTTTCAACGACTTTGTGGCAGTAAACGAAAACGGACCTGAATTGCGGATTGATTTTTCAATAATACGTCTCTCGCGGACAGAATCTGCTGAATCTCAGTTCATCGAAATGTTGATGAATAGTGAACCCGGTCTTTTTGAATATGCATCATTACCTATGGTATTTCCTGTGCTTGGTCGTGGCAGAGCACTTTACTCGCTTATTGGTGACGGTATTAATGAAAGGAATATTCATAGGGCATGCGAATTTATTATCGGTCCTTGTTCCTGCATAATTAAGGCTCAAAATCCCGGTGTGGATATTTTAATGTTGATGGATTGGGATGCCGGAATAAGACAGCGCTGGGTAGAGGATGTAGAACTTCCTCCCCTTACGGGTCTTTCAGAATTAGCACATATTGCTGCGGCAGATGAAGCTTCTGAAGATTTTACTAAGCAGCCTGAAATCGATGCCCCCCGGGGTCATCTTCTACGAAACATCCTGCTGATACTGGGAATTGTTGTAATGATTACTATAATATTAAGTCTAAGATATTTGCGAAGTACGAATGACGATTTACGAATGAGGAAGTAATAATAAGTTATATTAACAAACAGCTAATAGCGAATAGCTAAAAGCTAACATCGATTAACAAATTACTAATTAATTATTTTATAGAACAATGACCATTTGGCGGCTTGTATTCAAAGAAATTTCACATCAAAAAATTTCATTTTTCATGGGTGTTGTAGCTGTTGTTACTGCTGTCGGTGTTCTTGTTGCCGAATTGACACTTCTAAATTCTCACGATATACGAACTCAGGAAATTCTTTCTGCAAAAGAAGCTCAGATGCAGGAAGAAATGGTTCAAATGGAGGATGATTACAGAAAAATTATGAAGATTCTGGGATTTAACCTGCTTATTTTACCGGAAGGACAGGAAATTAGTGATTTTTATTCGGATGGTTATGTCGCTAAAGATATGCCGGAAGAATATGTTGAACGGCTGTCTGCTTCTAATATTGTTACAATCAGACATCTGTTGCCAAGCATTGAGCAAAAGATAAACTGGCAGGAGCAGGGAATGCGCACTATCATTCTTATCGGCACACGGGGGGAAGTTCCGTTTACAAAACGTGACCCGAAAGAACCGATTCTTGTTGCAGTTCCACCGGGTAATATCGTATTAGGTTACGAAATCTGGAAGAGTCTTAATTATAAGGTCGGAGACAAACTCAAACTTCTCGGCAAAAATTTTCAAGTCAGTGAATGTCACCCCCAGAGGGGAAGTAAGGATGACATTACGGTTTGGATTGACCTGAAACATGCTCAGGAATTACTTGGTAAGCAGGGGAGAATTAACGCAATATTAGCTTTGAAGTGTCTTTGTGCAGGGAATGAAATTGAAAATATACGGAAAGAAGTTTCCCGGATATTACCAAATACGAAAGTAATAGAGTTTGCAGGTAAGGTCATTACACGTGCGGAAGCACGGGAAAGAGCAAAAGAAACTGCTGAGTTTGTAATTGCTTCTGAGAAAAACTACCGTGCCAGATTACGCCGGGAAGCTGAAGATTTTGCCGCATTGTTAATTCCTCTTGTTATTCTCGGTTGTATCGTATGGATTGGATTTCTTGCCTTTGGCAACGTCCGTGAGCGGAAAACTGAAATCGGGATTCTGCGTGCTCTTGGCTTACAGTCAAAGCAGATTCTTTTTATTTTTTTAGCTAAAGCATTATTGCTTGGTATCTTTGGTGCCCTGCTCGGATATATTATTGGATTTATTATCGGCATGTCTTCCGGGGAGGTCGCATTAAATTTAGATTATGTAAAAATACTTTTTAATCCGTTTTTGTTTGTACTGATTATGTTGTCTGCACCGGTATTAACAGGTTTCGCAAGCTGGATTCCTGCTCTAATCGCTGCTCAGCAGGATCCGGCTGTTATTCTTAGTAATGAATAGTTATGCTGAATATAGAAAATCTAAGTAAGTTTTTTTATGGTCCGAAAGGAGTTGTCCGCGCGCTCGATAATGTGTCGTTGATTGTTGAAGCCGGGGAGTTTACTGCAGTACAGGGACCGAGCGGTTCCGGCAAGACGACTCTGCTTCTCTCGGTCGGCGGGCTGCTTGCACCTACCGGTGGAAATATATTGATAGATAATCAAAACCCTTATCTGATGTCCTCTGATAAAAGAGCTGTATTTCGTGCTTCATTTATTGGTTTTGTTTTCCAGCAATTTCACCTCGTACCATACCTGAATGTTTTGGATAATGTTCTTGTTCCTTCCTTGGCTTTACCCCATCCAAAAGCTAAAGAACATGCCGAAGAAATTATTGAACGTTTCAATTTAAAAGAACGTATTTACCATATTCCTGCTGAACTCAGCACCGGTGAGCGCCAGCGTACGGCTGTGGCACGGGCACTCTTAAATAAACCGAGACTTTTGCTTGCGGATGAACCCGTAGGTAATCTGGACTCTGGTAATGCAGAAATTGTGCTTGGTTATCTGAAAGAATTTGCCCGTTCAGGCGGTGCGGTACTAATGGTCACACACAGTGATAATGTTACAAAATATGCTCAAAAGACTATACTTCTAAAACAGGGAAAATTACTATAAATATCGAATCATCAATATTTGATTTTAGTTCGAAAATAGAATAACATTCAGGCAACCACGATGTCAAATCGTGCAAGTTTGTGGGGGCGAACGGCCGTTCGCCCCTACAAGGGATATTTTCCGCTGACGAAGGTGTTCTTCACCTTCGCCCACGAAAAATAGGAATCCTGTTGAGCGGATTAGCTCTCTGTTGGTGTTGCCACCAACAGAGAAAAATCAAATATTTTCATAATTCGTGGTGTGCCAGAGGCACATGAGTGTTTAGTTTGAAAATAGAACCGCAGAGACACAAAGACGCAGAAAAAGTAGAATAATAAATTATTTCTCTCTCTTTATTCTCTGCGTCTCTGCGGTGAAAAAATTTTCATAAATCTATTGGTCTTATTCTTTCTGAAAATACAGGAGATTGAAATGGTTTTAAAATTGACCCGCTTAAGAAAGTTTTTTTGCTGGGCTAACACCTTTGTTTTTTGTTTGAGTTTAAATCATCTTTTTTTCAGTCAGGATACGCTTGGCTCTGACTGGCCCATGTGGCGGTATGATGCGGAACGCAGTGCCGCATCTGCTTATGAACTGCCGGCTGAATTGCATCTTCAATGGGTAAGTCAATATACCCGGCGTACTATGGTATGGGATGATCCGCTGAATCAGGACATCATGCCTTATGACCGGATCTTTGAACCGGTGGTAATGGCTAAAACCATGTTTATCGGTTTTAACGACTGTGACAAAATTACAGCGCTCGATACTGAAACCGGCAAAGAAAAATGGTCATTTTATACTGATGGGCCTATACGCTTTTCCCCGGTGGTATGGAGGAAAAAAGTATATTTTGTCAGTGATGATGGTTATCTTTATTGTGTTAGTGCATCGAATGGAAAACTGATTTGGAAATTTCGCGGTGGTCCTTCTGAACGAAAAATTCTCGGCAACAGACGTCTCATCTCTGCCTGGCCCGCACGTGGAGCTCCTGTTATTAAAGATGGCAAGATTTACTTCGCGGCAAGTATCTGGCCACTGATGGGTATATTTATTTACTCGCTTGATGCAGAAACCGGGAAAATTGATTGGATAAATGATGGATCCGGTGCACAATTTATGCTTCAGCCCCATAATTCTCCATCCTTTGCCGGTGTGGCACCCCAGGGTGCACTTGTGGCTGTAAATGATAAACTGCTTATTCCGGGTGGACGCTCTGTACCTGCATGTCTTGACATACAAACCGGAGAATTATTGTATTACAAACTTGCATCCGGCGGCAAAACAGGCGGGTCGTTTGTTTGTTCTAAAGGGGAAGTCTTTTTTAATCATCATAGAGAAAAAGTAACAACGATGTATGATCTTGAAACAGGAGATGCTGTTGTAAAACAGATAGGTAAATATCCTGTTCTGACAGAAGATAGATGTTATTTATCGGGAAGCACAGTTATTGTCATAGATACTAAAAGGATAAAAAAATATCCGAAAAATCCTGAAGAAAGTGTTATATGGGAAGTTAAAGCAGACGCATCGTATGATTTAATTAAAGCTGGAAAACGCCTGTATGCCGCAGGGAAACAGGGTATTACCGCAATAGATTTAATTGGAAAGAGAGAAAAACCTGAAATTTCCTGGACTAAGCATGTTGACGGACAGGTAGAACGACTTTTGGCGGCGGATGACAAACTGTTTGCCGTTACACTCGATGGTCGGATTATGGCTTTTGGAGCGAAGAAAACAGACCTTGTAAAAATAGAACATAATCCGGTCGTAACGAAGCTCGCAAATCAGGATAATCAAAAAGCTCTTTCCATTCTTAATGAAACAAATATAAATGAGGGATATGCCCTGTTATATGGTATCGGCAGCGGTGATTTTTTGGAAGCTCTGTTGCGGAATTCAAATTTACATATTATCGCTGTTGATTCGGATCCTGTAAAAGTTGAAAAAATGCGGCGCCGTTTTGATAGGTCGGGTGATTATGGTAAAAGAGTTGCTGTTCATCAGGGAAATATTTTTACTTTTCAGGCTCCGCAGTACATTGCCTCACTGACAATAATAGACGAACTGAAATCGGCGGGATATCGATGCAGCGAAAAACTACTTGAGCGTATCTTTTTTTCTATGCGTCCCTTTGGTGGGAAAGTCTGGCTGAACATCGATGCAGAAAAAAAGAAATCATTTTTGAAAATGACCGGGAATGCCAATTATTATGGTTTGAAAAATCTTTCAGAAGGAAGATTTACTGTCCTATCGCGTGAAGGCGCCTTAAAAGGTTCAGCAGACTGGACTCATCAGTACGGAGATATTTCTAATACTACTAAATCCGATGATAATCTTGTCAAACTGCCGCTGGGAGTGCTCTGGTTTGGCGGAAACTCAAACCTCGATGTTCTGCCCAGGCATGGGCACGGACCGCCGGAGCAGGTGACAGGGGGGAGGCTTTTTATCGAGGGAATGAACAGTATTAGTGCACGCGATGTTTATACCGGTCGTGTCCTGTGGAAAACCGAGCTGAATAATCTTAAGAATTATGGTGTCTATTATGATGACACTTATAAAGATACTCCTACTAATACATCATACAATCAAATACATATTCCCGGGGCGAATGTCAGGGGAACGAACTTTGTAGCCGCAATCGACCGTGTCTACGTTATTCAGGGAGGAAGCTGTAATGTTCTTGACTCGGCGACCGGAAAGACCGATAAGGTTATTTCTCTGCCGCCCGGGAATAACGGAGAATTGCCGGACTGGGGATATATTGGCGTATATAAGGATTATCTTATAGCCGGTTCGGATTTTTCAGAGTTTTCTATGATAGTTCCAAAAGATAATATATGGCAAAGGTTCATATCTGGATTAAAACCGAACAGAATCGTCTTTACTGATTTGGATAAATCTGCCAGTAATGAACTAATTATTATGAATCGCCATACTGGGGATGTACTATGGAGATTTAATGCAAACTATGGTTTTATTCATAATGCTGTTGCTGTTGGAAATGACAGGATTTTTTGTTTGGATAAAATCCCGCCTTTTATCGAGGAAAAATTACAAAGACGTGGAATCTCGTCTCCGGATGCTTACAAACTGAGAGCATTTGATATAAAGACGGGTAAAATAATCTGGGAAAAAGAAGAAAATATTTTCGGAACATGGCTGAGTTATTCAAAGGAACACGATATTCTGCTCCAGGCGGGGCGCCCCTCCCGTGATATGGTAATGGGTGAAGAAGGGAAACAAATGATAGCATATAAAGGACGGGATGGTACTGTTTTATGGAATAAAGATAATGAATATAAAACATTTCCTATTCTTCACGGTGAAAAAATTATTACCGAAGGAAAAATTTTCAGTTTGTTGTACGGAGAAGAATTATATCGCAAATCTCCTCTAACAGGGAATGAAGTCCCCTGGGAATGGAAGCGTGAATATGGATGTAACTACCCTGTTGCAGGCGAACACATTGTTACATTCAGGTCTGCGGCAGCAGGTTTTTATGACATCGCCAATGATGGCGGGACAGGTAACTTTGGCGGATTCAAATCCGGATGTACGTCAAACCTGGTTATTGCAAATGGTGTTTTAAATGCTCCGGATTATACGCGCACCTGTCAGTGTGCCTACCAGAACCAGACTTCACTCGCTCTTGTAAATATGCCGGAGGTTGAAACATGGACGTATAACATTATTGAACTGGATGATTCTCCTATCAAAAGGGTTGGGATTAATTTTGGTGCGCCCGGTGACCGTATGGCTGATGATGGAACACTGTGGTTAGAATATCCCATGGACGGAGGTCCCTCACCCGATATCTCCGTGAAAATAAAACCTGAAGATGCAAAATATTTCCGGCACCATTCATCCCGCATCGGGGGCGAAGGTCTAAAATGGGTAGCTGCATCGGGAAGTAAGGGACTTAATAATGTAGAAATCAAACTAATGGAAGATTCGGGAATCGTACGTCCTTATACTGTGCGTCTCTACTTTGTTGAACCGGAAAATATACAGCCCGCTGAGCGGGTCTTTGATGTTTCAATCCAGGGTGTTTGTGTTTTAAAAGAATTTGATATAATCAAAGAAACGCATAAGCCGAACAAAATTCTTGTAAAAGAATTCAATAACATAGGGATTAAAGATGACTTAAATGTGTCATTCAAACCAAACGGTACTTTAAATAATAATATTCCTCTCATCTGCGGTATCGAGGTGCTTGCCGAAGGATGGTGATTGTAAAATATTCTTCCTGTGTCATATTTAATCCGAAAATAGAATGGGCGAACACACAGGTTCGCCCCTACAAATCTTTTTTTGTAACATAAAATATTGTAGGGGCAGACCTATGTGTCTGCCCTTTTGCTCTCTGTTGGTGTTGTCACCAACAGAAAAAAATCAAATATTTTCATCCTTCGTGGTGCTCTGAAAGTGCATGAAAGTTTATCCCGAAAATAAACCACGAAATTTCATGGATTAAACCCTTTTCTATATGTGTAAAGTTAGTGTTATAATCCCCACACATAACAGATTTTCATTTCTTATTAAATCTATTGAATCTGTGCTTTCTCAATCATTTACCGATTTTGAATTAATTGTTGTTGATGATGGTTCTAATGATAAAACCTCCAAAATTCAGGAAATATATCAATATAGAGTTAAATACATCCGTCAGAAAAATAAGGGAGTAAGTGCCGCAAGAAATAAAGGAATTCTGATATCAAAAGGGGAGTACATTTGTTTCCTCGATTCAGATGATTTATGGAAAAGAAAAAAACTCGAAATACAGGTCGATTTTATGGACAGGAATAATGATTATCTTTTATGTTATACCGGTGAGATGTGGATTAGGAATGGTGTCAGAGTTAATCCGAAAAAGAAGCATAAGAAATACAGTGGAATGATTTATGATAAATGTCTCCCGCTGTGTATAATAAGTCCGTCCAGCGTGATGTTGAGGAAGAAAATCTTTGATAAAATCGGGCTTTTTGACGAGGAACTTCCGGTTTGTGAAGATTATGATTTATGGTTAAGAATCACGAAAGAATACCCGGTCTGTTTTATTGAGAAAAAATTGATTATAAAAAGAGGAGGACATTCTGACCAATTATCGCATATGTACTGGGGAAATGACAGGTTCAGAGTAAAGGCATTGATGAAAATGCTTGAAAATGGCGGGCTTAATCCTGAACAAAAAAATCTTACTGTAATCGAACTGCGAAAAAAATGTGACGTACTCTCAAAAGGTTTTCTAAAGAGGGAAAAATTAGAAGAATATAATTATTACAAACATTTATATAAAAGATGGGCTCCACCTTCTTAGGTGGGGTCCATCTTTACACTGTATATTTTAAGGGACAAATGAAAAAAATATTAAAAAAAATTAAAATTAGTTCAATCGATGAAGAAGATAAAACTTTCATCTATACCTTTCCCGTAAAGATAGATGAATTATGCGAGTCTATAAGAAAGGTTTCACTCATTAATCCGGTTATTCTTTTTGAGCATAACGGAAAACATAAAATAATTTCAGGCTTGAAAAGAGTCCTCGCTGTTAAGTCGCTATCTTTTGATGCTATCGATGCCTTTGTATATAAAAGTGGTTCAATTTCTGAATTGGAAGCATTTTTAGCTTCAATTTATGATAATATTACTGTACGCAGCTTGAATATTATTGAAAAAAGTAATATTCTCAACAAACTGAAAGAATATCACAATTTGAAAGATGAGGAAATAATTAAAGATTTTATGCCGGTAATCGGACTCGAACGTAGTAAGAAACTTTTATATGGTCATTTTGCTTTGTCTAAGTTTGATAATAATTTAAAAGAACATATTGTAAAAAGGGATATTCCGATAAAAACATTATCTTTATTAGCTTCCGTTTCAGATGAGAAATTAAGTTTAATATCCGGGATTGTAATTAAATTGAATCCGGGTACAAATAAGATTAAGGAACTTGTGAGACTGGTGGATGAAATTATTGAAAAAAATGTTATTAGTGTCGAAAAATTTCGTTTGGATTTGGGAGTGGATGGAGTACTGAAAAATGATAAATTGACTTTAAGCCAAAAATGGGAAAAGATTATATCTTCATTAAGGGAAAGAAGGTTTCCAATGTGGAGCAAAATAGAAAAAAATCTTCTCCGCAATGTGTCGTCCCTCGGTCTTCCGAAAAATATGTATCTCAAATACCCTCCATATTTGGAAGGGGATAGGTTTAAGATTGAGGCAGAGTTTTCTACAACAGATGAATTGAAAACTTTAGGTCGGAAATTAATCGATATTTCAAAAACGAAAGAATTATCCGAAATTGTCAAACTAATATAACTTTCTTCTTTTAGAAGATTTAGTAACCGAACGGTTATGAATATGACGATTAGTTGGTTTTTATCTCTTTACTTGAAAATACCAGATGGGCTCCATCTTTCCGCTCTTGAATAGGTAAATAGTTAACTTCTCTCTGTTGATGTTGTCTTCAACAGAGAGAAGTTAAACCCTTTCATATTTGCTGCATAGCAGCAAATATGAAATTTGTCAAAGTTTTCTTTGGTTACTTTCTTTTTCAAAAGAAAGTAACATTTATTTTCTTAATAAAACTACTTTATATTAAAAAAAATCTCAGGAGCATCAAAATGCAGAAACTCTCTCTTTTTTCATTTATTCGTACTAAAACTGCAATCATAGTTCTCATAGTATGCCTTTTTCTAATAATTTCAAACGTTCAATCCCGGGAAACACCGGGTGTTTTACTCGCCGGTACCTCATCGATCGATATAACACCCGGTTTGCCTGTTCAGATGGGTGGTTATTCTTCACGAACAGCTCTCTCTGAGGGTATCCATGACCGTTTAATTGCCCGTGTTGTTGCGTTTGATAACAGTGGAAAAAGACTTGTACTGGTTTCGTGTGATTTATGGGATTTTCGAGGTGATGAAATTTTTAAATATATTCAAAAACCTATTTTAAAGGAGTTTAACCTCAAAGAAGATGAGTTGTTTCTTTGCGCAACTCACACGCACGCTGCGCCGTCACTTGGTGTTGATAAAAAAACAGCACACGTAAACAATCTAAAATATACCGATAAAGTGAGAATAAAACTTATTCTGGCAATTCGGGAAGCTCTCAGCGGGTTGGTCCCTGTGCATTTTGGCGCAGGGATTGGATATTCACCCATCGGTATGAATCGGCGTGAAATGAAACCGGACGGGAATATGAAAATAGGCATCAATCCTTATGGCGTTACAGACAAAGAGGTTCTGGTTATGAAGCTTACAAAACAGGACGGTTCAAATATCGCCGCGCTGATTAATTTCCCCTGTCACGGTACTTCTCTTGGCTCGAGAAATCTTAAAATCAGCGGGGATATTCTCGGTGTTGCTGAAAAATTTGTCGAAAGGATTGCCGGTAAAGGACTTATTGCCCCGCTGTTCACCGGCGCTTCAGGAGAAATCAATCCATATTTTCACGGTCTCAGTGAGTTTAACACCGAATCCGGATGGATTCCCGAAACAATACTTTTGGGTAAAATGTTAGGCACGGAAGTTATGAATGTTTTTCAGGATATTAAAGCCTTAAATTCTACTGGTGAAATTAAAACGGTTTCTAAAGTTATAGAAGTTCCCGGTAAAATTCAGGGTGACCCTGTCTATAAAGACACAGGACTTACCGATACGGTAAATATAATAGCTGCAAGAGTTGGGGATGTTGCTTTTGTAGGATTCAACGTCGAAATGCTGACAGAGATAGGTATGGCTATTAAGGCTGCTTCACCATATAAGCATACGTTTGTGATTACACACTGCAATGGATATAACCATTATTTGCCCCCGGAACATCTCTTTAAAGAAGGGGGATATGAAATTATGCGCAGCTCATTTGCCCCGCAGGCAGCAGACATTGTCGTTAAAGAAACACTAAGAATACTTTACGGACTTTAATTATTACTTAGAGGTAAAAATTTAGTCATCTGAATAAGTTTATTTGAAAATATTAAAAAATTAAAGCAGTCCTGTTTTTAACGGGATGTCGCTCCTATGGAGCTTCTCCGCCAAAGGCGGATCCGCCTTCGGCGGAAAATTGTTCTTTAATTTATTTGCTATAAACATTTCGCTCCTATCGGAGCTAAAAAGTCTTGAAAACTCAG
>SDBU01008725.1_pt1 | contig 11475 bp, 6 predicted proteins | sample 2277071 | NCBI WGS metagenome assembly SDBU01 (sample SAMN10397929, study PRJNA504765) | marine sediment metagenome | isolation source: marine sediment core GS08_GC12, 126 cmbsf | place: Arctic Ocean: Gakkel Ridge, Loki's castle | collected 2008 | reverse complement strand
TTCGATTTATCTAATATTTTGAAAACCAAGGGTAATTCTTCTTCGCTTATTTCAAGTATTAATTTACACAATGAATCCATAAACCGTCGACTATTATAAAAGATTTGAAACTGTTTTGAAGTGGCTCCAAATTCATTAAATATATCTACGATTATATTGAATATTTCTAAATCACCATAGAGACTTTCTTCACCTAATATATCTACATTTGGTTGTGTAAATTTCTTTTTAAGTTAAGATTCTTAAATTAAATAATGATTTCCTATCATTAGAATCTTTAACACTTTCAACCAAAAGCCACTTACTGGATTGAACTGGAACTGATATCTAAGAGGATTTAGAGTTGGATGTTATAGGGTATCCTAATCATACTCTCGGCACCTCCTCAGATGGGTGATTTTAAACGATTTAGAAAAGAAAGAATTACTCTTGAAAATAATAATTTTTATAGTGTCAATTAATAAATTAATATGTATAAAGAATTTATTGAGTGTATATCCCTTAGATCCTTAGTAATTATTATTTTATTGATATTAATTTAATGTTTGATTTTTAGAGTTGGAAGGCATGCATAAGTGAAAAAGATGGAAAACTTAAATAAGAAATTAAAGGATATAGATCAAATAATTAATAGAGAATTAGAAAAATTAGACGACTATGAACTAGAGTTTATTTATGCTACATTATTTAATGAGCTTATTAATCTAAAGAGATCTTATCCAAATATTAAAATAAGTGACTATATCCAATTTATAATTGATATTTATTTCAAAATTGATGGATTGAAATTTGAACATATTATTGAAGATGATAGAATAGATTTTAATATGATTTCTTTTGATAGATACGATGCAAAAGAGATTATTGATTTTTATAAAATATTAAATAAGGATGAAAAAATTATATTTTGGGAAGAATTAATTAAAAATGATGTTCCTGTTATTTTATCATCAATTTTAGAAATTTCAATAAATGAAGATTTAAGAATTCTTTTTTTAGAAGGAAAGAATAGCGGATGGATTTCAAGTGAAATTTTCAATTATTTAAAAAATATTTTCTTTAACAAAATCTTACAAAAAATAGAGGAGAATAATGTACAACTCCTACCTAAAGCTAATATAAAAGTTAAAAAGATTAGTTTTTCAAATGTTGACAACTTTCCAAGAGGAGAACACTTTGATTTTGGAAAATTGAATGTTATTATTGGAAAAAATAACCAATCAAAATCAAGGATTTTAAAATTTATTAAAACTGCACTTCTGGTTTTGAAGAATCTCGATGAAATAAGGAATCACAATTATGAATACCTTACTAATGATAGTAGAATAAATGAAATCTTTGAAAAGGGAATTGAATATGAAATCGTAATCGATTATAAAGAAAGAACTGAGGATACATTATTATTTTGGGGATGGGAATTTATCATTTTCAAATCGAAAAAAGCGGGATTTAAAATTGAATTTAAGGATAAATTAACCAAAATAGAAGAAATAAATGAAAATTTGAGCGATTTGGAATCTCATTTATTTAATTCTCTTTCAGATACTCAATTATTTAGTATTTTGAGAAATAATATTCATATAAATCACCTTAAGGAGGATTATTCCATAGAAAATAGAGAAAAACCTCCAATAAATGGGTGGAAATCCTTTAATGAAACTAAGGCAATAGATAATTTTGAAAAATCATTTAGATCTTTAATTAGATATTATGAATGGGTAGTAGAAAAGAAATGTACTGAAGATGAATTTATTTATAATATTTTATTCCGTAATTCTGCAAAAGAATCGGCTAAAGAACTTAGAAGGCTATATGAGAAAATAATTAGATGGAGAATCATCAATTTAATCTTTTATTTCAACGAAAATGTTAAAGACTCAACTTCCCAGGAATTAATAGATTTTACTATATATAGGGCACTTTTACCATTTAAAGATCAAATAAGGATAGCTCGAGAAATTCTTCTGGAAAACAATTTGAAATTTGATATTATTGAAGATATTGATACTTATACATTAATGTTGTCTAGATCTGATGTACCGCAAGAAGGGAGAGATATTGCTAAACAAGGTCACGGCATAAGAACATTAGTAGTTGTATTATTAGCATCATTATTTGGAAATTTCTTATTGCTTGACGAACCCGAAAATGGTCTTCATATATCCTTGCAAGAAGATTTAATACGATATCTAATAGGAGCTTCATATCTTCAAATATTTATTGTCTCACAATCCCCCTCAATTATTTCTTATCATCCAGAATGTAATACATTTTTAGTAGATAAGGGGAAAATCAAAAACATAATGTTATATCCAGATAAATGGATCGATTACAACCATTTTATAAAAAGAAATATGAATGAACTTAGGCAAATTTTAGGTGTTAACCCCCAAAATATGCTTTTTGCAAAATCACTTTTAATTTTCGAAGGTAGAACGGATATTTCTTTTTATGCTGATATTTTTTTTGAACCAGGAGTCTTATTACATAGAGCGGATGGAGTAGAAAACTTAAAATCCACTTGGCATATCTATCATAAGATTATGAAAGAAAATATAATGGAAAATATTACTTTTCTCTTTGATAGAGATTATTTTAATGACATTATTGCTAATATTGATGAGGAAAACGCCTTTACTCTTCCTTGTTATTCATTTGAGAATTTATTCTTTGACCCTTTTTTCTTAAGTCAGACTCTAGGTGTAGAAGAAATGAAAATAAGAGAAACACTTCTTGAACTATTAGATAATAATGAAAAAACCGACACATTGAATAAGCTATTTATTGTCCATCTTTTCCATAACATTGAAGGAATAGCGAAGGAAGCTTTAGATACTCTAAAAAGACAAATAAATTGGGATGAACCCGAAATTGAAAAATTACACAACATCATAGAGGGTTATTGGACTCAAGAAGAAAATATATCTAAAGATGATGTTGATAACAGCATCAAAAAGATAAACGGAATTTCTCTTAATTGGGATAAAACATTTATTTACTTTGTAGAAATGAAAAAGAAAGCTAAATGGTTAATAAAAAAGCTAACAGACAAATTTTTAAAGAATCAACAAAATAAGGAAACTGAGCAAATTAGTGTAAGTAGTTTGAAATATCGTTATAAAGAATTTATTAAAGAAAAATGGGATGATTCTAGTATTCCCGATTCGTTATTTAAGGATTTTATTTGTATGTGTAAAAAAATAAGAAATAAGTTGAATATTTCCTTAGATATAAAACGGTAATGAAAAATCCAATAGTACTTAATATTCTTTAAGACTTTAAACAAAAAACAAGAGAACTGTCGTTTTTTACTAAGTAGGTTTTCTGATATATTAATTAAATTATAGGTGAGAATGGGGAAAATAATATATTTCTGTTGTGTTTATTACGGGTTAAGATAAAAATAAATTAATAGTATAAAAAAATGAAATGGATTTTAAAGATTGGATTTTTATTTTAATTAAAGAATTTCGTGCTGAATTTCAAAAATTAAACCCACAAGAACAAAAAGAAGCGATCAATCACTTTAATAATTTTCAACCTCCTTGTCAAATCAACGGACTTAGCATAAAAAAAAAACTTTGGCATAACCAACTTCATACAAATTATCTTCAATACCTATTAATTTCTAATGACCCGAGAAAAGATGATTTAGATGTTAGTATTTATGGTCCCTTTTCTTATATTAAGGATTTTAACCAAATTTTCAAGATTTTAAGTGAACTGGAATCAGAAAACCTTTTACGAGATATTAGAGATAAGATTGATTTAATATCTCCATATAGCTTTATAAAAAGTAAAAATAAAAATAAACCGACCTTGTGGGGATGGACAGGACGACAACCACTTCAATCAACGGAAATAATAGTTTCAAGGGAAATTCTTTTAAATAGTTTTAGCAATTTATTTAAAATACCTGAAAAGATTAAAAAAAAAATAGAAGAAAAATATGTCCCCCATACGCCACTTGACTACAGTAGTAGAGCCCCCCCTGTAAATATCAAACGATTTTTGAGAGGAGAAGTGGGATTTGGATGCCCAGCCCCAAGTGATGAAGATCCAAGTGTTCGGTGTAGTTCTCCCTACTTGAAATGGCACCATTTTGATCCACCTTGGCGTGAGAAACAACATTTCAATCCAGAGGGTATGATCGCATTATGTGATAAGCATGCTGCTCAAGCAGATGGAGGCGCATATTCAAAAGAACAGTTAAGAAATTTTAAAAAGTCAAAATCAATATACCAAGATAAAAATGTTCAAGGTAGATTGAATTGGTTAAGAAATAAAATCTTATTTGTTGGAGGAGGAATTCATATAGAACCTAAAAAAATTTTAGTTATTAGAGGAAGACCAATAATTTGGTTTAATCGAGATGTTAATGGCAGTTTTTTACTCAATATTGATATGTGTTCTTTAAATGGTGAAAAAAGAATCAAAATCGAAGATAATTTTTGGATCCAAGAAGGACAGCCTTATGATCTTAAATGTCCTCCTTCAGGAAAATATTTGCGAATTGAATATTATAATGGAGATTTTTTAGAAATTGAATTTAAAGTTATAGATACTTATGAAAAAATAATAGAAAAATTTCCAATGATATCTGGTCAAGAAGAATATCTCTCTGATTTCGAATATCCGATTACTACTCTGACATTGAAGTATAAGAATGGTGGAGGTTATTGGGAAATTCATCCTGAATATTTGAAAATTAGAAGTAATGTATGGACAAATTCATTTTCAAGAAATTGTGAAGTTGCGATTAATATCAATTAAAAATAATCTCTTATAAAAGAATCATAATGAAAAAGATATATTTCTATTGTAATTCTTATAGAGTAAGACAAAAATTAAAAACAAGAGAGCAAAAATTGTAATTAAATATATTTATTATTGAAAGTATCAAATTAACTCTTGAAAAAATGGATCAAAATTATTGTAAACTATCAAAAAAATATAATATAGAATTCCAAATGGTTTCTGGACTCTAATAATAGTAAATTTTTTCATGGGTTTTCTGAAGTCGTCATACATTTTTAGAGATAAACAACTTTATTATTTATAATCTTTTCTGTATTTTTATAGAAAAATTTTAAAATAATAAAAGTTAAATCTTGCTATACCAACATAGATTTTAGGGTATTTTTCTGGTACTAAACTTACATGCATCTTGTAAAACCTTTAACATTTCTAGATATTTATATCTCTTTATATATTTATACGATTCTGTATATCTTTCTTCAAAATTTTTAATACCTGAAGATTTATCGAGCATCCAATAATAATAAAGATAGTCATTATCATATTTAGAACTAATCGTTTGTAATTTAAGAGATCCTCTTCTTATACAAAACTCATTGTTTTCAAAATGCTTTTTATATTCATTTGGTAATTCCTTAAGGGTGATTCTACATTGACCTGGTTCCATTTTAGGACTCCAAACTTCTGCATTTAAATAAGCATTTAAATATCCCCTACCATAAATAGGCGTTTTTTGTATATTATTATGGACTTTTAAATTAGCAAAACTAAATTCTCCATAAGCAATCGAAGTTGTAAGCATAATTCTCTCTTTTAAGATTTCCCTATTTATTTGTTTTATAATATTTAATAGATTATTGATTTGGTTTTGAGGCGTCCCATCTCTCACGAATAGGATTCCACAATCTGAGAAAAATAAACCTTCAACGTAAGGTTTTAATTGATGATGTCCAAATAACGACGTATATCCTATATTATAAAATGCCCTCATTTTTTGATACGCAACATTTGAATCTTTTCTCATCATTTTTTTAAAACCAGAGATATCTGTAAAGGCAACAAGTGTACTCCCATTATATCTACTTGGCATAAATCATCATATTTTTTTTTATGAATATTATAGAAATATATATCCTCTTTTTGTTTATTTAATTTAAACTACTATAAATCCTATATAAATAATTTAATCTGCGTATTCATCTACTATTTTATATATTTCCTCAAGGAGGCTTTCAGTTTTTACGGTTTTTTGCTCTTTTGTCTCCATATTTCTAATCGAAACTGTTTTTTCCTTCATTTCTTTTGGCCCTACAATTAACACGATTAGAACTCCAAGCTCGTTTGCTCTTTTCAATTGGTTCTTAAGATTTTTAAAACGGTAATCCACTATGCATGAAAAATCTTCTTCACGAGCGAAGCGAGCTAATTTTAATGCGTAGGGAGAAGCTTCTTTGCTTATGGAAGCAATGTATATAGTATCCGTGTAGTCTCGCTCTAGTATATCTTCAGGTATTAGATTGTAAGTTTTTAAAAATAATGATAACATCAAAACACCCATTCCAAACCCAGTTCCAGAGATTTTTTCATCTGAAAACAATGACAGAAGGTCATCATAGCGACCTCCCCCGAACACAGAACGAATATTTTCTTTTCCTGTATCAAATACTTCGTACACAATCCCAGTATAATAATCCAAACCTCTTACAACTCGAGATGAGAATGAACAATAATCTGAAATACCCTCCTCGTGTAATAAATTTTCGAAATTTAACAGTTCAAGATAGCCTTTTGATTTATAAAATTCATCAGGGATTTCTTCGAACTTATTTAATAATTCTTCTATCGATGGTGCCTCCTTCAATTTAAATATGCCTTGTACAATTGATTCCTCTTGAAATGAATCAATTACAAACTTCTCAAATTCAGATTCCTCCATATTGTCCGATTTGTCTAATACTTTATACACTAATGAAAATTTATTATTGGGAACTCTAAGAATCTGCTTGCAAACAGCGTCTATAAATCTACGATTGTTATAATATATTTGAAACTGATCTGCAGTTGCTCCTAATTCTTTAAAAATGTCAACAATGATAGAAAATATTTCTAAATCATATAAAAGCTCATTAATTTCTTGTCCTTTTAGAAAGAGGATATCAGCGTTGATTTGCAAAAATGAACGGCGTCTTCCTCTCTGTGTTCCTTCATATCTATAACATGTGGGAAAGGAAAACCATCGAATTGGTTTCTTAAGTTCTTGGCTTTTCTTTGCTACCATTCGAGCCAAGGAAGGAGTAAGTTCAGGTCTTAGAATTAGTCGCTTTCCTTTTTTTTTTTCAACGATAAAGGATTGTTCATTGACAAGTTCATCAGAAGATTTAGCAGCAAATATTTCAATTGGCTCTAAAAGAGGTGACTCAAATTCTTCGAAACCATATAATTCAACGACATCTTCTACTACATTTTTAATATAATTTACAACTCTTAAATCATCTGGATAAAAATCATCCATACCTTTTAGGGGTTTTGTTGAATACTTCCTCGTATTTTCACTCATTAATAATAAAAGGATTAAAAATAAATTAAATTTTTCTAAAATGAATCAAACATCTTTTAAAATCTGTTTAACTTACCTCAAATCATATAAAAGAATTCTTAGGTACTGATTTTTAATTTTTCTTTAGGAAAAATTTATTTAATTCTTACTTTTGAAAATTTATGTTAAATTTTATATTGATAAAATCAAAAATTAAAAATATAATCAATTCGTATGGTTTTAAAAGATCTCTACTAATACATTCTTAAATTTATTACCAGAATTCAAATTTAAAAAATGATTGATATCTATTGATAACTATCAAAATCTTGTTGTTGTTGTGATCTATAACCATATTTATTTATTAATTTTTCATAAAGATCATTGGATAAATTCCTTAATTCTTCATAAGATGAAGGAGAAAAAATAGCTTTTTTTCCTAATTCAATAGTATTACTAATTAAGCTCCTCATTTCAGATTTAAATTTAAATACTTTTAGAAAATTATTGATATAAAGAATTTTAATATTATTTTGATAATCTATATCAAGAGGAAATTCAAAAGTATCGATTGTTGAAAAAAGTGGTATTACAATTAACATAATGTTATCACTATGATATCCTTTTCGGAATTTGGGATAAATAGTATATAAACGAGATGTAATTGTGTAATCAAAATTAATTACTCTAATACAGGAAGAAATTTTAATTTTGGTTCGATTTAAAAATGCCGGAGTCACAATTATAGAGTTATCAACACGATAAGATTTATTTGGGCTTATCTCATAAAATGAAATAATTCCATCATCATTAAAATTTTCCATGAAATAAAATTCTAAGATTTTGTGAACCATTTTTCCAATAGCTACAAGATTATCGCTTAATGAGAAATCATTCATCCAAATATCATAATTTTCCCCAGATTCAATAATTATTCTCTTAACCACTCTTCTTATTTTTGATGTTGAAGGTGTATTATCACCATAAAGAAGTTTAATTTCCCTTCTGACCTCATTATAATTACCTAATTCTTCAAATAGTTGTTTCCATAATTTGGCATTTTCAAATGTCCATTTCCTTTCATGATGTTTTGAATAAGTATCATACCATTCACTAAATTGATCGTTTAATTTGATTTTAATATGTTTACTTATTGTTTCCCCACCATGCCCCGTTCTTTCGGAAACATCCTTGAAGGTACCCTTTTCTTCAAATTGGGATATCCAATCCAAAATTTCATCTTCACTAAAGGGCTTTTTTGCGTGATTTTTCAACCAATTTTCATAATTATTACCTAATATCTTTTTTAAACCATTTCTTATAATTAGAGCATCTGGAGGATTTCCTTCAATTTCTAAATCTAAATGATCTCTTACATCCTTTAAACTTCCTAATTTTTCATATAATCTTTTCCAACAAAGATAATCTTCTTTATTATATTTGTAAGGTTCAGTTTTATGATATCTTTCTACCCATTTATCATAATTTTCTCCTAAGATATGATTAATATATTTTTCTAGATACTCCCTAATTGTCTTCTCAAATGGTCCATTAGGGTAAACTTCTTCTTTAATAAAACTCTCAACTTTTTTAAAAGAATGCAATGATTCATAAAGGTTCTTCCATAAACAAGCATCTTCCCATGAATATTTACCAGATAATTTATATTTTTTATACCAAATTTCATAATTATTCACAAGTAAATCTTTAAGTTTTCGCCTAACCGTAAAATCTGAGACGATTTTTCTAGTATATTCTCTAAATTTTTCTACAACTTTAGTAAAATTTCCATATTTTTCAAATAAAATTTTCCAATATTTAACATCTTCTTCACTGAATTTACTAATAGGAAATACACCAATTTCGTTTAATTTTAGATTTCTTCTTTCTGATTTATTAAAATGGACATTATGATCAAATATAAAATCATAATTACAATTATCATGGACAATTCTTGAATCACTAGAGATGCTTGGTTTATCATTTTTTTCATCATTATTCTGATTTTCATTAATAAATTTAAATTCCGATGATTCTAACCGAGTCAGCATTCACCATGAAAAAAAGAATTTAATTCTTGTTTAATGATTGAATTATATACAATTATTAGGATTTGAAATTTATGATTTTGAAAGAGATAAATAGATTAAAATAATTGATAGTGCATTATACTTTGTATAAATAGCCTTAAACTGATCCAAATCACTTATTCCGTGTGCAATTTTATTACGAATGTTTTCAGATATAATAATTTCACTTGATCCAGACATTAGCCATTCAATAAAATTCAAGATTTTGTCACTAAGCACTCTTTCTTCCCTTAATTCTCCTAACATATAATCAAGTCCTTTCGGAACTGTTTTATTTTCATCTTTATATAAAGTTAAAATCCCACTTTTCTTGCATAAATCCCTTAAAATGCATTCAATCTGAAAAAGGATTGTCTGAATGCAATGAAAATAATCCCTTCTTCCATAATGTCCTAAACCTTCACGGAACATTGCCTTCGATACACCGTCTATTAAATCAGAGAAATGGATAAATGCATAGACATTTCCTAAAAATTCAAATTCGTCATAATCCTTTAATTTTTGTTCAAGATGAATCAAACATTTAATTATTTTATTTTTATAATAAAAAGTCTTCATAATTGGATCTCCAGCATCATAATTTCGTGTAACATCATCATCATGCACTATTGTGGGAAAAAAACTAGTAATTCTATGATCTTTATTCGATACGTCAGGAATATCAGGGATAAAGTAATTATTATCCACTATTTTTTGTATAAATTCTCGAATTGTATCATTTTCAAAAATTTTTAACGCATTTTCCATTTCTTTTACAGAGATCGAAGATCTACCCTTTATCGGTGGTAGGTTTTTCATGGCAATTGGAGCGTTTTTATGTAAATCCTCATATTTTCCTTTAAGTTCATTTACCAATTTATCCTTCATTTCTTCATTCATACAATATCTTTGGGTTATTTCTAGCAATATATCAACGAATCTTTTATGTGATTCAATAGAAAGTATATTTTTGATATCTAAAGTTCCGTAATCAACTTTGTCATCATAAAATTGCTTGTATCTCGTGAATATTATCTCTTTTCTTGAATTCATATCTATGTCTTTATTTACTTTTTCATAAAAATCAAAAATCTTATCCAATAGATGTTTCGCGATATAGTATTCGCTTAGATTTCCATCAAATACATCATTTATCCAATAGTCAATTGCAGTAAAAATATCATCAGGAATAGCCTCAAATGTCAATATACTTTTTTTCAAACCAAGAAAATCCTTTAAAATATATGATATGTCTTGTGTGTGTGTTTTATTCTGATCAGCTATTATCAACGTTAGTATATTTCCCACGTTTTCAAACATTTCCTGATTCGCTATTTTAGGATTTCTGGATTTATGAGCTAATTTGATATATTCTTTTACTAAGTGCATCGGTCTATATTTTCGATTTCTTTGTTTTACTATATTTACTGCAACTTTATAAAATATATGTATCAATCCTTCGGAATTTAATATTCTATTTTGATCTGGGATTGGTATACTACTTTTTAGACACTCAAAAAAAACCAATTTAAGAAATTTATTATTCGTTTGTTTTATGAGTTTTAAATATCCTGTTTCTCTCTTGCTAAAATGAGAATTACATATCATTCCATTAAAGGTATATTTCAAAATGATTAAGGGTGAATTATCATCTATGACTTCACAAAATGAATCGTCTGGAATAAAATCAGAATCGTTAAATTCGTTTGGCATTTTTTTATACTTTTCTTCTTTTTTTATCAATAGTAATTCTATTTTATCAAATATATTAATACAAATATTTATAAATATAAACTTGAGAATCCTAACCATTTGAATAATTCAATTTAATATGACAAGGGATACTAATCATGTGTTTCGTAGTATACTTACTATAAGGGCAGTTAAAATATTTATTTCCGAAATCATGCTTATGAGCAAGATGATGTCTTAAATAATATTTAAATTTAAGAAAATGCGTTGTTTTGAAGAACAACCTTACTGATTATTTTACTTACTGATTAGTTTTAAGTGTTTTAAAAATTTACTCAAACTCATTAAATAAATAAACCTAATGATTCTATTTCTTATTTTTTAGTTTCTATAATCTAACAGTGATTGGTATAAGATAAT
>SDBU01008724.1_pt1 | contig 11475 bp, 9 predicted proteins | sample 2277071 | NCBI WGS metagenome assembly SDBU01 (sample SAMN10397929, study PRJNA504765) | marine sediment metagenome | isolation source: marine sediment core GS08_GC12, 126 cmbsf | place: Arctic Ocean: Gakkel Ridge, Loki's castle | collected 2008 | reverse complement strand
CCAGGTCCACGCACTTGAGGGCGTGGACCTCCTCCTTCCCACGCCGGTAGACCTTCGTAACGTGCTCCAGGCGGACCATTCTACTCTTCCATAATCGTGACGGCGGGGTCCTGGGTCACCGCAACCACCGTCGGCAAGAGGCTTGCAAGCAGGGCCACCAGCGGCGCCGCCACCAGCGACTGGGCCATCAGCGTGTAAACGGGTTTGATGGCGGCTGCCGTCACCTTGAAGATCGTGGGGCCGAAGTGCAGCGCAAGACCGGTTCCGATTATGAAGCCAAGGACCGCTCCGCCCAACCCGACGGACACGGCCCTTCCCAGGAACAGGGTGGCGATCTTTCCCGAGCTTGCACCCAGCGCCCTGAGAATCCCGATCTCCTGACGCCGTTCCCAGACGTTCAGGAGGGAGAGCACCGCGATCCATATCACGCAGGCTACGGCGACCGTCGAGAGGATGAGGGCGGCCTGTCGCTCCACCACCCTCCGCGTTTCCGCGCGGGCGACGGCGATTGAACGGAATTCCGTGACTCTGGTGTCAGGAAGGACCGCCGCAATCTGCGGCCGGATGCTCCAGAGCCGTCCGCCCTCGCCGCAGAGGCATCCCAGTGCCCTGATCATGTTGATCTTCCCGGGCTTGTTGAGGATTTCCTGTGCGTCGTGCAGGTGGGTGTACAGGCGGATGTCGTCCTTGCTGCCTGCCTCGGCAAGGACGGCGTCCACCAGCAGGGATTTGCCGTGCAACTCGATCTCATCTCCGCGCTGGATGTTCAGGCCCTGGGCCAACTCGTATCCCACGCAGGCCCTGCCCGGACGCACGGCCAGCCCCATAGAGAGTTTCTTACGCGTTCTTCCTGCCGATGGCACCTCCGGCAGCCAACCCGTGAGCAGAATCTGACGCCCACGCCACTCGATCTTCTTCTGGAGGATCGCCACGTAGTGGTCGGCGTGGAGATCGCTGGAGCCGGCCAGGCGATGGACGTAGTCCTCGGGCATCTCTTCCTCGGCGAAGTCCCTCGCCCAGAAGTCCTCCATGTTCGTGTCCTTCGGGACGATCAAGAGGTTGAACCCCATGTCGCGCATCAGACGCTTGGTTTCCCTGTCGGAGGCGCCGCTCATGGTGAGGAGGGCTACAAAGAGGGCTACGGTTATCGTGACGGCCAGCAGGCCCAGCAGGAAGTCCAGCTTCCTATGCCAGATCTCCTGCAAGATCAACGGCAGTGCGTACATCTCATGCCTTCCTTCCCTTCAGCAGGACTGCCACGGTGCCGAGGACCGCTGCGACCACCAGGGCCACGACGAGGAAGAACATGATTCGCTTTACCTGGGTAGCGAAGGAGAAACCGAGTCCGGTCGGTCGAGCCGGGCGCAACGCTACGTGGGGAACCGGCGAGGTGGCCCCGGCGCCGCCGTCATCCGTGCCCAGCGCGATCTCAGTGTAGCCGAGCGGCCCGGTGACCATCGTGCCCGTTCCCAGCGGTGTAGAGCCGTTGCCCTCACCCTCTGGGGCTGGGTATCCGGACAGCCATCGCATCCCGGGCGCGACCTGAAGCTTGACTTCGGGACTGGATACGTCGATCTGCGCTCTTCGCAGGACCTCGTCCTCAAACCAGGCCGGAAACTTCAGCGGGATCGAGCGTCCCGACAGCCAACGCCTGTCCACCGTGCAGACGCACCGTCTGCCCAGCAGGTAGAAGGCCTCGTACAACGCATCGGCCGTCATCAACGGGCCTTTGAAGACGGATCCAAGCTGTCGTCCCCTGCCGAACAGGACAACGGCGGCCGGCCCCGCCTCCTCACCTTCCAGACCGAGGCTCCAGAGCAGGACCCTCTCCTGCGCGCCGCCCGGGAAAAGGGGCAGAATACGCGGCCCGTCTTGAACCGTGAGACCGGTCTCGGTTATTGAGCCCGTAATCCGACGCGCGGCCGACTCGATCTCGGCCCTGGCCCGGCGGTTCTGCTCGGCGTCTTCCCCCTCCACAAGGAGGACGACGCACCAGTCGCGCACGATGCTGCGGGCGATCTTCTCGCGAAAGGGCGAACGGACCATCTTCCCCAATTGCGATGTCACCCAGTCCTTGGAAGCCCCGTCCTGACGCGCCTCGGCGACCACCATGCCCTCTCCGTCCGGCGAGAACAGCAGCACGGCGGGGAACGTAGCGATTCCCTGGGACTCGCAGAGCTCCGCTGCCCTGTGCGAGGGCTCCTGATCTATGTCTACCGTCGTCGCCACCACGTTCGAGGCCATGAGGACTTCCAGCGAGGCTTCCCTTATCCACTGGGACAAGCTCTCCCTGCCGGCCGTTGTTTCCCTGACCACGAAGCAGGCGGAGTATGGGCGCGGATCGAGTTCCACGAAGCCCGCCTGCCGGAAGGAATAGGGGCATGCGACGACGGCCGCAGATCCTGTGACCCCCAGCACGGGCATCGCACAAAGCACAAGCAGCAGAAACCGTTTGCTGAGCATATTCTCTTGCCTCGCTTCCTCGTGGCAATGAATGTATGGTACACACGCGACGGCGTCAACTTTCCTCTGCCGAATCCCGGCCGACGCCGGGGGCTGACACTGTTCTTGGACTGGAGCAGGGGAGAAGGCGTAGAATCGCTGCGGCTGCGCAAGGGGAGAGATGAACATGAGACGGGATGGCGTGAAGTGCGAGGGGCTGAGGCTCGGCAGCGAAGATATGGCATGGTGGGGCGACGCGAAGTTCGGCATGTTCATCCACTGGGGCCTTTACGCTATTCCGGCCAAGAGCGAGTGGTTCATGCACCACGGCAAGGTGCCCGCCCAGGAGTATGCCAGGCTTGCAGACGAGTTCGTCCCTCGGCGCTTCGACGCGCGCAAATGGGTCGAGATAGCGCAAGAGGCCGGGATGCGCTACATGGTGCTTACGGCCCGCCATCACGATGGTTTTGCGCTATGGGACAGCCCGTCGGCATACGGAGGCTTCTGCAGTGCCCGGACGGCGGCACGGAGGGACTTTGTGGCCGAGTACGTGGGGGCCTGCCATGACGCAGGAATGCGGGTGGGTCTGTATTACTCCCCCATGGACTGGCGATTCCCGGGCTATTTCAGGCCAAAGGAACTCGCAGAGAATGCGGCCCTGATGAAGGTGCAGTGCTACGGCCAGGTAGAAGAGCTGATGGCGAACTACGGGCAGATAGACATCCTGTGGTATGACGGAGGATGGCTGGCCCATGAGGGCACGGACGCCGACGCCGCCTGGTTCTGGGAGCCGGTGAAGCTGAACACGATGGTCCGCCAGTACCAGCCGATGGCCGTCATCAGTCCAAGGTCAGGATGGGAGGGCGATTTCCAATGTGACGAAGGCGGGCACGATGTGACGGGGCCGATCACCGAATTCCCGTGGGAGAAGTGCCTTAACCTCAATCGGGTCAGTTGGGGCTACAACGCGGAACAGGATCTGATGTCGCCGGATGAGATCATCCGGATGCTTGTGAACGTGGTCGGCAGAGGCGGCAACGTCCTGCTGAATGTCGGCCCCGACCGGGACGGCGTCATCCCCCCGGCGCACGCAGAACGCCTCAGCGCGGTCGGCCGCTGGCTGGACCGGTTCGGGAAGAGCATCTACGGCACCAGGCCAGGACCTTTTCCGCCGGTCGACGACCGCTACTGCTCCACCCACAGGGGAAGGAGCGTGTACGTGCACGTCCTCGCATGGCAGGATGGGGAGACGCTAACGCTGCCGCCTCTGGGACCGAAGGTGACGTCCTGTTCCGTGATGGCGGGCGATGCCGTGGCGTGCGTCCAAACCGACACGCAGATTGAGATAACTGTCCCCCCGACATGCCGGCAGTCGCCCTGCACCGTCATCGAACTCACACTGGAGCGGCGGAGGCCCGGCTCGTAATGTAGCGCAGCCGCCCTCGGCTGCGGCGGATGGCAATGGCCGGAACTCACAACGAAGTCGGAACTCAGGCGAGGGCGCCTGAGCTACATAGATACGGCAGTGCCCCTACCTGCGGCGGTACACGTCCCGGCGGTGACCCACGCGGACGACGTGCACGCTCAGCACGTCATCGAAGATCTGGTAGACAATGCCGTAATCGCCGACGCGCACGCGATAGGCGTTTTCGCTGCCGACCAGCTTGCGGACGCCATCGGGGCGGGGATCGTCGGCCAGTGCGGCGATGGCGGAAACGACGCGGCGCTGCTCCCGTTTGGGCAGCGCTGCGATTTCCTTCACGGCCGACCTCTTGATCTCGACGCGGTAGGCCATTTACAGGCCAAGCTCCCTCCTCACCTGGGCGAGAGGCTTCGTCGGCTCCTTCAGCCGCTCGCGCACGGTCTCGAGGTCCATCTTATCCTCGATCAGCTCCAGCAGCTCCAGGTCTTCCACCGGCACAAGGGCGAACAGGTCTCTGCCCCGGCGCACAACGACGATGCGCTCGCCGCGCAGGGCGACGCGGTTGCCCAGATCGCTCAGCTGGCTGCGTGCCTCGCTAATCGTCAGGGTGGTCATGGACGCTCCCTCCTGCCTTTCTTCTCAGTGTCTCGGCCTTCTATTCTGTACTATTTGTACCAATTGTACAATCTGTACAACGAAAGTCAAGCCCCTTGTTCTCGTCACTCTCTGCCGTCCGCCTGGCGGCGGACCGGACGCGCCGCCACACCCACCGGGCGTTATTGGAGGTCGCCCCTTACATATCTGAGCAGTCACGACGGGGCGGATGGTGCCCGAGGGGGGGAAGTGGTGGGTGGAGCCGGGATCGAACCGGCGACACCAGGATTTTCAGTCCTGTGCTCTACCAACTGAGCTACCCACCCGTGGTCGAACCCCGATTCTAAGCCGGCCCGGCTCCGGGTGTCAAGCGGCGCTCGCGCACGATCTGGCGGGCCCTCTCGAAGGCGTCGGCCACGCGCGAGGTATCCGAGCCGCCCGCCTGCGCCAGGTCGTCCCGACCTCCGCCGCTGCCCCCGACCACAACGGCGGCTTCCCTGGCGATGTCCTGTGCACTCAGGCCGCGTTCGACCAGGTCCTGCGAGACGCCGACGACTATCGCCACCTTGCCGCCGTCGGTGGAGGCGAGCAGACAGGCCAGTCGCTCGTTGCTGTTGCGCAGGACGTCGGCGGCGCTTCGCAGTTCGGCGTGGCCGCCCTCCATGGTGGCCAGGACGAGCCGGACGTCGCCGATCTGCTCGGCTCCCTCCAGCAGGCCCCCCGAAGCAACCTGCCGCGCCGCCCGCTGCTTCTCCCTTTGGAGCTGCTTTTGCAGGAGTCGCATCTCGTCCAGCAGTTCCGCCGCGCGCCGCAGAAGGTCCTGATCCTGAGTGCTCAGAGTGTCGCAGAGTTCTCCGATCTGCTCTTCGCGGTGGCGCAGCCGTGCCAGCACGCCCAGGCCGGTGACGGCTTCGATGCGCCGGACGCCGCCGGCCACACTGCTCTCGCGCGTTATGCGCAGGAGGCCGATCTGGCCGGTTCGCTCGCAGTGGGTGCCCGCGCACAGTTCGCGGCTGTAGTCGCCGATGCTGAGAACGCGGACGATGTCGCCGTACGTCTCGCCGAACAGCGCAGTGGCCCCGCTCTCGCGGGCTTCGCTCAGGCTCATGCGAGTGCTTGCCACCGGATCGTCCTGGAGGATCTTGCTGTTGGCCAGGTCCTCTACCTCGCGCAGCCGTTCCTGGCCGAGTTCCGTGGGATTGGAGAAGTCAAAGCGCAGCCTTTCGGGCGAGACGTGCGACCCGCTCTGGGCGGCGTGCTCGCCCAGGACCTGGCGCAGGGCGTGATGCAGCAGGTGGGTGGCGGTGTGGTTGCGGGCGATGGCCATCCGGTTGCCCTTGTCCACCTGGCAGGTGACCGCCTGGCCGACCTCGAACCGCCCCTTCACCACCTGACCCATGTGCAGGAAGAAGCCCCTGTCCCGCTTGACGTCGTGGAATTCGAACTCGGCATCCTGGCCGCGCTCCGGGAGGACCCGGCCCCGGTCGCCCACCTGTCCGCCTGCCTCCCCGTAGGCGGGGGTGCGGTCGAGGACCAGCGTCACCTTCTGTCCCTGCTCGGCCGATTCGGCCAGTTCGTCGCCCGCGATGATGCCGATGATGCTCCCCACGCTCTCCAGCGTGCTGTAGCCGGTGAACTCGGTTCCCTCCTCGTGCATCTCCTGGAGCCGGGTGAGCGGACCGGTGGCGAAGACGGACCGTGCGAACGCCGCGCCCTTCTTGGACAGTTGCTGATGGTTCGCCATCTCGCGCAGGAACCCCTGCATGTCGACCCGCATCCCCCCTTCGGCCAGGATGGACTCGGTCATCTCGACAGGGAACCCGTAGGTCTGATAGAGGTCGAAGACCTCCTTGCCGCGCAGCACGGTGGCCCGCTGCCGCTTGAGGTTCGCGATGTGCTGGACGAGCAAATGCGAGCCCCGGTTGACGGTCTTGTCAAACGCCTTCTCCTCCTCGCCGATGACCGTCTCGGTGTGCGAGCGGCTCTCGGCCAGTTCCGGATACGGGTCGCTGTGTGCTTCGATGACGGGGTCTATCAACCTTGTCATGAACGGCTCGTCCACCCCGAGCTGATGGGCGTCGCGGATCGCCCGGCGCAGCAGTCTGCGCACCACGTAGCCGCGTTCTTCGTTGCTGGGGATGACGCCGTCAGCGATACAGAAGACCACGGCGCGGGCGTGATCGGCAATCCGCCGCATGCAGCCGGTCTGGACAGGATCGCCCGAAGGCTCCTGGCCGCAAATGTCGGCGATCTCCGCCATGAGCGGCTCGAATATGTCTAATTCGAAGACGCTCTCCACTCCTTGCATCACGGCGGCTATGCGTTCCAGGCCCAGGCCGGTGTCAATGTTCTGCATCGGCAGCGGGTCGAGCGTGCCGTCTTCCTGGCGGTCGTATTGTTGGAAGACCAGGTTGTAGAGTTCGACGTATCGGCCGCAGTCGCAGGACGGATCACAGGTCGCCTTGCCGCAGCCCACGCCCCTGTCGAAGTGGATCTCGCTGCACGGTCCGCACGGACCGTTGGGCCCTTGCGTGCGGGCGTTCTCCGGCCAGAAGTTCTCGCCTTCGTCGAACCGGAACAACCTCTCTTCGGGCACCCCGACGACCTCGCGCCATATCCGTTCGGCCTCATCGTCCTCTTCGAAGATGGTCACGACCATCTGTTCGGCCGGGATTCCCATCTCCTTGCGCATGAACTGCCACCCCCACTGGATCGCCTCCTCCTTGAAGTAGTCGCCGAAGGAGAAGTTGCCGAGCATTTCGAAGAAAGTGCAGTGGTAGGCGGTCTTGCCCACGTTCTCAATGTCGCCGGTCCTGAGGCACTTCTGACAGGTCGCGGCGCGTTTCAGCGTCCTGTCCCCCACGCCGTAGAACTCGTCCTTGAACTGGTTCATCCCGGAGCCCGTGAACAGCAGGGACAGGTCGCCGGCCGGCACAAGGGAATCCGGCGGGACGATACGATGGTCCAGCGCCCTGAAGAACTCCAGGAATCGGCTGCGGATCTCGTCAGTCTTCATCTCTACAATGCTTCCCCGAGCGGTGCCGGCCCTTTCTCCCGGGTAGGCCGGGCGTCTCGCCCGGCGCTAGGGGCTACCCAGAAGAGGGTTCCACCAGAGCAAGCTTAGTCGTTAGGACGCACAGCGTCAAGCGCTTGGGCCCTCCTGCAGGGGGAGGGCCGCGTTTGGGGTTGACAGATGAACGCAAATTCAGTATAAGAACGAGTATTCACGAGGCGAACCGTTATTCGTGGAAGACGCTATGACCGAGCTGACCAGACGGGAAAGAGAGAAGGCCCAGCACCGCAAGCTGATGCTGGAAGCTGCCGAAGTGGTCTTCGCCCAGAAGGGCTTCCACAGCGCGACTGTTCACGAAGTGGCCGAGCTGGCCGAGTTCTCCGTCGGTTACATGTACAACCTGTTCGAGAGCAAGAAGGACTTGTTCTTCGAGCTGGTGGACATGCGGGCCGCCCAGTACATAGCCGGCGTTGAGGAACGGCTGGCCCGGCAGGAGGACCCGGTGGAGAAGGTGCGGACGGCCATCGCAGCGAAGCTGGACTTCTTCACAGCGCACAAGCAGTTCTTCGTCATATTCAGTCACATGGCGGCGGAGGACAGGGCCGAGGGGCCGGTCGGCCTGTCGGAGAAGTGCAGGCTGCGATACCGGGACTACATGGCGCATCTGGCGGACATCTTCGCCGAGGGCGTGCGCCAGGGCGTTTTCATCGACGTTGACCCCGCCGCCGTGGTTGCGTGCATGGAGGGCATGACGAACGCCGTCATTGGCCAGTGGGTCCACAGCGGGGGAGAGGAGATCGAGGTCGCCACACCCGAAGTCATCCAGCGGATTCTGCTGGAGGGCATTTTGGCGGGGGGGAACGGACGATGAGGATCGACGGGTGCAGACGGGCCCACGTTGTCGTCGCGGGCCTCTTGATCGCTGGTTTGGTGGGTTGTTTCCCCTCCCGGGAAAACATTTACTCGGAGCTGCGCCACAGCCGAACCCAGTCCTACAACCGCTGGCGTCGGGCGGTGGGTGAGGGCGAGACGCTCCCGCTCATCGAGGGCCCTCTGAGCGCGGAGGATGCCGTCAAGCTCGCGCTGACCAACAACACGGCTCTGCGGACGGTGCTGGAAGAGAAACAGAAGGCGCGGGGTCGAGTGCTGGAGGCTTATGGGGAGGCGCTGCCCACTGTGGAGATCAATGCGGACTACACCCGTCTGGACGAGGTGCCGGTGGTTGATGTGCCCGGCCTCGGCATCTTTCCCATAGGGAGCGTGAACAACTGGTCCTATGGGATCACCGTTACTCAGCCGCTTTTCAAGGGAGGCAGCATTCCGGCGGCCATGCGAGGGGCGCAGCTCACGCGGTTCCTGAGCGACGAGACGGTGCGCCAGGTGGTGCAGGATGTCGTTCTGCAGGTGGCGCGCGCCTACTACGACGTGCTCGTTGCGGAGCGCCTGTACGAAGTGCAGCAGGAGGCCCTGAGCTTTGCCGAGGCGAATCTCAAGGACGTCGCCGCCCGCGAGCGGGCGGGCGTGGCCATCGAGTTCGACCGGTTGCGCGCTCAGGTGGAGGTCGCCAACGTGGAGGCGGACCTGATCCAGCAGCGCAATCTGCTCAATCGGGCGCGCACGGCACTGTTCAGGGCGATGGGCGTCTCGCAGAAAAGCGGCGTGCAGTTCAGCGACGAACTGACGTACCTGCCGATGGAGCCTTCGTTTGAGGAAGCGGTCCGCACGGCTTTCATGAGACGGCCGGAACTCTACCAGAGCGAACTCGATCTCCGGCTCCAGGAGGAGGCCCTGCGGGTGCTCCGCAGCAGGTACTGGCCGGAGCTGGAGGCATGGGGCTGGGCCAAGTACGCCAAGCCCGATCCCCGTGAGGGAAGCAACATCGAATGGGACCGACAGCGGATGGCGGGCGTCCGGCTCACGTGGTCGCTTTTCGACGGGCTGCAGCGTGAGGGCGCCATAATGCAGCAGAGGGCCAAGCTGCGCCAGAGCGCGATTCAGCTCGGTGACGTCGAGCAGAGCATCCTCGAGGAGATAAGCAACGCCATCTACGATCTGAACGATGCCAGGGAGCTGGTGGAGTCGCAGGAGCTGAACGTGGAGCGGGCGACCGAGGCCCTCCGGCTGGTCAAACTCGGCGCCAATGAGGGCGTCAATACCGAGCTGGAGGTGCTGGACGCCAACACTGCCCTGACGCGCGCTCGCGGTCTCTATTACCAGGCCCTTCATGCGCACGTGACGGCCCGGCTTGCGCTGCAGCGTGCGATGGGCGTGCTTGCGCCGGGGCCGGGCGCCGAGAAACGCGCGCCGAAGCTGGGCGTCGTCGAGGCCTTTGCGCAACAGGCGGATACGAATGTCGAGGAAGTGGAAGCCGGCCCTGTCGCCGGATCCGAAAGTCGCTGAAGGGCAGGACGCACGACGGTGGTCCGGAACATGACCTGGCGGCCGGTGGGCCCGGTCGGCAGGCATGGACAGCGACTCATGCGTTGCTGATCGTCGGCTTTGGGCAGTGATATTGGCTGGCAAGGAGAACTTCCATGCTGCGGAAACTGCTGGGATACGGAGCGATCCTCGCTCTAGTGGCGGCGCTGGCGCTGCTGGTCCTTTACAAGCTGGGCGCCAGGAAGCCGGAGGCCGTCAGCATTGAGAAGATACACGGGCGGGTGGGCGTTCCGGCCGAGGTAGGGAAGCCCGTTCGGATGGACTTCTCGGACTACCTGCTCTGCGACGGCAGTGTCCATGCCGACGTGCGCGCTTTCCTGCGGGCCAAGATTGACGAGGTCGTCGAGGCGGTGAACGCCCGGGTCGGCGAGCCGGTGAAGAAAGGTCAGGTCCTGGTGGAGTTCCGAACGACGGACCTGGAAGCGAGCATCCAGGCCGCTGAGACGGCCTTCGAGGAGGCCGAGAATAACTACCAGAGGTACCACGGCCTCCTCGAGCAGCGCGTGATATCCCAGGACAGGCTCGAGCAGGCTCGCACGAGCCGAGACAGCGCCGCCGCCAACCTGCGCGCTGCCAGATCGGCTTTGACGTTCGGCCAGGTCGAGTCGCCCATTGACGGCGTCGTCGAGTACCGTTACGTCGAGCCCGGTGAGTACAAGGGAGTGGGCAAGGAGTTGCTGTCCGTAGTGGACCTCTCGACGGTCGAAGTGGCGGCCCTTGTGCCCGAGCGGGATGTGGCGGACCTGTCCATCGGCCGGGAGGCGGAGTTCCAGCTCGAGTCCGGCCGGCAGTGGCTCAAGGGGCACGTGAGCCGCATAAGCCCTTCGACCACGGACCCGAATCGCTTCTTCGACGTCTACCTGAAGGTGGAAAACAAGCGCACCAACGGCGCGTGGCTCATGCGGCCGGGCATGTACGCCGAGGTCCGTTTCCTTCGCCGCACCGTCAGCGACGCGCTGGCGGTGGCAGGCAATGCCATTGTGCGCGACGGCAACGTGCGCGCCATATACGTGGTCGAGACGCGCACAGAAGACGTTCCCGTGCAGTCCGGGGCGGGGCCGAATCCCGATTCTGGCAACGGCGGCTTCTGGGATCGAGTGAAACGGGGCGCCGCCCGGCTGCGGGGAACGCGGAAGCGCGAAGAGGCCGTCCAGCAGCCCCTCACTGAGGAGCGTGAGGTCAGTCGGGCAAGAAGGGCCGTTGTCTCTGCGGGGTTCAGTCAGCAGGGCTACGTGCAGATAACGGGTGCTGAGGTGACAGAGGCCAGCCTCGTCATACTCAACCCGCCGGACGACATCCGGGACGGCACGATGGTCAGAGTCGTGGGGGGTGGCGACTGAGATGCGGCTGTTTGAGATCTTCATCCGGCGGCGCGTGATGACGACGGTGCTGGTGCTCATCGCCGTCATACTGGGGGCGATATCCTACGGCTCCATCGGCCTGCGCCGATTCCCCGATGTTGAGTTCCCATTCGCTTCCGTTGTGACCATCTACCCCGGGGGCAGCCCACAGGAGATCGAGACCGAGATCACGAAGCGCATCGAGGACGCCGTCAGCTCCATAT
>SDBU01008723.1_pt1 | contig 11475 bp, 10 predicted proteins | sample 2277071 | NCBI WGS metagenome assembly SDBU01 (sample SAMN10397929, study PRJNA504765) | marine sediment metagenome | isolation source: marine sediment core GS08_GC12, 126 cmbsf | place: Arctic Ocean: Gakkel Ridge, Loki's castle | collected 2008 | reverse complement strand
GCTTGCATTGTTACTTTCGCCTATCTATCTCTTGATATACACACTGAAAACGGTATCAAATATTTGTACGCCTGACTGGACAAACATCCCTATGTTCGTCCAGTGGTGACCGGCGGTTAAAACAAAGAGATATCGAGATAGCCTTGCCGGTTTAGCACGCGCCACCCTTCCAGTTGGCAAACCGCCAATCGGCATTGGCCATTGGGCCAGTCCCCCGGGGCTACGTAGTTACCGTTAAATACCCGTTGGCCGGCCGTAATCACGTAATCGCCGGCACCGCTATTTGGTATCAGGTTCCCCTATCACCGGTGAGACTACAATCGTGCATCCTCTACGGAGAGGTCACCCTCATGGAATCAGGCTTCTTCACCGTGGTACTTGAAAGAGAGCTTGACCTTCGCGCGGTAGCTGGTAATTTTCCCGTTCTCAAGCTGCATGTCCAGCTCTTCGATTTCGGCGATGCGCAGGTCCCTCAATGACTTCGCAGCCGTCGCCACGGCGGTCGCAGCCGCCTTCTCCCAGGACTCGGTGCTGGTCCCCACCAGCGTGATGATCTTGTAGGTACTCTCTGGCATGTTGCCCTCCTTTCACCCGGACGAGCCCCATAAGCTCGCGAGCCATTTTGGCTAGTGTCTTCCCGTTATTAACGCTGGGAGTTTGCAACGCCCAATTACTACTGTAGTCGCTTATTATACAATATCATACAATGGCTATTCAAATAGTACCGTTGGCAGAGGTGTTTGAGGCCAAGTCTCACCTTGAGAAGCTATTGAGAGAGAAGGCAATAACTAACTGGGGGTATTGACAGGTGTGGTAGAATAAAGGCAGATGCGTATTCGACCATCGCATTTGAACTACAAACTTAGAGAAGGAGGGATAGGTAAGATAAGTGTGATAACAAGGGCACTGGAGCCATCGAGTATTATGGCGGTGGCTAGCGCCTTTTTATATTAAAAACAAAAAAGGAGAGGTGTAAAATGAGAAAACGATGGTTTCTGCTTGGAATGATATTGTTGTTGGTGCCGTGGCTGACGCTAGGTTGCGGTATAGCTCAAGAGCAGTATGATGCCGTGGTCTCTGACCTCAGCAAGGCACAACAGGACTTACAATCTGTTCGAGACGAGCTAAAGGCATCTCAGGCTAAGAACTCAGAGCTGACCTCGAGCCTGGAAGAAACCCGAGGTGAACTAAAAGCAGCGAAATCCGAATTGGAGGCATCTCAGGCTAAGAACTCAAACCTGACCTCGAGTCTGGAAGAAACCAAAACTGAGCTAGAGGCAACAAAGTCTGAATACGAGGCATTCAAGTCTGAGGGGAAGCGCTTATTGGTTTTGTTGGCCGGTAACTTAGGATTGAATGGGCCTATTCTTGGCATCAACTCCGCACTACTACTAAAAGACTTAGGCCCGGTTCCAAAGAGGGCGGAGACTGTGACGAGCAGATTGGCTGATTTGAAGGATTTGAAGAAAGCGGAACTCCAGGCGCTCTGGCAGGAGGCGTACACCCTAGAAGGCGGAGGAGGGTGGACACTCACCCATCGTCCATTTGAAAGATTCATGACCTTGAATGCTTCACGAATTGCCGCCAAGATGAAGGCGCTTGGAGAGCATTTGACCAAATAGCTCTGCGACAGGTCACAAACCCGGGCTCTAATTTATAAAGTCGTGTGAAACCCTGCCTAGAGGAGAGATTTTGCTCAGTTAATTTCCTCTCCAATGTCTTGACTACATTCCACACGGCCAGGGGTTCACCGCTTCTACCACTATAATGTTTGCCGGGAGGCGTGGAGTAACTGCATTTTCTAGTACTGCCTGCGGCCGAATTCGTCAGGTATCAGAGGCTTTTCTACTCGACCCAGAATCGGAGAGTCCGGCTGGCCACGCGGGTCATCCTCACTGAACAGCTCCCAATTCCATCCGTTGCTCTGGAAAAAGTGTTCCAGTTTATCAAATTGGCTGGCGTGCATATTCTGCAGGTCGCCGTACAGGGCAACGATACCGTGCCTAACTGTCCATCGCTCGATAAAGGCTAGTAGCAGTGAGCCGATACCGCGGTTCTCCAGAGATGGGTCAACCTGGATGCTTTCTATCTTGGCAACATCTTTGGAGATTAGTGACAGCAGTGCTTCAGCGGAGTATTTTCTCCATGGCCCAGGCCTGTGGTGTGCTCGCCAAGCCCGGATATGAACACTGGTGGCTAACGGCCTATCCTGATAGACTTCTACCAGCCACTGTTTGTTTTCTTTATCCCTCCCAAGATTATGAGTAGTAGCGGCTATCCTGTCCTCATCTTGAGGTCTCGCCCATAGCAGTGTTAACCCCAGCGCGGCAAGGGCAAGGATTGCGGCCACGATGCCTATAGCCAGGGGAAATGGGCCTCCGCTTGGGCCTCGCTCTCCCTGCGGACCAGGCGGGCCCTGCCTTCCAGGTGGCCCCGGAAGTCCCCTGGCTCCCGGTTCCGCAGGTGTGCCCGGGTCCCCTTGTGGTCCCCGGGGCCCTATGTCGCCACGCGGGCCCCGTATCCCCTGCGGTGCCTGAGCTCTGGTCATATCAATTACCTCAAAGGTGGCACTGGCACCGTTTTCATACCTATCCTCTACCCTGATGGTGTGATTACCGGGTTCAGTTTGCTCGGGTACCGTGATAATGGCAACGAAGTAACCGGAAGGGCCCTCCGGTAGCACATCATAGGGAAGAGTGGGTATCTCCTCATCATCCCAGTAGACAGTGATATACCCGACAAATCCGGTTCCGGTGATGGTAATAGTGGAGAAACCCGACTCCGGGCTGAGGTATATCTCTGGCTCGGCTTGAGAGTGGACTTCACGAGTAGTAACCACTACCGTGGCTACCGAGAGCAACAATATCAAGATAACAAAGAAGCCCAATCTTTTCATCGAAGCCTCCTTTTAGCAGGGAGAAAGGGGCAAAGGATTGGTTTAACTGGTGGTTAGGACTTGGCTGGCTCTTCTATTCTTATGGTGGTAAACCCCCTTCTAGTTAGCTTGTCGGTTGCTACCAGCATGGCCTCGGCGTCATGATTCATTTGAGACACCACTACGATAATGGCCGGGGGCGGTACGTGTCTGGCGACCTGTGATAGGGCAATGGTTGCCGGGTGGTTTTTAGCGGCTTGCTCTATGGCCCGGTATTCAAAGTCGAGCATACTCAGTAACCGTTGCGCTGGCTCTGAGGTTGCCCGTTTCAGGTGGGTGATGTTTCGCTTGAGCCGGCGGATGTCAGGTGGGTGTAAACAGCGTTGAGCAAATTCTGCCGGGTTGATATCCCTCACCAGCAATAGCGCCTGTATTAATGTTTCTCTGGGGTCAGTGACCGCGGTGGTGAGGATGGGCACCTCGTCGTTATAGGCCGCCAGTGCCGCGGGTATTGTGTGTCGGGCCAAGGTTAGTGCCGTGGTTATCAGGTTAAAGGCTAGCTTATCTGCTTCCTCGGCGTCGGTGACGGAAAGGTTGACGGCGATTATCGCTGCCTGTTCCCCAGCCTCAGCGTATTCCTTGATTATTAGCTGGCCTAATTTTAGCGTGTGTTTCCAATCCACATCCCGCAGTCGGTCACCATATTGGTAGGCCCGGTTCCCGAAATAATCCACACCTCTCTTTGGTATTAGCACCTCTTCGAGTGGTAGCGTGGCAGTGGTCGAAGCCCCGATTCCTGCCTGCTCCAGGTATTTAATGGCCAGCCACTCAGCGTAACTTGCTCTCGGGATTACGTGTAGTTCCACCGGTTGGGTAATCTGGTTTACTTGGATGAGACCCCGGGAGCCGATGACTGAGACCTGAAGTTGAGGGCGTGAGGTTCCGGCCAGCGGGGGAGTAATGGTAAGATTTAGTGGTATTTTAGTTCTATCGATGGTAAATCTTTGCGGCGTGATTCTGACCCACGGGTCGATGGGGTTAAGCCGGCAGTGTAGTCGCGTGGATGCCTTGCTTGCCGCCCCCAAGAAGACATCGGCAGTAATACCGGCCACAATCCTCTTCTGGGTGGTCGGGAGCTCAAGTGGTTGTTTGGTTATTGCTCGAAAGCCTCGCAGCAGGGTCAACAGCAGATAGAGGGCAAGTATGATGCTGGTAAAAAACAGAATACGGTAGCCAAGGGCGAGTGATATTAACAGCAATACCAGTAGACAAATAGCTATATTCCTGCAGAGTGATGTTATGGACCTCTGCTTGGTATTGTCGTCTGGTGTGACGTCTGGCGCATATTCCCGTAGGGCGCAGTCGAGAAGGTATATGGCGGGAAGAATAGTCATTGCCGTTATAAGGTGTAGTGCGGTTAATGGCAGCGGAGTGGCATAGGTCAGGTAGTTCAAGAGTGGCCCCAATATCAAGGGCAGCAGAAAGATGGTAGTTATGGTGATGGCTATGCTGAGCCTTGGTGGTAGGGGGCGGAAGACAGTAAATAGCGTCAGCAGTAGCAGTATTAGCGCTAGCGGTGAATAGGGCAACGGTGTCAGGACAGTAGCTGCCAGTATAGCCAGCAGCAGGTAGGTCCGGCAGACTACGTGTAAGGGTAACTTTTTCATGGCTCTATCTAATGAAGTTCAGCCCCAGGGAAATCATAATTGCCGCCACCACCAGGGCGCAGATTATCAGTATCCATTCCCAATCGGTGAGCATTCTCTTGGCGGGCCCTTGTGCCCTCGTCGGCACCTCTTCCGTCGGGTTGGAAAGGGGCTCGGCCTCGGCGACTGTTTCCCGGTCAGCCTCAGCGGCCATCATAAGTTCACCAGGCACTCTGGTGGGTATCTGAGGAGCGTCTGTCACTGCTTCGTCGGTTATCTCAGTCTGGCCTGGCCTATCATCGAGGGAATCGGGTGATGTCCGAGGAACTTCTCTTAGTTCTGCATCTGTTTCCTCAACCCGGCTTGCTGCTCCTTCTTTTGGCACCGGGACCTCGGCAGCCACCTGGTTGATAATAGCCTCGGCGGTAACCTTGTCTATTTCGGCTTCAGTGCTGATGTGGAGTCGGTGGCAGAGAGCAGGGATAAAGAGCCTCTTCACGTCATCGGGAATGACGAAATCCCTCCCCTGAATAAAGGCTAGTGCCCGCGCCCCCTTGAGCAGGGCTATGCCGCCTCTGGAGCTGGGGCCGAGTGTCAGGTCCTGGTGCTGGCGCAGGTGGTTGAGGATGTCAACGATGTAGTGCCGGATGCTGTCGGCAACATATATTTTCTTGACCTCCTGTTGAAGCCGGATAATATCAGCCAGGGTGGCTACCGGTGAGACATCCGGTTCTGAGATTTCATCAATATCCCGTAGAATCTGTCCCTCCTCTTGGTTACTGGGAAAGGCACTCCATAATCGGAGCATGAATCGGTCTATCTGGACGTCACTGAGGGGAGAGGTGCCGGTACCACCGTAAGGCACCTGACTGGTGATGACAATGAACGGCTGTTCTAACCGGTGGGTTTCCTGCTCAATAGTAACCTGGTGTTCCTGCATGGCCTCGAGGAGGGCGGCCTGGGTGCGGGGAGCAATCCGGTTTAGCTCGTCGGCCAGAATCACGTTGGCGAAGATGGGACCGGGAATAAACTCCGAGCTGCCGTCAGGACGGTAAAAGTGGAAGCCGAGAATATCGGCGGGCAGCATATCCGGTGTCCCCTGGACTCTCTTGAACTTGCCACCAATGACCTGGGCAAAGGTCCGGGCCAGGGTGGTTTTGGCTGTACCAGGAAGCCCCTCAATGAGCACATGCCCTTGACTGAGCAGGGCGGCCAGGAGGAGTTCCTTCATCTCGTCCTTACCGATTACCACCTTGGATATCTCGGCAGTGATGCGGTTCATTATCTCGTGTCCCTTACCCTGCTTGCTGGTCAACGTTCTCTCCTTTCCACCGTGTTTGACAGCCTATCCTTTATTATAATGGAAGACGGTTGGTTATGTAAGAGATGATTTCTGGCCGGCAGGTAATTTGCTTTGCTTTAATCCTCTTTCCTCACCCTTTTATACCATAAGGGCAACAGCGTTATGGCTAATGCCAGTATCACCAGACCGACACTGCCCACCGGAGTGGTCAGGGGGTCGCGGATTGAACCCAGCAGGGTCTTGGTCTGCTGGAGATTTGATGTTGGTAGATGCGACTGAGCAATAAAGAGTTGAGATGTGGTGCTTGCGGCAATGTTTTCTACCAAGGTGTGATTGCTTTCTATATTCTGCATACCGTTGATGAAGATGCTGGCGTCAGAAATGAGGATTATCCGGCCGGCGCCCAGATTATGACGGGCGATTACTGGTAACGGGCCGGTAGGCTCACCCTCATCCCAGTGCTGGTTGTCATTCAGGTCGAGGAAGCTGGATGACGAGGATAGAGCCAGGACGTCACTGGTTTCCGCATCAATGAGACAGGTAGCGTGGTTGAGGACCAGGCTCTCGGTATCGCTGGTTATGGGACTGGAAATGAAGTGGGGAATCCGCGGTAACCATTTGTTCTTGTGGTGGGACAGCGGGTCAAGGAGAACCTGTCCAGAAAACCGTGTTTTCAACCCCAAATGCTGCAGGACCTGGTTGCCGAAGCCAAAGTCGTCGGCTAGAACCAGAGTTCCACCCAAGCTAACAAAGGTGTGTAGCGCACTGAGTTCAGCAGGAGTAAAATCAGAGTAAGGGATGAGGATAATAGTAGTCCCCTGCGGTAACGGAGGCAGGTCGTACAGTGATTCCAGGGGAGAGGCCAGTGAATTTGAGCTTATATCCCTGGTGCCATTCCAGAATGGATTATCAGCTTGGAAGTCCTCCCTTGTCGGCAAGAACCAGGCTACCGTGGTCAGTACAATGACCAGGACTACGGTGAGTATCAGCAGAAATCTACGCAGCTCCACCTTGCAGCTCCTGTTGGATAGTGTCGGCCAGCAGCTCGGCTCTGGATGCGATATTTTCGTCAAGTTCACGAGCAGAGTAGAGAGCATTCTCCACTACCGTGGTTAGCTCGACAAGGGGTTTAATCGCCACTGGCAGCCGGGTGATAATCATGTCAAGGAACTCCCTGACGGTGTCCTGCGGTGCTATGGAAACACCGGTTACTCTTTCTACTGTCCTGAGAACGGTGAGGTAGGCGGACACTATTCTGCCCCTGATGCTGTCAAACTCGTACTTTCGCCGTGGTGTTATCGCTGAAATGAGTGACTCCGGAGGTCCAGCTTTGCTGGGAAATACTTCTTGCCCTGGTCTACGGCTGCTGTCTCTGGTTCTGCGGAACACCAGTAGTCCCAGCAAGACCGAAGCCAGTGCTATCAGGGCGAGGCTCAACGGGTTAATGGCAAGAGTCATTCTCTTTACTTCGAGCGGAGTATACCAGGATTCAGCCGGGCGGATGACTATTGCCACTTCCTGGGGGCCTACTGTGGATAGGTCAAAGTGTGTTCTCAGACTGGTGCTAAAACTCCCGTCGGCGGCAGTCTTGAGCACGGCTGAAGAATCCTTGAAGGTTGCCCTTACCCGGACGTCTTCTAGCGGCTCCAGGTCGCGGTAGACTTTGCCACTGACCTCGATTGATTTGGGAACGACGGTAATTGGTGATACCTGAGTCTCGGTCCATACTGGGATTCTTGAGATATGAACCGGTACGGTTTTTGAGGCATCGGCATAGCGCTCTTCGGCAACAACAACCAGGGTTAAACTATGCTCTCCCGTGGCAATCTCCGGCGGGATGGTTATCTGGAGACTGAACTGCTGCTGGACTACTTTTGTTGTCAGCAGGGCATTATCGAATAGTACCCGGACGGTTCGGTCTACAAGCTCACCGCTTGAGCTGACCCGGCCCGTAACCGTAATCGGCAGACCGGGGAGAGCGCTCTCGGGAGCGGATATCTCAAGGAAGGTTGGCCGGTAGAAGCTCGCCGCAACTGCCGTCTGCGGGTCCGCAGCCAGCTTTTCCTGGAGCTGGTCAAGCTCATCGATAAGCTGGGTGAGTTGGTGCAGTTTATCTTTCAGGCGGTCATAGGACTGGCTAACCCGGCTGTCAGGTAAAGCCGCGAAGACATTTAGTTTATCACCGAGGGTATCGGTGGCTGCCTCAATATCTTCCATCAGAAATTGGGCATTCTGGGTAGTAGCCTCAGCGTCATCAAGCTTTTGCCTGGCCTCGCTAAGCTGGTTTTTGGAGAACAAGTTCGACGTTTCATCAAGGAGATACTCCAGATTATTCAGGGCGGTGAGCAACTGGCTGGATATCGTGTTATACGAATCGATGATATCCCGTAGTGCGGCGGGAATATTAGCGTGTTCTACCTCTTTGAGTATACTTTGGGCATCCCGGTAATCTCTAGCGGCTGCCCGGTCGAAGACATTACTGTAGAAGAGTAGTAGTGAGGATAGCTCCGGCGATTCCCTGGCCGTAGCCGGGTTCTGGTGAGGGATGCGATGGGGTTGGGCAGCAATGGGGAAGTAAGCCGGGAATAACCCCACCAATATTAATATTGTGCAGAGGGTGATACTCAAAGCTTTTATGGACACTCTGAAAAAGAGCCATTCTGAGTTTGTCACCTGACCTGACCCCTGCCTGCTGGCTCTACTCTTTGCTGAAAGGTTGCCTTGTCGCCTCATTATGACAGTATCCTGATGACCTGTAGGGTGACAGTCATCAGAAAGCCCCCAAACAGTAGAATGCTAACCAAGTTCAGTGCCTGACGGGCCTTGGCATTGAAGTGAACATATAGCTCGGTAACGATAAGAGCTTCGACCACGTAGACGGTATAGTAGGTATTGAGCGAGTTCGTTCCCAGGGCTACTAGAATGATGGTGGTCAACAACAGCAGAATGGCAATAAGAAGGATGTACCTGTTGTATATTTTCATTCCAGCACCTCAAGGTCAATGGAGCATTGCTTCTTGTGTTGCTCCTCTTGCCTGATAGTAACCGGTCTGTTCCAGGCTTCAGCGGCTACGGAGGCAACTATTGAGGCTAGGGGCCCACCCAGGCACTGGTGGGACCAATCAGCCTTGTTTTCAATACTGGGATTACGGATTTCTACCCTGATGTGGTTGGCGTTATGAAAAACCTTGGTGCCATCGGCTACGCCCAGGATTCCTGTCAGCAGGGAGGTTAGCGCTGTCTCAAGCTCGGAGGCAGTAGGGCCCGGGGTTGACTCTAACATGCTGGTGGCCACGGTGCCTGGTGTGGTAAGCAGCAGGCCGATATCATCAGGGTTGTCTCCATATCTAACAATAAGCCTCTGGGGGAGGGCTTTGGTGATGGGGGAGGGGGGGTAGTTGGTCTGTAGCGGGACAAGGGCCTGCGGTCGGCCATTGGTCAACGAAGAGGGGAGGTATATGCCTTTTGAGCGAACTCCAAGCTCTTCCACCATGGCCGCAATATTGTCAATACCGGTCTCGAGGAGGAGGGCACTAAACTCGGGAGGGAGCTTGGGCACAGTACTTCCCAGAGCCAGGAGAATGAGCGCTAGGATAAACATGGCCGCCCCTAGAGCCGTTAGCCAGGTTAGAAGAAGGATAAAGTGGCTCGATAGAGAGACCAGAGTCCCCGCAATTAATAACCCCAAACCGGTCCAGGTATAGAGGTTCTTTTTTAGCAACCCCATCCCCCTTGGTGGGCTAAAGCATACCAGCCCGCTCTGGTGCGTCCTTATAAGAGTATATATCAGGCTTCTTGGAAAGTCGAGACTGAAGTTTTGAGCCGGGTCCTACTCTGGTTAGGGGGTAGATAATTTCCTTACCAGGGTTACCTGATAAGTGTCTGCCGGCTGTAGAGGGTAAAAGGAAGCGGAGCTTCTCTTTTGTGGGTTTTCCAAGTAAGAGAAGCTCCGCGGTGGCGTTAGCCAGGCTGAGTCTTACGAGATTCACTGCCGCCTGATTATTACCCAGATGATGATCGCGATGATTATGGCTGCGGCGAGGATACCGCCAATCACCAACAAGTTAACTGCTTGCGGAGCCGGTGGTGCCGGCGCTGGAGCTGGCGGCGTAACCGGTGGCGCCGGAGCCGGTGGTGCCGGAGCCGGTGGTGCTGGCGGCTTCACTGGTGGTGCCGGCGGTGGTGCCGGTGGTGCCTTGACGGTGAAGGTACCTGACAGTCCGGCAAGACTTACGGTATAGGTTCCTGCCTTATCCAGTGTTTGGGTGAAGGTTACCTTCTGTTTAGCCGCACCAGCCAGGGTTATCGTCTGGGTAGTTCTAGCCACGTTGTTTATCTTGAGGGTTATTTCGTAGCTGCCACTGAGGTCGCCAGTATTGCTGACCGTGGCGCTGATGGTTACGCTCTTGCCAACGACAACCTCGGCCGGAGTTATGGTTAAGCCACTAACCTTAAAGGCAGCCGGCTCCGGCGGGAGCTTTCCTAGAATGGCAAACGGGGTGAAGTGAGCTACCGAAGCGCTAATCTTGTTAAGCGCGGTATTGACGGTGCTATCCAGGAGCACCCACTTGTCACCTTCCCAGTAAGCCAGAGTCAAATCCGCTTCATCCGTCCCCGCCGGTACATCCGCCTTATTGTACTTGAAGGTCAGGGTTATTGGCGGGCTGAAGGTAGCCCTGTTGGGGAGACAGTCATAGGCAGGGCCGACCAGCTCGTAGCCGGGAGGAGGCGGTGGGGTGCTTAAGACTACGATTTGTATGCTTCCTATCGGGTTGCCCTCGGCATCAAGCATCTGGGTACCGGCGGGAATCGTCACCGTGACCGCAGCGTCGGGGGCGGTAAGCGTTATCGGAACCGTGGTCTTGCCTTGCGCGTCAAGCAATGGAGCGAGGTCTATCCATCCGGTCCCGCTAACACCTGCTGCTGGTGCCCCTCCCCCTCCTCCTGGTAACGCGGAAATCGTGAATGAGTATTGAGGGGATAGGAACCGTTCTGGTGCTGGGGTGACGTTCATAGCGAGCCGTGCCTGGTATGAGCCGATACTCATGTTTGTTGTGTTTAAGATAATCAGGTATTTTGCCTGCGTGGTCCCACTAGACCCGTACCCGTAGCCGTAGCCATAGCCGTAGCCCCACGAATGAGTAAAATAGCCATAGCCCCCTGGAGGTTGGTAGCCGTAGCCGAACCCATAGCCATAGCTATAGCCGTAGTAGGGCACTACTACTGGCGTGACACTGACAAAATGACTAGACTGGCTGGTTATCGTGCCACCAAGATTGAAGACCACAAAAGCACTCGTCGGCCCGGTGATATCCAATCGGAAGCTGGTTGCTGGAATGCTCTCGTTAGTGTTAATATCCACCTGAGCATAAAAGCTGTATAGGCTGCTGGTGTACATGGTTGAGGGTAGAGTAGGCAGGCTTACCTCGACTGCTTTAACCGGTGAGGCAAACCAGAGTGACGCTGCAATGGCTACTACCAATATCATGGCTAGTGCGATTCTGGACAGCATCTTAGGGTTCCTTAAGAAGCCGGTGTAAGTAATTAAACTCTGTGAGCTCATTTGTGCCCCCCTCGCCACCTTATTAGTAGCCCTAAGGATGTGCTGCGTCCGCTTTGACCTTAACAATTGCCGCATCTCCCGGCTCTTC
>SDBU01008722.1_pt1 | contig 11476 bp, 15 predicted proteins | sample 2277071 | NCBI WGS metagenome assembly SDBU01 (sample SAMN10397929, study PRJNA504765) | marine sediment metagenome | isolation source: marine sediment core GS08_GC12, 126 cmbsf | place: Arctic Ocean: Gakkel Ridge, Loki's castle | collected 2008 | reverse complement strand
TGCCAGAACGTGTCATAGGTGAAGTTCTGGCCGATCTTCCGCTTGAAGGGCCGGATGACTCCGCGACCAAATTTTTTCATCTGGGAATCCCCGGTCCCGCCTCCGATATTCCCGGCCTCGATGATTCCCACCAGGGAAGGGGGCACTCCCCAGGTCGCCAGGATCGCTTCCCGATTTAGTTTGATCTGATTCAGGAAGTCCATGTCCTGGCTGGTCAGGTCCAGGGTTTCGATCTTGATATTTCCCCACAGCATCACATCCGAATAGGCGTGATCGACTCCCTTCATTTCTTTCAGCCGGGCATCGTTGAAGGCCACTTGTTCCTCGCCCATTTCTTCGTCCATGATGAAAGCCTTCCGCGCCGATCCGTGATTCTCAAATCGAACCTGATTCCACTTATACGCGAAAAGCTGAGTGACCAGGGACATGAACAGGGGACGCATGGGGGCCCCTCCGAATAGTGTCCGGCCCCTGGCGTTCCGCTTCAGTCGGAAGATTTCATCCACGTCGAACGTCGCAATTAGTTTTCCATCCTCGACCTGCTTGTAGCCGGTGATGATCTTTCCGTCATCGGTGGTTTTGATTTTCATCTGACCGGAATCCAGGGACCAAAGGGCAGTCATCAAACCCTGATTGTCCCTCTCAATTTCGTTGAAGGAATCCCCCAGGACTTGATAATCAACGCATTGATCCCAGATCAGATCATCCAGGGAATCTTCGTCATTTGGTTCATCCAGGAATTCAAGCAACTGATCCTTTTGTTCCATGCTGGGATTTTTGACAAGGGGCCGGATCTCCCAGCCCAGGGCCATAGTCCATCGACAGATTTCATCGACGGCGGCGGCTACCCAGGGCTCGGCGTCATAGAGCCCCCACAAAAGTTTGGGATTGATCTTCCGGCCCCAGATGATTTCCTTGACGTCGCCTGTGGTGGCTTGCTTCTCTTTGACATCGACGGACTTGGCCATCGCCAATCGCATCGACATGGGGACGGCTGTTTTCTTTCCTGATAATTCTCCGAAGGCCCTACGGACTCTGGATCGAAATGGACGGGGCTTCACCGGATGCCCCGATGTCTGATTCTTCCTGGCAACCCTAACCCTCCGAGATTACGGCTTAGGATTTTCGCTTCCCTCCGGGGCCTCTCACCCATCATCGCAATCCATCCATAGTTGAAAGCAAAGCGATAATGATCTGCACCTTCAGACATCCATCTGGCTATCCGGCTCCCCCCTGGGAGATCCTTGACCACGCGAACAATCCGCTGGCATTCATCGGCAAATAATCTGACTTGGCCTGTGGTCGCTGGTAGTTCAATCGCGCCACTATACAACGGGTTGTGGCTGAGGTCCAGACTTTCGGTCCGATCCACCACCACGGTCCGCTTTCCATCATTCCAACGGACCCTTCCTTTGGCCTTGTTCCCGAAAATACAGCCATATGCCCGGCCCGAATGCTTCTTACAGAATGTTTCTGTCAGCCTGGGCTCTCCCCCGGCATCGATGACACAACGTTCCACGTGGAACATTTCCATCGCATCCGACAATTCCTTGGGATCTTTCCAGGAAGCCGCATGGATCATCCTGGGATTAGGCTTCACTTCATCATCTTTACCGGCTTCAGGCCGATCCAGGATCACAAAGCGGGACGTTCTGCGACTCTTTCCTACATCGACGCCCATCCAGGTCGGGCCAGGGTGATTGTGAAGCATGGGGGGGCCCTGGTCCGCGATGGCCAATAGGGCCTGGGCGATCAATCGATGGCCCCCTTCCTCCTGGACAGCCTTTCCCAGGAAGTTCCTGGTCAGGTCCATCGGGTCCGTGGCCTTCTCCCATCGGTCAAGGGCCTTGGCTATCTTGGCGTTCGGATTCATCAGACCGTTCACGCTGAATCCCAAAATCTGAGATTCCGGGTTCCCTTCACAGATCCATTCCCCCTCCTGGATGCGGGTCGGCTTCGAGCACTTGGGACAGGCCAGGGTCACTTCCCCGTCCCTGAATTTTTTCGTACAGGTCGGCCAAGCCGCTTCGACCTTCCATTCCTCATGGCACCCTTTGCAGGTCATGCCCCAGAAAAACTTTGTGGTGTCATTGAACGCGGCATCAATCCCGAATCCTGGGATAGTCGGAACCCCCAGCTTGATCGTTTTCTGGATCTTGGAATCGTCCATCCTGTGACTGGCTTCATCGACGTGGAGGGGATTCATATCATCGAATTCATCCAGGGCTTCCGTGTCCACCGTGATCGTTTTTCGGCTCTGGGGGGAATCCAGCCCCCGGAAGTATCCGATGGACTTCCCAATTCTTTTCATTCCAATGTTATCGACACCCTGACTGGAAAACTGATAGAGGCTGGGAGTCGATCCGATGATCCGATCAATCTTTTCCCGGACCAAGTCCCCCATCCCCTTCGCATGGGGAAGGTAATAGCAAAATCCTTTTGGCAGATGATGGTACCTGGCTCCCCATAGCAGATATAGGATCGTGGCCGTGGTGATTCCAACCTGGGTCGCTTTCATGAAAACCAGATCCATGTCCGTTTCGAAGGCTGGATAAATATCGTCATACCAGGGCCGTTCCCCAACGTCGGGATGTTCCAGGGTGTCCGGCAATTTCGGGAATCTTCTAGTCCAAAGTGGGAAGGACCGTCTGGCTAAGGCTTCTTTATTTTTTCTGGATAGCCGGGACCATACCAGCTCCGCTTCCGGGGCTAGGGTCATTCCTTCTTTTTCTTGGGCGTTCCCTTGAGTCCCTTCAAAAATCCCTCTATCAGGAGTCCAGCATCTTCCTCATCGATCCCTTCGGGCAATTCGTCATCATCCATCCCCAAGTTGATCTTGGTTCCCTCGGTGTGCTTCAGGATTCCCAGGGCGGCGCGCTGAGCCAGATTCGGATCGGCGTCATCGCTAATCTGTCTTCCCAGGAGCCGGGCCGCGTCGGGAGCGTATCTGTCCAGGAGCTTCGAAGCCTTCGACGTGATCTCTGCCAGGGCCCGTTTGAATTTTGGATCTTTGATCTTGCTGGCAACCGTGGTGCGATGAATCCCCAGGCCGTCCGCGATCTTGACCATCGACTTTCCGGGGTTTCGACGGATCTCCATAAGGATAGCCAGGGATTTTGAATCCAGTCCTGCCATGATATCCCCCAGCTTGGTCGCATCGATTTCGGGCTCTGCTGATTTCTTTTTCTTTTTAGCCATTACCAGGACACCCTACCCCGCGTGATCGTGCCTTTGAAATTACAATCGTCATCGCTGTCATCCACGATCCAGGGACGGATCGTCACTCCCCGAAAGGTTTCACCGACTCGGCTCCACGTTGGGCTATCGATCTGTTCCGCCACTTTCTGATCGAAGATCACCAGTATTCGATGGTTCTTGGACTTCGGGCATGACGGGCAGTCGAATTCCAGCCCGGTCTTGAATCCATTCCGTTCGATCCACTCCGGCTTCAGGTCTGAAAGTTCGAGATCAGACAAAGCCTTTAGCCAGTTGTAGGAATTCAGACCGGACCGTAGGATTCTTTTTGAAGGCACCGATCAGCTTGGATGTCACCAGTTCCCCAGGGGCCCGGACCCCGCGCATGGTCATACAAGTATGCCGGGCCTTGACGATGACTCCCACTCCCATGGGCTTCAGGGCGTCGTCCATCGCTTCCGCGATCTGGGTTGTCATCCGTTCCTGGATCTGAAGCCGTTTGGAAAAACAGTTCACCAGTCGGGGGATCTTGCTCAGGCCCACGACCTTTCCCGCCCTTGGCTCTGGAAGATATCCAATCGTGGCTTCCCCATAAAAGGGCATCATGTGATGTTCGCATAGGCTCCAAAACGGAATAGATCTGACCACGATCATTTCGTCATACTCGACTTTGAATTGCCGGGACAGGATGGCTTCGGGATCTTCCTGGGCCCCCCTGGTCATTTCCATCAAGGACTTCATCACCCTGGCCGGGGTATCTTTCAATCCGTCCCGATTCGGATCTTCCCCCAGGGCTTCGATGATTCGGGTCACGTTGGTCCCCAGGTCGGTTTCTATTTGCTCGGACTCCCAGGGAAAGCGAATCCAGGTTCCAGGAGTTTTGTTAGGGATCAGAGCCCAGAAATCTCTTCCTGGGAATTCTGCCAGGGCCAGCTTCTTTGTTTCCCCGCTATCAACGATGTCATCGATCAGGACGTCCGCGTCCTGCGGACTCTCCACGGCCTTGCATCCTTTGGCGATTTCCAAGAGGCCAGCGATGATCGATCCCCCCCTGGGGATTCCGAAAACCTTTTTCCCTCGGGGCCCGTTCTGGACTATCAGATCCAACACTTGAGTCCAGGACATGGACCTGACCATTGGGGGCTGTTCCGTCATCGTGGTTTTTCCTTTCGGGCTTTCCGTTTCATCTGCTCCACCTGGGCTTCAAATTTTTTCCGGTCACCGGGGTTTCCAATCCCAAGACGTTCCAATTCATCCAGCAATTCATCAATCCAAGGTTTCCGCTTCCGCTTTAGCGGACCCCTAGCCACTTGTGGGTCTGAAGTGAGAGACGCCATTCAGGGTTTTCCTTTACTAGCTTGACGCACCATTGGAGCGTCTCGTGGTTCGGACTCATCCCATCAAACGCCGGAGAGATCAAAAGATGCGAGGCTTTGGCTCGGGGGTTTGGAATTCCCTGGCCGTAGCCCCTCACATATTTGAGTTCATCGCAATCCAAAACCTTGAGCGCGTGTTCCGCTACCTTTGGGGAAAGCGTCACCCAATCGATCCCAGGTGGAAGTTCGATGGTGCCGTTGGTTTCTATCGAAATCCATATTCCAAATTTATGAAGCCTGTCAACAAATTCCTTGTCGATCTGCAATCCGGGTTCCCCGCCGGTCAGGATCGCGCTTGGATTACTTTCCCCCAAAGGGACCGAATTCCCTATCAATCGGAATATTTCGTCCACGATTTCCTTGGCCGTCATCCTTCGGCCCGATTCAAATTCGGTATCACAGGCGAATCCCCCTGGGGACTTGGGCCCTGGCTCTATGTCACACTTGAGATTACATCCGGCGAATCGGACGAAGACGTTGGCGGTCCCGGCCCGAACGCCTTCCCCCTGGATCGAGTAAAAGATTTCGTTGATGAGGTAGGTCTTCACCGGACCCTTTTGCTTTTGAAATTGACGGGATTCTGTTTTACTTCTTTCGGGGCCAACCGCAGTCCAGCCAGAATTCGATCCGTTTGGATGTCGGCGTGTTTGAAGCCTTGGCCTTCTAGCACCGGGTCAGCAACCTTCGCGGATATCCCTGGATAAGGCTCTCCGGTTTCCTTTTTCAAATCGATCATCTCCTGGATCGACTTGATCTGATCCAAGGCTTCCTTTTCGTTTTCGAAGATCAAGGCCCAGTAGTAATGCTCAACTAGGATTTTCATCTATACACCGCCTTTCTGGGTACGGTATGGAAAACCATCTTGTCAGCAAATAGGACTCCCGAATGTTCCGCGCAGATCCCGGACAGCGCCACCACTTCCTGCCCCGCTTTCATCATCACCCTGGACACGATCTTGCAGTCCACGGTCTTTCCACAAACCAAGGCCTTGGGTCCTATGGCCTGAGTGATTTTGAACTGGCATCCCCTGACCGTGAAGTCCACGATCTCGACCCCGTGTCTGATCGCGGTCTTGAACGGGCCGTCCAGGAGTAGTTCCCCCAGCTTCATCTGGCTCCCGCAATCAAACAGAAAAGAATCGAAAACATCCCCAATATTCCGATGGCCGACAACGCCATGAAAACTTCCTTGTAATGAAGCCAGCCTCTTCGATCATCAGTCCAGGGCCCGGACTCCACGGGACAGCAATCATATCTGGCTCCCCCCATGTGCTGATGCGCCGCTGGATCGGCCTTTGGAGTCGGGGGCCTTGGCTTCAAGAGACGATCTCTTCCGCAAGCAGGGCGTTGGCTTTGATCGCGTGTTCGGCTATCGCCCTCATCTCATCCCGATCAAGGACATGACCATCAGCGTCGATACCGATGGCGATCTTGCCCAAGGCCTCTCCGGCGTTTTGAGTTTGGTGCATTGATATTTTTACTGAGGTCAGAAGTTCTTCCAGGGTCGCATTTATTTTTCGAATCTCTTCATCCGTCATCGCTGGCACTTCCCATCAATCACGCGGTTCAGGATCGCAATCAATTCCACAATGCTTTCGGATCGACAGATCGTGTCCGGGTCAATATCCGAAAATAGAACCCCATCTGGACGTGGAATAACGGTGACCATCTTGGCAACCGGAATGATCGTTATCAATTTCGCTTCCCCGGTTTCCTCCATCAGATACTTTTTGAAACGGATGGCAGTCTGGACTAGGGTGTCTGGATCGTCAAGGGGCTGGACGGTCATTCCCGATACTCCGCCGCGCTGGTACAGGTTTCCTGGATCTCGACTGCGACCAAGAGTGGCAGATCGGGTTTCACTTTCCTGAATATCCAATACGCCACGTTTTCCGATGTGGGAAAAGAGCTTTCCAGGGTTTCATTCAGATGATGATGATCCAGATATTTTTCAACTATGGGCTTGACCACGGCCGAAATGGTTCCGTAATCGATCAGCATCCCGGTCTTTGGGCCGACCATCGTCAGTTCCTTTCCTTCCAGGATCAAATACCCGATCCAGGAGTGCCCGTGGAGTCTGGCGCACTTTCCGTCGTGGCCGATCAACTGGTGACTGGCCTCAAAGCGGAATTGTTTTTTCAGTTGGAACATACCCGGAGCAGTTATAGGATTGATTCCTTCAAGAATCGTTTCGCGTGTTTTACCATGTGCCTGCTCACGCGCTGAAAACCTTGACGTTCATCCTTGGGGTTGAACCCTCTGAATTTACATCGAGCTGGATATGCCCTCAGCACCTTCTTTTTGTCATCCAGTTCAAACACTATTGCCCACCCAAAAAGGTGTAACAATCTATTTGCGAACCACAGCATGCCGTCGCTTCGAAACGAGTCCCAACTCCGTTCTTGTAACCAGCGCACTTTGCGTATTTTGCGTATTTTGGATCGTGATGGTGTCATGTCATGCCTTTCCTTTTTTCCTTCTAGATCCAGACTTTTTGGCCTTAGCCTTCGGCGTGACCTTGGCCTTCCCGTAGACCGTCGGGTCCTTGACCCCCGCCAGCTTGAAAGCCTCGATCCGTTCCGTACAGGTCCCGCACTTTCCACAATGAAGGTCCCCGCCCTTATAGCAGGACCAAGTTTTCTCGAACGGGACTTTCAGCGTGACTCCCAGGCTGACCAAATTCGCTTTGGTCTTTCGAAGGAAGGGGGCATAGAGTCGAATCTGTTTCCAATCACACATCAGCAGGGCCCGGCTCATCCCCGATACGAATTGTGGCCGGCAGTCTGGATAGATGGCATGGTCCCCAGCATGAGCGGCATAGGCCACGGCATCGGCTCCATCACTGATCGCCCAGGCCCCCGCCACGGATAGCATCAACATATTCCGGTTGGGAACGACTGTCTTTTTCATGGACTCATCGTCATAGCGACCCTCGGGGACGGGGACGCTCTTATCCGTCTGGGATGATCCCTTCAGAAATGTTTCACTCAAAGCTGATAGATCCGCGATCCGATGTTTGATATCCAGCTCTTGAGTCAACTGATGGGCGAAGGACATTTCCCGAATGTGCTTTTGTCCATAGTCCACCATCAGGGCTTGGACCTCATGGCCCTCATGCTTCAGCTTGTAAGCCAGGACTGCCGAATCCATTCCCCCACTCAACAGAACGATTGTTTTCATTTTGCCTCCGGTTTTTGTGGACACGGTACGACATCTGGTTTCGGTGATGCAGGTCCAGGATTTACACCACCCTTTTTGCTGAAAGGCCCTGGATTCTGAAGACCCTCAATCACTTCCTTGTGGACTTTCTCGGCATCTGGTCCCTTCATTTCGTCTTCCTCTTTCTCCCTGGTTTCCCTAGGGCTTTGGCATATCTACCATCCGAATCTTTCGCTCCCGTGAATTCACAAGCCAGCCTTACCGTAGGCCCAGGCGTCAGTCCGTTGACCAGTTTCATTTCCTTTTTCCATCGACGTCGGGCCCTTTCTTCCAGTTTCAGATACCACTCTACCTCAGCCCTCAAGTTTTGATTCGATCCCCGGACACTGAGCTTCCCAAAGGATTTCCAATTACCGAATTTACAGGGGCCCAGTTCCCAGTTGGTCGCGTCCACTGAATGCCAGGGCAATCCCAGGACGGCCTTCTCCCCGCTGAATCCGAATCCATGAATCCGCTTTGGCCAGATCCTTGCGAAGCATTGTTCAGCCCACGCGAATTTCTTTTTAGCGTGATATCCCACGGCTCCACCCAGGGCCACTTTCGGATAGTCCTTTGCCAGCCCCTTTAGGACCGACCATGGCTCCCCAACGTGATAGGCGGGGATCGCTGGGACTCCGGCCTTCCACATCTTCTCCGTATTCTTCAGACTCTTTTTCCAGTCCCCAATCACATCCAGGGAAAAGACTTCGGTCAGCTTGGGGTCCTTCTTTGTCAGCCGTAGGCAGGTATCGATATAGCTCTGAAGATCGATCACCACTCCGCTGTTGTCGGCGCTGAATGCCCCGGAGTCCAGGACCCAATCCCGGAAGTGGTATTGCTTTCGTTTTTTCATGAACGATTTCAGATAAAAGAAGCTGACCAGGATTCCAGGGAGTCTATCTGCTGGCAATGATTCGCTACCCTTCAATCCCAAAAGGACGTTGTCCCCCTGGCCCCCTTCTTTATGAGCCAACCTGATTGTGGGATTAGCCAGCTTTGCCAAGGTCGCTCCCCCTTCGGGGTGATAAGCCAGTCGAACATCGGTCACGCAAGGTAGTCAGCACAGATCAATTCCACGCACCGGCCTTCGCTCATCTTGGAATCGCCTTCAGACTTTCGGACTTTCTTGACCGCCCGATCCACGACTTCCCTCTGCTCATCGGTCAGGTTCAGACCCTTTCCTGCTTTCGGGGGTCGGTCCCCCAGATCCAGCTTGTCATCGATGGGGGGAGGCCTCCACTCAGCGGCCAGGATCGGATCAATCTCATACTTCTCCCAGCCCAAAAGTTTCAGTTCGGATTCATCCCCGTAGGATTTGAAGGCCTCGGCCAGGAGTTCGAAGTCCCAGTCAGCCAGCTCCGCCGTCCGATTCATCAGATCCCTGAGCTGGGTCCTGCTCTTTTCGTCTCTGTCGATTTCGAGGATCAGAACGTTATCGACTCCCAAATATTCCAGGGCTTGCAAGGTCCCGTGACCGCTGATGACGTATCGGGTCTTCTTATCGACAAGGATTGGCTGGACCTGCCCGTGGCGCTTGAGGCTGGTTTGGATCGCGAGTTTATTCCTGGGGCCATGCTTCCGTGGATTCTTGGGGTCAGGCTTCGGATAGGTGACAGGAACGACCCGCATAGACTTGGCCATCGCTTCTAATTCCTTCGGGGACATTCCTGGGGGGAGCTTCGGTTTACCTGGCTTCTTGGCCTTCTTAGATTTCTTGGACTTTCCCTGGGCGGGGGCCTTAGCTTTCTTCTTTGCAGATCCCAGCATATCGCTGGCCTTCATCGTCATGGGCGGGAAGGTAACCCCATCCCCCTACTGTGTCAAGGGACCTGTCGGTTTCTGTCGGTTTTTGTCGGTTTTTGATGGGTGAAAACCGACAATTTCCGACAATTGGGACAAGAGTATTCAGCTTGTAGATCAGACCTCCCGGCACTCTGCGGATAATGCCATCCTGAATCTTTCGTTCCAGATGGGTCCGGCAGAAATCCTGGTCGGATTCCAGTCCGGTTTCATACGCTGTCAGGTCCTGGGGTTGGGGATAGAACGTTGTCAAGATCCCCCCGATGATGTTCCGATAGTCCATGACGGCCGGTTCCTTCCGGCAGGTCGAACATTTTCTCACCACGGGGGTCCTGCTAAACGACTGGACCCGGATGATTCCCGGCTCCCCTGCTGGAATGATTCCCCCGGTCCTGGGTTTCATCCAGGTCCAAACTGCCATCGATTGTTTTCGAAATCAGCCCGGACGCTCAAAGGCTTTATCAATTTCCTGAGCTTCACTATTTCCCGCTTGAGTCCCGCGATCTCTTCCGTGGATTCCGGGGTCCTGATCGGCTTTCTGTCTCCATCGGCCTCTTGCGCTCCATTACCTTTTCGGGGCCAGTTCACCCAGTCCCATAGCATCGTGAACCTTCCTGGTGTACCGTTTTTCAATTCGCCGTATATTTCTACAGGCGTGACCTCTCTGGCGACTTGAAGGGTCCCGTCGCTTAGAAGTCGAATAATTCGATATCCCTCAGCGACCATCTGTTGTCTCTCTGCGTCTGTAAGGATTATTTGCTCGAGTTTTCCGGTCATCTCTTTCTCCTCTGGATTTTATAGATCATTTCTTTCAGCGTCCCGGCTCCCAGGCATTTCCAGCAGTCCTGCAGTCCTGCATTTCCGCGCGGCCCCTCAATCTAACTCCTGTGATTCCCTTCGCATTCAGGGCATTCCCTTTCGACGTAGCCCCAGGGTTTCCCCTTTGACTTCCGTTTCCGCTTCTGGCCTAGGGCCGGAAGTGGAAGTGGAACTGGTCGTAGTACTTTCATTTCAGACCTCCCGCCAGATTCCGCGTTCTAGATATCCATGCCAATTCCATTTTCTATCCCCCCATTCGTAGCTGACAAGAATACTGGGCTTCACCGTGATGGTTTTATCTTCGTGTTCCGTGACATCGTGATTTTTCAGCGATCCCGACATATTGTCCGTCCCTGGCGGGCGGGCATACCACACGTCATCTCTAGGGTCTTTTCCATAATCGCCTGGCAGGAATTTTAGGCCGCCGTGTTGATCTGGATAGATCCGACGTCCCGTCACTTCGGCGGCCACCACATAAGGCAAATTATCATGCCGCCATATACTCCTATAAACGTTCCTAAGAGCGCCGCCATCGCACAGGTGGTGATTTCGTCGCGAGTCACTTCGGCCACCACCCCGCCTGCTCCAACCCTAGATATGAAATGAAAAGTATCGTCCCTAAAAATACTCCTACTAGGATTCCCAATAAGCCCCACATCGCTATAAGGATTGGATCTAAATCTTTTAGCTTCACTTCCACCACCCCAGCTCCACCATGGCGGGGCGGTAGGCGTTGGCCTGGATAATCGTTTGCCTGTCTCGTTCCCGATATTTTGCTCCTACTGCCATAGCGGAGGTATTCGGAAACTCGGGAGATGGGTTTTCGACGTAATCACCCAGCACCGCCATTGCGCCATCGACCAAGGCCCAGAGCGGACCCCTAGTTCCGATACTAAACTCCGCTTTATTCCACCGAGCCAATCTTTCCTCCCCCCGATCGACCAAGGTATTCAAGAGATTCAGGGCCTCGGAGATTTCAGAGATGGGAGTCATGATTTTCTCGCATTCCACCGGCGGATGGCACCGGGCTCGTCTTCCCCTTGAATGATCACAGAAGCCACACAGTCCCAATTGTGGAAATAAACACAC
>SDBU01008721.1_pt1 | contig 11476 bp, 10 predicted proteins | sample 2277071 | NCBI WGS metagenome assembly SDBU01 (sample SAMN10397929, study PRJNA504765) | marine sediment metagenome | isolation source: marine sediment core GS08_GC12, 126 cmbsf | place: Arctic Ocean: Gakkel Ridge, Loki's castle | collected 2008 | reverse complement strand
GATTCTGTTCAGTGCGGCTTCCCCGCTTGCAAAAAAACCGGCCACGTTCCCCCCTCTTTCTCCTTTCCATCCTCGCCTTCCGGCCTTCTCCTTCCGCATTACTACTTCCCGAACCCCTCAAGCCCATAGGACTTGATCTTCTTATGTCAAGTATCACCACCACTGCCTTTAGGTTCGGTCGGGTGCGTAGATAGGTCTCCACCATATGCTGCCAGGATTCTTTTACCTTAATGGGTACCCTGGCAAACCCGTAACCGGGCAGGTCCACGAGGTAAAGCAGGTTGTCCACAAGGAAGAAATTTATTGACTGGGTCCTGCCCGGCCTGGAACTCGTCCTGGCGATCTTTTTTCGATTGACAAGCACATTGATGAGGGATGATTTCCCCACGTTGGACCTTCCGGCAAATGCAATTTCCGGCTTGTCAGGTGACGGATACTGGGCCTTACGAAATGCGCTCGTGAGAAATTGGACATCCATTTCAATCCAACTTACGGCTTACCTGCTATTCAGATACTCCTCAAGTCGATCAAGTCCTTCCGTAATATTTTCGAGGGAATTGGCATAGGAAAACCTGAGATACCCTTCAGCATTCTTTCCGAAATCAATCCCGGGACTCACGCCTACCCCGGCTTTTTCCAGGATTTCAAAGGCCAGATCATAGGAGCTGCCGGTCAGATGTTTGGCGTTGACCAGCATGTAAAAGGCTCCGGCAGGTTCCACGGGAAGACCAAAACCCAGTTCCCTGATTCTGTGGATCATATACCTGCGCCGTTCGTCGTATATGGCTCTCATCCGCTCTACGTCTTCACCGGCTTTCTTAAAAGCTGCCAGGCCCGCTCGCTGGGAGACACTGCCCGCTGATATGAAAAAGTTTTGCTGCAGCTTCTGGAGGGGACGGACAAAGTCAAGGGGGACAATGACATACCCCAGGCGCCAGCCGGTCATGGCGTAAAGCTTTGAAAAACCGTTCAGGACAAATGCATTGTCTGTAATCTCGAGTATGGAATGCTCTTTCTCACCATAATCCAGGCCGTGATAGATCTCATCTGAAATGACCATGGGGCCTAAACCGGCGATTTTCTCCATTCTTTCTTTTGAGAGCAAATTGCCCGTGGGATTGGACGGCGAGTTGATGAGAATAGCGCTGGTCCTGGTCCCTATTCTTTTCTTTATCTCACGGGGTCTCAGTTGAAATCCCTCCTCTTCGTGTACTTCCACCAAGGCGGGCGTGGCCCCCAGAAATCTGGCAAAGTTGGGATAGCAAGGGTAGTGGGGATCGGAAATAATGATCTCGTCCCCGACCTCTAACAGCACCGAAAAACTCATGAAAAGGGCCGGAGATGTGCCCGAGGTAATAACCACCTGGTCGGGTGAGATGTGGACTCCATATTTTACACGATAATTTTCGCACACAGCCTCTCTTAATTCAATCATTCCCAGGCTGTGGGTATAGTGGGTTTCACCATCCTGAATGGCGTCGTGGCCCGCTTCACAAATGCATTCCGGTGTCGGAAAGTCAGGTTCACCGATCTCCAGATGGATTATGTGTCTTCCCTGCCTTTCCAGTTCGTGGGCCCTTTCAAGGACGTCCATTACAATGAAAGAGGGGATTTCCTGAGCCCTTTTAGCTACTCTGATCATTGCTCCTCTGATGTTTTCCCACCCTGCTCTTAACCCGTAATTCGATTTTGTATAGGAATTTCCTCTTTCGGAGCGGCGAAGCCGCGTTCCATAAAATTGCGAAGCAATTTTATAACTCGTCCGATCATATGACCTTATTCAAGGGGTATTCTATGATTCCTTGGGCTCCTGCGCTGATCAATTTAGGTATCAGCTCCCTGACGATTCCGGATTCCACAATCGTCTCCACAGATACCCAGTCGGTATTGTAAAGGCCGGCCACGGTGGGTGCGTTCAGGCTTGGAAGAATTGAGGTTATATCGCTGATTTTTTCTTGCGGGAGGTTCATTTTCAGACCAACCATGTTTTCCGCCTTGAGGGCCCCCTTAAGTAGCAGGATGATCTGATCAATCTTGGCCTTTTTCCATGGATCCTTATAGGATTCCCTGTTGGCAATTAACTGGGTATTGGTTTGCATGAGCTCGTGGATGATCTTCAGACCGTGCGCCCTGATGGTGCTGCCGGTTTCAGTCACTTCAACGATCGCGTCCGCCAGGCCGGATACTGCCTTTGCTTCGGTGGCGCCCCAGGAAAACTCCACGTCCACGTCAATGTTTTTTTCTCTGAAATACTTCTTTGTAAAGTTCAGCAGTTCTGTGGCGATTTTTTTCCCCTGAAGGTCCTCCAGACATTGCAAGTCGGATGCTGCAGGTACTGCCAGGACCCACCGGGCCGGATTCTGGCTCACCTTGGAATAGACCAGGTCGTCAACCACTAATACATCCGATTCATTTTCCTCTATCCAATCTTTGCCGGTCAGCCCCCCATCCAGTGTCCCGTTTTCCACATACCTGGACATCTCCTGGGCGCGGCAGATGGCACATTCTATTTCAGGGTCATTAATATCCGGAAAATAGCTCCGGCCGTTGATATTTATCCTCCAGCCCGACTTCTCAAAGAGATTTATAGTTGCGTTCTGGAGGCTCCCTTTGGGTATTCCAAATTTCAATTTTTTCATTTTCCGTACACCTTTTCCGGATCAAATATTTTTTCACCCACCAGGGTGAAATTCCCGTCAGTATCCACCTTTTTGTGAAAACAGGATTCATAACCAGTGTGGCATGCGGCGCCTCCCACCTGTTCTACCTTGAAAAGCACAGTGTCATTGTCACAGTCAGAATATATTTCCCTTATTTTCTGGACATGGCCTGAAGTGCCTCCCTTTTGCCAGAGTTCCCGGCGTGAGCGACTCCAGTAATGGGCGGTGCCTGTCTCAAGGGTCTTTTCCCAGGATGCCTGGTTGATATAGGCTAATATCAGTACCTTGCCCGACTTATGGTCCTGGGCAATGGCCGGCAAAAGCCCGTTTCCCTTTGAAAAATCCAGTTCAATCATGGCATGCAACCCTTCCCCACAAACGTTTAAATTATGTAAATTACAGATATTAGGGTATTAGCGCAAGAGAAAAGTAGGTCCGTTCCTCCAACGCCAAAATGCTACGATTCTGATTCTGAAATCGCACCGCTCAACTGGCCGCACGCCGCTAAAATATCTGCTCCCTTGCTTTTCCTGATAATGGCAGTGAAATGGTTCTTGAGGAGAATCCCTTGGAAATTAAGGATTGATTCCATGGAACTCGGGGACATATCCAAGCCCGGAAGGGGGTTGAGAGGAATCAGGTTAATTTTGGCCCTCAGGCCCTTCAAAAGGCTGACGAGTTTAAGGGCATCCTCATCACGGTCATTTACGCCTTTAATGAGGATATACTCAAACGTTATCATTCGTCTGTTTGGCAAGGGAAAATCTCTACAAGCAGAAAGAAGGGTCTTCAAAGGATATCTACTATTAATGGGCATCAAAAAACTGCGGGTTTTGTCATCCGCTGCATTCAGTGATATGGCCAGATTTACCGTGATGTCCTTCCCGAGCTTTGTCATCCGGGGTACCAACCCGCACGTGGAAAGGGTGATCTTCCGGTGGGAAAAATTCAGACCATCTTCACTGACCAGATTTCTGATAGCCTTAACCACCGCATCATAGTTTGCAAGGGGTTCACCCATGCCCATGAAAACTATGTTTGTGACCCGTCCTCCATTGTCCATGGACCGTTTTATCTGAATTACCTGTTCAATGATCTCTGATGCTTCCAGATCTCTTTTTAGTCCCTGTCTGGCCGTCAAACAAAAACGGCAGTCCATGGCACATCCCGCCTGGGAAGAGATGCAAAGGGTCCAGTGGTCCCTTTCCGGGATAAGCACTGATTCAATAAAATGCCCGTCGTTTAACTTGAAGAGATATTTGCGGGTACCGTCCGTGGAAACCAGGGCCTTGACCTGTTCCAAGTGGGAGATATTGGCGTTATCTTCTAATAGAACCCGGATGGATTTGGGAATATCCGTCATTTCCTCAAAGGAGTCGGCAAGCCTTCCAAGGAGCCAGTGCCGGATCTGCCGGCCCCTATAAGCTTCAAGGCCCAGGCGCACGGCCCAGGCCTCTATTTCACGGGTATCCAGTCCTTTGAGGTCAGCCTTCATTTCGGTCCGCAGGGGCTGAGTATTCTGTAAGGGCCGAGGGATTCGGACACATGGTCCTGAGTCTTGCGAGTTCCCAGACATAATCATACAGGTGAAGCCCCTTGCTTGAGGCGATGATCTCTCCGTCCTCCACCCCTATGCTTGACGCCATATACTCTTTCAGGAGTTGAATGGCTCCCAGATTGGCAGGGAAGCCGTTCCACAGGTCCCAGGATCGAAAATAGACAATGAAGTGGAGCTTCCCCTCCTTGACCCTTGTGTCTATGCCCCGCAGGCAGGGGGGATCATTAAGACGGATGGCATCCGGGTTGCCTACGGTCATATACGCCTGGTTTGTTCCAAAGCCGTCTTCCCTGTACATACGGATTACTTCGTTGATCTGGGGCTCCAGGTACTCTCCATAAGTGTAGTCCTCACCGGGCTGCTTGGCCGAGGTCATGAGGTAGGGCAGGTATTCCTCCAGATAGCCTTCTGCCACAGGGTTTGGGATGCCAAAGGAAGGGGGAATATCCGGGAGAAGGGGCTGGACGCCGGGGAACCTTATGTGAACCGTTATGTAATCAAATTCCAGGCGTTTCTGCCCCTCATAGCTTCCCCTGTCTATGACATACTCATATCCTGATTCCAATAACCTGTAAATGCACTGAAACCAGGCGTCAGGCAGGTCACGTGCTTCAATGAATTCCAGTTTCATAGAGAGGCTTATCTCCTTCGGCCCAAATTCGCTTCCTGAGAGCTTAGTAGGAATTTTTCCGAAGTATGTTATTTATGCAGGATGAGGTCTTTTTGTCAATTCTAAAGGAATAAAATGGTACATAAACCCTTGGATTTGCCGGTCAGGCACAATACGGACCCGGACACCCATCTCCCCGGCCAAGGCGATAGCAGCGGGCAGTGGGGGGATTAGATGGGAAATTTATGCGCCTGAGAACGCTTACCTGAACTTTATTATGACACGATCATGCTTCTTTAGTATTCTCTTTACCTCGTCCAGTTTTTTCCGGGCCTGTATGTCGTTGGGATTGTAGTAGATGGCCTTTTGAAAGGCATCACGCGCCTCATAAAGGTGTCCCGTACGCATTTTCAGGAGTCCGTTTCCATAGTAAACGGACCACAGGCTCAGATCCCCGTTAAAACCGGTAATCACCCTGTCAAAAAACATCCCGGCCTTGACATAGTCCCTGATCGTCTTCAGCATGTACAACTGTCCCGCATGGTGGCAATAGAGGGAGTTGCCCGGATCGCAGGATATGGCCTTAAGAATATGTTTTTCAGCCCTTAATGCGATTCCCCGAATCCTTCCGGCCCTTTTGTCCGATGTCTTTTTTTTGAGCAGGTATCTTAACTGACCCACGTCCTTTTTGTATTTAAAATATTCCAGTTCCCCTTTAAAGGGTCTCACGCCCCCATACCAGAAAACGCCGGATATTGTCAGAAAAACCAAGGGGATGAGTACAGGGGCAAAGAGGAATTTCCTTCCTTTTGTCCTTGTTACAAGGTCATAGTTCCTGAGATAGATGCCCTCCATCACTCCCATCATAAGGGCGGTCAAAAACATTGTGCTGTTGAGCCTGAAGGGGAAAAAGAAGAAGGCAGCCGCCATTATCCCCATCAAGGAGGAAAAGGTGGCAGCAACGATGAATTTTTCTCGTGTCTCTACCTCTTCATCCTTAATAACACGCCAGCCGTGCCTCATTATTGTTATAAAAAAGAGGAGTAAAATGGCCGCAGAAACAATGCCTCCATCATTCAGGATCTCCAGGTAATCGTTATGAACCCGTCTCGGTTTTGGGACCTCATAGTTCTTGAAATAATCAGGGTATTTCTTGTTGATCTCGGCCTGGGCATAATAGACCCTGTTTCTGTAGGACCAGAGACCGTTGCCAAACAGGGGGCCCTCTATGAAAAGCCACCATGATGCCTGGACGTATTTGATCCTCGTTTTACGGATTGTTTCTATTTCAAACCAATTTTGGATCTTCATCATGGTCTTGAATTTTTTAGGAGCGACAAACCACAGCGATGCCGTAAGAAAAAGTATGAGGACCCCGTATCCAAGGACGCGTCTGGGATTGGCCCTGATGTATTCAAGGGGGGAAAACCTGAAAATGTTCTTTATAAGCAGCAGGAAAACGGGAAAGGATATCCCCAGTCCGAGCCATGAGGCCCTGGCCCTTGATAGAAGCAGGGCACCGAAAACGAAGGCCAGTAATACCATGGGGACCAGACGCATTCTTCCCTTAATTAGAAAGATCAGACCAGCTAATGCGAAAAGGGGGAATAATAGGTATGCTCCTAAATAATTGGAGTTCCCGATTGTCCCCATCACATTTGTCCCCGGAGGAACCCATCTGAACAGGGGGTTAAATTGCCCGGCGAATTGAAAGTAGGTAATGATTGAGACAAGTACCCCGCTGAACGCAACGGCTGCAAGAATCCAGAAGGCCTTTTTGCCGTCAATGTAAAGAGAGGTGAAATAGAAGAACAGGAGACAACTGATGTTCAAGATGACGGCCACTTTGGTGTAGTAATAATTGTCCGTGTATAGAAATGAAAAGAAATTGAGGAGTATCAGGATTATGATCCACAAGGGGGTTGATGCCCCGGACTTCAATATACTCTTCCCCCAGAGAAAACGGGTGGCTGAAACGGCCGTCAGGATAGAAACGCCCAAAAGGATTAACATGGACTTGGGTGAATCGAAGATATTCTCGAGGCGGTCGGGCAAAACCAGGAGGGGAACAAGCAGGGTCATGGCAAGAATAACAACCGCTGAAAAATTAAAACCAGCATCTTCGGTCATCACCCTGTTATCAGGTGCCGCCTTTTTCATTTTCGGATTTTGAGACATATCGATTTCAGTGCCGCTACCCGCATCTCACGGGGCGAAAGGTAATGTCATTGGGGCGTGGATTGCCTGCGCCCTTACTGAAAGGACATTTCAGCTGTGCCCGAGCCAAGTTTATGGTTGTGATCTTACAGTTTTCCATGTAAATTACAAGAGGACTGCGGTTTTTCTCAAATCCTTAGTTCCATGGGATAAATACCATGAAACCATCAACCTGTGAACCTTTGAACCTGAGTTACATCATGGTTCCCGACAAATTGGCAGGATTTCCCGAACAATTAGCTGAAAGGGAGGTTTATTTAGTATGGAGATCAAGGTATTAGGCGTTATTGGCGCAGGACAGATGGGGTCAGGTATTGCTCAGGTTGCTGCGTCCAGCGGGTTATCGGTGATTATGAATGATATCAAGGATGAATTCGTGGAAAAGGGGTTTGCCGCCATTGAAAAGAGCCTTGGACGGATGGTCAAGAAGGAAAAGATCAGTGGGGAGGATCAGAAGGCTATTTTGGGCAGGATTGAGGGCTCCACGTCACTGGAGGACATGACCAGGGCGGATTTTGTGGTGGAGGCTGCCACCGAAAACGAGGACCTGAAACTCCGGATTTTCAAGGAACTGGATGAGTGCTGCAAGCGGGGGGTGATCCTTTCTTCAAATACCTCTTCAATATCCATTACCAAGATTGCAGGCGCCACTAAGAGACCGGGAAAAGTAATCGGCATGCATTTTATGAACCCGGTGCCCATGATGAAGCTGGTTGAGGTTATCAGGGGGCTGGCCACATCAGATGAGACCTTGGAGGCAACCAGGGAACTGGCCGTGAAAATGGGTAAGACGCCGATTCCGGCCAATGATTTTCCCGGATTTATAGCCAACAGGATTCTCCTGCCGATGATCAATGAGGCGATCTATGCGCTCCACGAGGGGGTTGGCCGTGCAGAGGACATTGATCAGGTGATGAAACTGGGGATGAACCATCCCATGGGGCCCCTGGCATTGGCCGATCTCATCGGTCTGGATACCTGTCTGGCAATTATGGAAGTCCTGCACCAGGGATTGGGTGATACAAAGTACCGGCCGTGCCCTCTTCTGAGAAAGTACGTGGACGCAGGGTGGTTGGGTGTGAAGAGCGGCAAGGGGTTTTACGAGTATTGATGTCTTTAAAGTGTTTTGGTAATTTGACAGGCGTTCTGCTTTATAGTATGCTTTTCAATATTTCTGTCGCACCTATTGAACCCGGCAATTTAGGAGAGCATATCATGGCAAAAATATTGATTGTGGATGATGAAGAGCATATCCGCTATCTCTATTCAGAGGAATTAAGCGAGGCAGGCTATGAAGTGATTACGGCCGACAGCGGGCACAGACTAATGGAAAGAATCGAGGAGGAAAAGCCCGATCTGGTTGTTCTGGATATAAAAATGGTGGACTATAACGGCCTGGACCTGTTGCAGGACATCAGGAACAGGTTTTATGACCTGCCGGTTGTACTCTGCACGGCCTACGATACCTTCAAGGAGGACATGAAGTCCATTGCCGCTGATTTTTACGTGATCAAGTCCTTTGATTTGACTGAGCTGAAGAATAAAATCGGAATGGCACTGGAGGCGACCGGTGAGGCGGCATAGCATGTAGGGCACGCCCTGAAATAATAACGTAAATTCAAGAAAGCCCCGGATCCGAGGATCAAGTCCATGGATTCGGGGTTTTTTTTGCAAACCTATTTATGGTATTTTTCATTATTGATAATAGTGAAGGCGCGATAAAGCTGTTCGAGGAGAAGAAGACGACTCATTTCATGGGTCAGCGTGAGCCTGGAGAGGGAAAATGTTTCATGGGACCTCTCCAGAACCGTTTTTGCGAGCCCTAAAGGACCTCCGATAACAAAAGTCAGGCGACTGTGGGTGAGGGAGATTCTGTCAATCATTGCGGCCAGCTCCTCGGAATCGTGAGCCTTGCCCGAGCGATCCAGAGAAATGAGGTAGTCTCTGGCAGAAAACTTCCGGAGAATGGAATTTCCCTCCTTTGCGAGGATTTCGTCCGAGGGTTTGCCTTTCTTTATACCGGCGGGCTTCACCTCTACCCATTCCATGCGTGCATACCTCTTTAGGCGGTTCAGGTAGAAGGATTCTCCTTCCCTCAAAAAGGAGGCTCTTGTTCGATCAACCACTATTATTGTGATCCTGAGCATTTCAACCTGCGCTTTTATCTGAAACGAGTTTTTTTACAAGTGACTTCACAGCCAGTGAGATCTGGGATTGGGCAAGACGGTAGTGGTACGGGGACTTGCCAAAGGGATCAATAATATCGTCTGCTTCTTGACCGTCCGAGATGAATTCCCCAAGGCGCTTCACCTTGTGCGATGCTTCCGGCCACAGCTTCTTTATGGTGAGATCATGGTCTTGTTCCATGACCATGATCAGATCGGCCCGATCAACTGCCTCCCGCGTAACCTGTGCGGCACTGTGTCCTCTTGCAGATAGTCCCAAACCTGCCAGGTAGTCAACCATCCTGGAATCGGGTGGATTGCCCGGATATGCAAGGAGACCCGCAGACGAGGCGGAAATGTGGTCCGCTCCCACCTGTTCCACCTCATTTTTAAACAGGATCTCGGCCAGAAAGCTTCTGCTGATATTTCCGCTGCATACAAACAGGATTTTCATGGTGTTGAGCCTTTTAAAAACCTGAAATGTTAAAAATTTTCGAGTTCTCTTATGTGCGATGGGTATTTTGGCCGATTAGAAGTCCCCTTCAGAGTCAAATGCGGACGTAAAAAACATACCTGATACAAACAGCTCCTGAAAACGACCTGTGGCGGCAAGCTCTCTATACTCCATCTTACGGGCAATTCGTTCAGCCTCTTTTCTCTTTCTCATATCGAGCAGGGCGAGACAGGAGCCATGTCCTGCCGCATTGCCTACGCCAATAACCTTGGCCGTGAGGCAGTCAGGGAAGAGATCTATGGTGCAGGCATCAATGGGGTCAATGTAGTTTCCTCCTGCCCCGGCTAACAGGATCCGCTGGATTTTTTGGTTCCCAAATTCTTCAATCAAAAGGGTGGCGCCCGCATGGACGGCCGACTTGGCCATCTGCAATTCAGCCACGTCTCTCTCCGTTAAGACAATATCCTGTTCCGTTCCCGTCTCTCCGGCCCATGCAAGCACAAATTCCCGTCCATCCTCCCCCTTTCGGAGGCGGGAGGATTTGATTTCGTCATTAAAATTACCTTTCTCCAGAATGATTCCGGCCCTTATCATCTCTGCGACTGCCGATATGATGCCCGATCCGCACAGGCCCAGGGGTCTTTGGCCATGAATAGTTATCAGTTCTACATCCATGGTGGCAGGCTCGATTTTCACCCTTTCGACGGCGCCTCCGGAAGCCCGCATTCCCCATCGGATGTGCCCGCCTTCAAAGGCCGGACCTGCCGCTGTTGAACAGCACAGCATCCGATATCTGTTGCCGAGAACAATCTCACCATTGGTCCCCAGGTCAATGAGGAGGGTGGGGACTTTGTTTCTATGGAGGCGGGTGGCCAGGATGCATGCAAGGGTATCGCTTCCCACAAACCCCGCCTTGAGCGGCAGCAGGTGGACATAGGCGGAAACCCCGATCTTCAGACCCAGATCTCTTGCTTTGAAGTCCTGCCCGCTTTGCATGACGGGCGGGTAGGGCGCCATTGAAAGATACCGGGGATCAAGACCCACAAACAGGTGGTGCATTGCGGTGTTGCCGACAGCGGTTACTTCCATGATTCGAGCGGAATCAATTCCTGCCTCGGCAGATGCCTCTGCGATGAGGGTGTTAAGGCACTCAACAATGCTTTCCCGCAGCTTTTCCAGACCCTCGTGTTCTTCCTGAAGGAAGGATATGCGCGAAATAAGGTCGTCACCAAAAGGGATCTGCGGATTCATGGCCGATTTCACGGAAAGTTTCTCACCTGTAAGGAGGTCTATGAGGTAACCCACCACCGTGGTGGTGCCGATGTCAAAGGCCATGCCGAAAAGCCCTTCCTCCCTTCCTGCGTAAAGGTCGATTATCTCCCTTTTATCCCTGATGGTGAGGGTAATTCCATTACGGTCCGAACGCAGAATGTACGGAAGCTTCTGCAATACAAAAGGATCCAGCACGGGCCGGCGGAGACCGTATGTGTTCTTTAGAGCATGGACAAGCCTTTCCCTGTCGGCAATAAGGTGATCAAGTGACGGAGGCTCTACTTCCAGATGATAATGGCTGACATTCGGCCGCAAGCTAACAGGGTATTGTTGATCAGTGTCCGAAGTCAGAATGACCTGGCGTTTGATCTGACTCTCTTCGGGAATAACGATGATGGCAGCGTGGCTCGGCACGGTATCGCAAGCCAGGCGGTACCCTTTTTGGGTGAGATCGCCCAACACCTCCAGTTCACGTTCGGAAGGAGGGGAGGGGAGGGCATCGCTCCTTTCTATGATCACCTTGCATTTGCCGCATATTTT
>SDBU01008720.1_pt1 | contig 11476 bp, 10 predicted proteins | sample 2277071 | NCBI WGS metagenome assembly SDBU01 (sample SAMN10397929, study PRJNA504765) | marine sediment metagenome | isolation source: marine sediment core GS08_GC12, 126 cmbsf | place: Arctic Ocean: Gakkel Ridge, Loki's castle | collected 2008 | reverse complement strand
ATCAGGATCGCCCGCTTAAAGCTTTTGTTCATAGCGGGTAAACTGGTATCTCACGGCAATGGTCAGGTAAAATACTCAATACACGATAGCAGAACTCCGGCACTAATGCATTTTCTGAATTATTTGGACAAAGCCCGATCCAGAGCAAGACCCTGGATTCAGGGTAGTCTTTGGCCATGTCGGTTTTCATTAGACGTTGTCTAGGAAAGAAATTTCTTGCACGAAAGTATGTTAATGAAAATGCTAAATAATCGGGCAAGCCCTGGTAGGTAAGTTACTTCTACTCGTCACGGGTGGAAGTAGCAAATAGGCCAATGAAGTAATCTGAACACTCAACCAGCTGAAGACAAAAAAATACCCCTCGGTTGCCAGAGGCTCATTTCGTGCAAAATTCAGGTATTAACACCACCATATTGGCAATCATGAGAGTAGACTGCTGTCGTTTCCTAAGTTAGCGTAAACTTTAATTTTTCAAGGACTCTCATCAACAGACTATCACGAGATGCGTATTCTCCGCCATTCACGAGACTCTCTTAGTATTACCGCCCGACGTGCTTCACGGTACATTTCCACCAAAGCGAGGTCGGGTGATGCACAATGATGGAGTCCTGCATGGACGAAGGTATAATCAACTTCATTATCTTTGTAATTCAGATTACCCGCATCCTGGAAACTCCACTGAAAAGGTGCAAATTCGTCTCCCTTCATGCGAGAGTCTATATTTGAAATCACTACATTATGAAAACCGGAATCATAAAATACATCTCGGTCATTTTGGCCGCCTGCCACAACGAGAATCGAAGCTTCTTTATCTTCGATCCATTGTGAAATGATCTTCCTATAGAATAAAATGCGTTTCTGGTTATGTTTCACGGCAGATCTTCTTATCTTGAAGCAACAGCACCATCTTCCTCTTCTGTTACCCAATCCCTTCTTGGAATTCGCCAGTCTTCTCCATACCTATAAGTCAAGTAATCTTCTTTCTTAGCAGGCACTTTAAATTCCATCCCATAGAATTGTATCGCTGCAAACTCGCTAAAATACTTAGATGGGACCCTCCAGGAAACATCTTTGAAGTCCATTCGATCACAAGCGGTTAACAGAACCCTAGCTATCCTCTTGCGCAATAGTGACGGCAACATACGGCTAATCATAACAAGAATACTCTGAAACAATATACTGCGGCTATTGCCTATATCAATATAGTAGAGATGTGGAGCGTCAAAGGCTCTATATGACACCTGCAATACTTTCTCCAATAAAGTTTCAGGTTTGGACAATGGCACGACTGCTTTATCATTAATTGTTGTGTAGAAATTTATATCGGCGTATGTTTTCTTGCTGTTGTTAATATCCATATAATTTTCAGCAATCATCACTCTTAATCCCTTGTCCGTAAGTTGTTTTCCTATTGACAATCGAGCAGCGTAGGGCACTTTCTCTGACCATGCCCCAAAATCCAAATCGTGTTCCCAGGACATGATTTTTCTATCTCTTACAGCCCCCAATAATGTTCCACATTCTAACCAGAATTCAACATTATGGTCATCTAATACTTCTTTAACTTGCCGCAGAAGATCAATGAGCAGATCTTCTTCTTTAGCCATGTGAGTCTGTCCTCACCAAGTGGTCTTCACACAGTCTTCTTATCTTAGAATGGGTTGCATTAATGTGAAAGTTATTCATCACATTCTGATATCCATTTTCTCCCATTCTGCGTCCTTCTATTGGATTATCAATAATGTATTTCATGGCCATGGCAAGTCGCTCTGGGTTATTGGGTTCAACTAATACTCCTGTTTTACCGTCTATCACAATTTGTGGGGTTGGGGATATAGTACTGCTTATTACGGGTCTTTTCAGTGCACCTGCTTCAATCAAAGTTAGACCAAATGGCTCGGGCACATAATGCGGAGAAACCACAGCATGGGCCAAGCAAATCAAGTTCGCAATGTTATTCTGCCAACCTGTGAAGATAACTCTATCAGCAATGCCTTGATCCTTGGCAAATTTCTCGAGTTCCTCCTTCCAGGATATTGCCTTATAGCCTAACAGGGATTTGACAGCGCGTTTAACCTTGCACCAAATTGAACCATCCACAATGTTGCTGGAGGCCCCCCCGACCACGAAAAACTTCACGCTACAGCCGGCATCAACAAGCAATTTAGCGGCTTTGAGGTAAACAAATGATCCCTTAACGGGAAATAACTGTCCCGCATGCACGAATACCGTCTCATTCTCGTCTAATCCATAACGCTCAAATAGGATCTCTTTTTCTAGATCTGGTTTGAATTCTTCCAGATTGATACCGTCGTATATAAGCGTAGTTTTGGAGCTATCAAACTGTCTTTTTACCTCCATGGATATTGCAATAATATCTGAGGCAAGGGAATTTATCAGTCTTATTAATAATCTTCCTGCTTTGGTATCCGGCATTATTTCTCGTACATGCCAGACAATTTCTACTCCAGCAAGGCGGGATGCCAATGCAGATGTTAGCTGGACCGACGAATTCAAATATACAAGCTTTATTCTCTCCCTCTTAATGATCCTATAAACCAGGATGATATTCTGTAAGAACCTCATAAGGAAAATGAGGATCTTTACGATCGATACTTTCGGTGAATGCGTATTTATCCCTAACGTGCTCAACTTCTTAACATATGTCTTTATCTCTTGCCTCTTAAACGATTCTGCTACAAGACCATATCCTCCGAGGAGAACAACGGGTTCATACTTGCTTTTGTCGTGAGCACTCACTAGAAGTGCCAATCTATTTGAAGCTCCCCCTCCGCCCCCACTGGAATGTATGTATAGGATCTTAGTTCTTGTCATTATTTTAGCCTATTCGATTCTCAATTTCTGAAGCTTCAGAGGCCTCAAACAGGGCGCTGCCGCACCCATTAACCCGCCACAAAGCGCACTTCTTGAACAATCTGTTCGGTGACTTTTGCTAAATGCAAACCAGAAAACCAGACAGCAACAGAAACGCAAAGGCAGCGAGACCTTTGCACAACCTCTTTGACAGGCCACCATGGACTTTTTGGGGCACCCATCTGGGCGAAACGAACGGCCCACGCCAGTGGGCAAATCCTAAACTGTTTGAGGCCCTTGGGCCGAGTTTTTAGGATTTAGTGAGCAAGCCCGTGGATGGGTCAAAAAGTCCATACAAAGGAGTGAAAAGGGGTTATGCAAAGGTCTCGCAGCGTTGATAACAAATCCCATCGAAAACCTCTTCCAATGATTACATTTCCATCTAACACGAAATAAATAACAAAACATCGTGACTCTTTTTCACGTTGAATCCGACAAAAATAATAAAGTGTGCCGTAACATTGCCGTTACGTGGCATACCATGACACGAAGCCTGCCAAGCCCAAGCTGCGCTGACATTATATCTTGTTTTTAGACCCTCCAAGTCTCCTCCTAAGAACTATGGGGTATTATCCCATAGCACCCAGGACAAATACCGCCCCCAGCCGAAAGAACGCTGGACTTCGGCGGCAACCGGATTCTTTTAGGTCAGACTAATCCCTTCGATGAAATCTTGCCGCAAAACAAATCGGCGTGATAAACCACTTTTTCTCTTTGAGATCTTTCCCTAAATTTGATTGACTGTAAGGGTTGACCCTAAAATAGAATGGAACATGCCGTTTTACATTACTATTCCTTTCCCTAAATGCACTATATCCAAAAGCATGACCGCTTTTCTTACACTCATTATAAATTTCTTGAGAATAATCACAAGATAAGTAATGCTGAAACTTAAAAGAAATCCTATTCTTGCTGCGAATCAAATATAGTATATGCGGTATTTCCATAATGTATTCATTTAACACTACAAAATCCACCATGGTGCACATTTCCCTATTTTCCTCGGCATCATTTTTCTCTAATACCGCATAACCTATTATCGTGTCATTTTTATAAATTTTCACTTTAATAAACTGTCGATTGCTAAATCGCCAATTCAAGAAAACTATTTGTCTGTCATATGTAATTATATCTGTGTTATCTTTGTTGAAAGTTGATATGACTTCACAAAACTCCCCGTCAAACCCATCAGCATTACTAATGGATATCCCCCTTTTATTTGCTGCATATTTTATGAAACACCGGACACTCCCCAGCTTGTGTAACATCAATGTACTACACAAGAATATACTTTTAAACACCTTCACAATTATTCCGCTAGGCCCTGCCCAAATATTCTGTTTATACGCTTTAAATAGCTCTGTTGTGGTTGAGTGAAGCGTCATTCTAACCGAGAATTCTATGTTTGTAAATTTCAATGCTTTCCATATCATTTGGTGAATGCTTGAAAATGCAAATATAAAGTCGACATTAGATCTAAATGCATTCTCACAGCATCTGTTGATAAGTGATATAATGGGAAACGTTTTATATTTATTAAATGGAACCAGACGGTTTCTTGCAAGAGGGGAAACAACCCCATTGGATATTGACCCTGCGAGATACCTATTTGGAAAACTAAATACTGGCAAAGGGATTAACCCGACGTGACCCATAATTAAGTTTGAATCTTCATCGTGAATCACAGCATTCCATGATTTTTTTATTGGATTGTTCCTATATTGGAAATTCCAAGCACTTTCAGATGTGGCATAATTAGCAGAGAGCAAATTGTTCTCTTTGCATAACGTAACAATTTCACTGATATTATCTTCTGGGGCCAAATCTCTTATTGATAAATCCATAGCGTCTCCTGACCCTCTAGCCGAGCCTTTCTTTCAGTGTTTCTAGAATAATCCCGAAGCTAATCGCCTGTATGATTTCTTCATCTGAAAATGAAACGGTGAATTCTTGTTCTAATGCTAACATCAAGTTCATGTGCAGCAGTGAGTCCCACGAGTCGATGTTATCAGGTGACGAATCCGGATCAATTGAATCAATAGGTACCTTTAGTATTTTAGACATTACAGTCTTTATCTTATCTTCCACTTTTCCCTCTTTCTACGGTCCCTAAACATTAACTTCTATCCTTTTAAAGTAGTTCGGTATCTTGTTTATTGGCATATCACTAGTCAAGCGAAAACTAGCTTCGTTGCTACTCCCGCTAATTCTTGCGAAATTATTATTCTCATAAAACTCTGAGACCTGACTGTTTCTTGCAGTCTTAACATATTTTCCTGTTATTTGCCCGAGATTCCTTTTCCTGGATATGCTTATACACGTGTTCAATAAAACCGCTTCCACTCCACGTCCTATTACTCGACAACTAAGCAAGAATGTATCTATATAAGTCTCTAAGTCGGAATGCCGCAATATTGCACATCCAACTATTCCTGTGTCGCCAAAACGATCAGAGAGCCTTAACAAGATAACATCGTAGGCAATATCATTCGAAAAATCCTGTATATCAGAATCAGAATATCGAGTGGTTGTTAAATTGAATTGGTTTGTTCTTTGAGTAAGCTGGGCAATCCTTCCAAAAGAATCGGGGCTTGCCTTTTCAACGACAATTTGCATCTCTACCGTCTTATAGTACTCTTCGAGGCTCCCAGAAAATTGCCGCCCAGCTTTTCGTCTTTTGGCGTTTGCTTTGTATAGTTCCCCTCTATTTATATCTTCATCTGTAACTGAAAGAGTATCAAACAGCCCAGATGAGGCAAGTAGCGTTCTATAATTATACGACTGATCTTCAGGCAAAAGAATCGTTTCAATATTGGGAACGCTTTGTTTTACAAGGTCAATTTCGAATTCACTATCATCTACAAATACAACACTGTCCAATCCAATGTTAAGGTCCTCAGCTATTTGCAGAATATTCGTTGCTTTATCGTTCCAGTTTATTTGACTCGTTGAAATATGATGCTTTCTTAGAATCATATGCGGGTGTTTCTCAAGGACCTCATCAATATCGTTCTTATTGTTTTTGCTACACAACGCTAAAATAATCCCTCGCTTATGTAGCGAAAGAATTTCTTTTTGGAACTCGTAAAATTGTGACCCTGGGTAATCGGGGCCTAATCGAATTCCGTTACATCCATCCTCACCAACAATGCCGCCCCAAAGCGTATTGTCACAATCAAGAACTAGACATTTCTTGTTCTTGCCTTTTATCGCCCTGATTAGCTTGAAGTTTTCCGAGGCTATTTCCGAAAGTGCCGCCAGACTATATGGAGCCTTCCCAATATGCCAGTATCTATTATCGTAATAGTTATCTACACCAATTCTGGCCAAACACAGGTTCGAATCAATTAAGACCCCATTGTTGCAACCATGTAGCTGATTAGCCAAAACGGTGTTTAGACGGCTTATTGTTAAAACCTGCCTAGTTGAACCAGACGAATCTATTACACCAAACGCCGGATAGCAAGGGACCTCAAAGCTGTACCAACTGATTATCGCATTGGTCTTTTCTCTTATCCCAGCCAGAGTATCATGCACGTAATTCCTGATAATTTCTACCTCGTTGTCTATTTCGTCTTTCGATAATCCCGTGAACTCATACGCTAACTTGGGGGACAAAGTATCAAGTTTCGTGAAAATCATAACGCAATCGCAATCTGCGGCTATAACATCTTCGCTACGATTAATCGCATCTTGCATCACATTGTCAAAATTACCCCAAATCACCTCTGGAGCGAAGCCCATCTTCAGTCCTAGGTATTGCAGATAAGGTTCAATAGGCTCAATCATGATATTCCGCAAGATAGAAATCTTCAATCTTCGCAACTCATCTATGACGCTATTGTCAATATATTCCTGAATTTCACTGAGATTCTTAGAATTCACCATGTGCATTCTTTGCTTACTGCATAACCTGACCGCCACAAACTCTGATAGTTTCACCACAAAGGTGTTCTCCTCCTTTACCAAAGACAAAAGCTACAACATTTGCAATATCTCGTGGCTGTGCAAGTCTCCTTAGAGGCGTTGTCATTTTCGCAACCATTTTTGCTTTCTCTGGAATATCTGCGATCATATCTGTTGCAGTCATTCCCGGTGAAACGCAATTTACTCTTATCCCTTTGGGCCCATATTCAACCGCTAAGGATCTAGTCATGGAAACCAAAGCCGCTTTTGCCAAGTTGTAATGTAGCATATTGATTGGGGGTACGTTATCTGCATAAACACTTGCAATGTTAACAATGATGCCTGCCTTATTTTCAAGGAAATGGGGGAAAACACTCTTGCATAAATTAAACGCACCTTTAATCTGAACATTCAGATGTAACTGAATGTCATCCCACGACATATTATCAAAGCTTATGTGATCGATGCTTGCAGCAGCGTTATTAACAATCCCTTCTATGGCGCCAAATTTCTCAATAGCAGATTCAACAAGTGTTTCAACTTCATTCTTCTGGGTAACATCCGCCTTAAAACAAAATGATCTCCCATCAATAGATTGAATCTTCTTGACAATGTCCTGGGCTGCAATTTCATTCTTTCTGTAATTGACTGCTACAGCATAGCCTTGGATAGCAAGTTCTAGCGCTGTTGCCGCACCAATTCCCCTGCTACCCCCTGTAATAATCACAGCTCCTTTTGATGAACCCACACCATTACTCTTGCACACTGCTTCTTCTTGTTCATTCTCAACCGCTCGAACGCTTTTCACCTTTGCCTCCCCTTCTATTACTTTCTTTCCGTGCGAGTTATAGATAATGGTTTCCAGAACAATTATCCGTTGTCCCTGAGACTTGCCAATGACTTTGGCAAAAACTCTGATTTCGTCGTCAATTCTGACAGGTGCTAAGAATCTAAGATGCTGTTCATACCACAATGCTCCTTCGCCAGGCAATTTCGTGCCTATCATTGTTGAAATAAATGACGCGGAAAGCATCCCATGAGCCACCCTCTCCCTAAAAGTCGTTTTTGCAGCAAATTCTTTATCCATATGAAGCGGGTTTGTATCTCCAGTTAACTGGCTGAAAACATCAATGTCTTTCTCGGTGACTTTATGGCTAAATTCTGCACAGTCACCTATTTTGATTTCATCAAATTTATCCATTATCAGTACCCTCAAATCCTCCTCGGTATCCGCGCGTGAACGTCTTGCTCATTGTTGAAAACATGTAACACCTCCCCCTCCCGAAAGAGTCATTTTCAGCAACTACTATTTCTTAAAGGCCATACACAACTTTGCGCCTGATGTCCGAAACATCTTTCTCGCCACAACATCAATTAATTGACGAAACTTATAGGGATTGGAATCGGAGTGACATTGGAATGTATACGTTCTTAAATAGACCACGTGCAATCCCAGTATCTTGTCCAGATTTTCTAACGTGTAAAAGCCTTCATTGTAATCGTCAGGTATGCGTATCGCTTTCCAGTTATCAAACACTCCATAATCAGTGATGGCATAAATCATTTGCTCGTTGAATTCAGGCAATACTATCCTATCTTTAATCAAGTCATTCAAGGTCATAGTCAAATGCTTCGTTTCGTTGCTAGAATGTCTTGGTTTGCATTTACGAAACAAGTCAAACAACCCGAGGTTTCTTAATACCCACCTCGCTATTATTCTTGGGTTTTTGACTGCTTTAATAGCGTTATAAACAATAGCCACCATTGAATACTGATATCCATTATTAGGTTCATAGGGAATGAAGAAAATATCATCGTTATTCATGGCATTTCTTAGACCCTCTGCAAATTGTTCCAAGTAAATTATGTGATGTAAGGCCGCATTCATAATATAGATTTTTTTGCTGCCACTAGACTTCAGCCTCCCCCAGCAATTTTCTATATAATCGCTAATTATGGTTAATTTAGCGTCCTCGACATTTAATCTATCCCTCATATATGTAGAGGGTTCAACGAAATAATAACGGTTATAGCTATATCCTATTTCTTTTATCACATTATATGTAAATCCAGTCCCACCCCCGATATCAACGATATCAAAGCCCGGCTCCAACGAGCTCAGGAATTCAACATAAAATGGCTTAAGATTAGCATTAAGCGCATAGAGTGACCCAGCATATTTGTAGTAGTAATTGTTAATTAAATTAATGAATTGAATAATTGAGATTTCCGACTTATCGAAAACAAAGTTTTCATATAAATAATCCATCCTTCGTTTAAATTGCTTTCTTGTGGAAAGTGTAGAGTAATAATCTTTAAAAAGGGTACTTTTCGTAGACATGCTTATCCTCAATGTTCGTTTCACAAACTCCACACCCGCTAGCCGCTTACATGAGATCTATCAGACTTACATTGTTTGCATCTAGTTCCTTGGCCAGCCAAGGAAGGTACTTTAAATTGCTAAACCGATTAACATTGGACCATTCTTTAGTGTCCTTAGGAACGACAAAGCCAGCCGCCAACGCTTGGTCATATATCTTGCTTCCTGGATATGGAGTTAGCAGTTTGGGGCCACTTATTGAAATAGTTGGATACTCCTTAAGCTTATCGATTAATGCCTTAGTCAAAAACATTTCATCTATAGTTTCCCCTGGAAAACCGTAGATGAACGAAACACGAGCAGGCAACTTATACTTAGCAGTTGTTGCAGCTGCAGATAGAATGTCGTCAACGGTCGATTGTTTCTGAATCATCTCCAACACACGATCTGATCCTGCCTCGCCGCCAACAAAGACCTGCAAACAGCCCATTTCCTTTAGCCACGCAACAAAATTGTCCGTCAGATCTTTTGCCCTCACCTCACAGAGGAATCCAACATCAACACCACGTAAGAATTCAATAATATCTATGCTTCTTTTCTTGTTTCCGAAGAAATAATCATCCCAGAAACCAATGCCGTCTATCGCATACTCTTCCTTGAGACGAAGAACCTGCTCTCTTACCCATTCCACGCTATGCCCACGCCATTGCTTCTTGGAATCTCCGCTGTTAACACAGAATGTACAGTTAAAGGGGCAGCCCCTGCTAGACGCCAGATAATAAAATATGCGTTTAGCTTCTCCGCTCGAGGCATTTTTCCCTCTGACAGAGTGAGAATCGTCAAAAAGGAAATCCTCGATATTTATTTGGTGCCACGATGGTTGATATTGGTCCAGATCTTTCACCGTTTTCCCATCTATTATACCTTTCTCTGGAAGATTACCCGTTGCCAAATTACCAGCCAATTCAACAATTGACTCTTCTCCATCTCCTTTCACAACATAATCAACATATTCTTCTGAGAGGCATTCCTCAGGCAGAAATGTTGGGTGAAGCTCACCCCAAACAGTTGGTATGCTTGTATGGGTCTTTATGGGCTCGGATTTATCTGCCATTTCAACAAGTTGCCGCGCAGTAGGTGCAGAAAAACCTACGAAAAGAGGCCTTGTTGCTTTTAGTGTAGACAAAAGATTACCGTTGTCTTCATTTGAATTGAATATTGTGACGTTGAAGGATGCTTTCTCGAGGGCATCTGCAATATACAGAGCTCCTATTGGAGGATAATCGGTTTTTCCAGCAATCAACAAGACATTTTTCTTCATAACAAGCAGCTCTCCATTGTCTTCTTCACGTTTGACGTAATTGACCCGTATTCAACTAGAATCTTATTTGGCGGAGCTGTAGTAGATATTTGTGCGCTTACGCCGTCTTTCCATCCCAGCTCACCGCCCTGAATAAAACATATTCAGCAGACGCTTCGATACTCTGATGGATTTTCTCCTCGCTCTCTCAAGAAGTCCACCCTTTGCATATTCGTTGAACATCTTATTAATCTTCTTGTTTACCACAACTTCATCTGGAAATCTTGTTATTTCGTTGCCATTTCCCTCTTTCAGTTCCACATGATATCTGTTCGTCATACTGCCATGTGTCCCGCTTCCGTCATGTCCTATATCCTGCACCCTTGATTGCACAGGATTGACGGACACGCCGTCGTTCTTGATAATAGACCAAGACAACCAAACGCCCACGGAATCAATCTTGCCTTCGATCTCGCATTTGAACATGTGGTAGAGATCTTTCCCTGCTCGATCTAACTTCCTCCGAAGTTCCTTCGAGTTAGTTATTCTCGTAAAATCATCGGGGTCCCGTTCAAACAAATCCCATGTCCTCTTCCAAAAGGCTTGTCCATGTGAGCCATGCCTATAAGTAAAATACACACCATAAGGATAATCCCTGGGAAGCTTTATGGGTCGAGAGTAACCAGTTATATTCATAACCTTTTCATTGTCTTCATACTCATCAAGACATTGCTCCATAAATCTGATGAATCCAGATGTTACAATACAATCATCTTCCAACATGATGATCCTCTCGTGTCTTTCTAGAACGTAACTTATTCCGAATATTAGCGATTCCTTTAGCCCCTTGTTGCACTTACTACTCACCATTTCGACCTGACACCAATTGATGCACTCTATAAGCTGCCTTACCGACTCTGTCTTCCTCTCATCAACTTCGTCCTTGGGACCATCTGCGAAAACATATAACTTGTCTATGTCATTTCGCCTCAAGCTTTCTAACGATTCCCTCGCATGTTCACGCCTGTTGTATACAAATATCGCTATCCCTGTTTTTCCCATTTACGCTCCTATAC
>SDBU01008719.1_pt1 | contig 11476 bp, 14 predicted proteins | sample 2277071 | NCBI WGS metagenome assembly SDBU01 (sample SAMN10397929, study PRJNA504765) | marine sediment metagenome | isolation source: marine sediment core GS08_GC12, 126 cmbsf | place: Arctic Ocean: Gakkel Ridge, Loki's castle | collected 2008 | reverse complement strand
GTCGAACCGGAAAACCAGGCCGAACCGGCAAACAAAGTTGAATCGGCAAAGAAAGTCGAACCGGAAAAGCAGACCGAACCGGCAAAGCAGGCGGAGGAAATGGGCTCGAAGAAGAGCACCGAAACTGCCACCAAACCTACCGACACTGCGGGTACTCCAGGCATGGATCAACTGAAAAGCAGCTGGCCCAATGTCCTGGAAGAGGTGCAGGCACTGGAAGACGGCACGCTGCTGGCAGCGCTACTTTCAGACGCCGTGCCGTGGAAGTTGGAGGAGAAGCTGCTGACCATCGCCTTTCCAAGCTCAGCGACGTTTCAGAAGCGCAAGGTTGAGACCAAGGAGAACCAACGGAGGCTACAACAGGCGATTTCCGAAGCAACGGGCTTTGATCTGGGGGTAGGCTACGAGATCGATGCCGAGCTGGACGGCCGCGGGGGAGAGCCTCAGGAAGGGCTATCGGAATCAGAGATTATTGACTTGATCAAGACCGAGTTTGACGCGGAAGAGATTTCCTAGATTCTTGATACCTAAGGGGTGAATACGATGAAACAGCCGAACATGGGCCAGATGATGAAGCAGATGCAGAAGATGCAGGGCGAGATGCTCAAGGCTCAGGAGGAGCTCAAGGGCGAAGTCGTTGAGGCAAGCGCCGGTGGGGGCATGGTGAAAGTGAAGATCAGTGGCGGTCTGGAGATCAAGGAGATCGTTATCGATCCCGAAGCGGTGGATCCGGATGATGTTGAGATGCTGCAGGACATGGTGCTGGCGGCAACGAATGAGGCGATCAAGTCTGCACAGGAGCTGGCTAACAGCAAGATGGGCGGGCTAGCCGGCGGCCTCGGAGATATGGGCCTGCCGGGCATGTAGCGGGTCGCGATGTTCTCACCACCAATTGAACGACTTATCACCGAACTTGCCCAGTTTCCCGGGATCGGCCGTCGTACGGCCCAGAGGCTCGCCTTTTTCATTCTGCGCTCGCAGAAAGAAGATGTGCTTCAACTCGCTCGGGCCATCGAGGAGGTAAAGGAGAAGATCGGCCCATGTGAGGTCTGCTTCAACCTTGCCGAAGGCCCAAGATGCCGTATATGTCTGGACGGCAGGCGAGACGGAAGTCTCGTGTGCGTAGTGGAAGAGGCACAGGACATGATCCCGATCGAGCAGACCCATGAATATTCGGGGCTCTACCATGTCCTCGGCGGTGCAATGTCGCCGATCGACGGTGTCGGCGCGGACGACCTGCACATCTCGGAGCTACTTGACCGCGTTAAGGAGGGTGGGGTGAAGGAGGTCGTGCTGGCGACCAACCCGAATACGACCGGAGAGGCCACCGCCCTTTACATAGCCGAGGCGATAAGGGAAACCGATGAGTCGGTCACCGTCACAAAGCTTGCAAGCGGGCTTCCGATGGGAGCCGACATAGAGCACGCCGACGAGGTTACGGTCGGCCGGGCGCTGGCTGGCCGCAGGCCGTTCTAAAACCCCAGCCCAACCCTCGCCGTACCGGCTCCGGCACCGCTCCTGACGTCTGAGGTGCGTGGCATCGACTGATCCGGCGCGGCTGCAAAAAGAAGTAGTGCGCCGATGATGGTTGAAAAAAGTAGGGAAAAATAGACGGATCGCAGTTGACGACCCGGGTCAAATTCCCAGCCTGCCAGACCAAGACTCTTCATGTTGGACACGTGAACGCACCTCCCGCTTGTACCTACCTGCGCATTTGTGACTGGCTGCGGTCGGGTTTATTTCGGGAGCTTCGGAAATTCAGACTTGAAAACCAGCTCCGGTTGAACGCTTAATCCTGGTTCTTAATGACTTAAGTAGATACAGAGGATTGGCAGTAGCTGCTTACGCCTATGTGTATATACATGTGTTCTAACATGTGTTACAATATGTAGTATGGGGTGATGTATTATGAATAGTGTTGTGGCTGATAAACCTGTTAGTTATGTACAAAGACTTGAGGATCTTCGCGCTGGTCATATAACGAACCAAGAAGTAGCCGATGTAGCTGGAGTAAATGAGAGACAGGTCTATCTCTGGGCTAACGGTGAGGCGACGCCAAGAAGTTCGACAAGAGATCGGCTGCTTGCCCTGCATTACATAGTTAACCAGCTCATGGATGCATACAAGCCGGAGGGTGTAGAGATTTGGCTTCACTCGCCCAATGCGAATCTAAAAGGCAAGCGTCCTATCGATCTAATCAAAGCTGACAAGTTCGATCATGTGTTAGCTGAGATTGCATCTCTTAAAACTGGCGCGTTTTGAATTTGGATGGTGTTGATGTTGCTTCTGTTACAGGCACGTTTTATCGCCATTCAGACCTGAAGACGCAAGACCTTGTAGGTTCAGTTGCCTCAACTGGTAGGTGGGGCTCATCCAAGCACCACAGAGTCTTGTACCTGGGAAGACCTAAAGATGCTGTGATTAGAGAGGCTTATAAGAGACTCGTTGACTCTGTGCCTGGAATGGAGCCGAGCATGGTTGCCGCAAGGATGTTCCTACATTGTGGGGTAGACATTGACAATGTTGTTGATCTGCGAACAGAACACTCCCTTGAAGTCCTCGATATCAGTGGTGATGTCCTTGTTGGTGATCCCGGGCCTTGTCAGGTTGTAGGTGATCTAGCTTTTGAAAATGGGTATAAAGGTGTAATAGCTCCAAGTGCTGCTGGACCAGGTGAGACGATTGCGGTATTCATGGAGAACCTAACAGAAAGCGAAGTTCCCAAGAAGATAGAAGCGCACATGTGGGATAAGCTGCCACCTCGACCGTAACTAATGAATCATTGGCGATGATATTGATGGATGATGAGAGCTCAAAGTTCATAAAAGAGATCAAGTTGCATCTACATCAAGGCGATCTTATAAGACAGAAGTTTGACATAAAATTAGATAGTCGGAGTGGGCTTGCTTTTGAAAAGGTTGTTGAGGAGTTTCAGTTGGAAACACGTCGGTGGCTCGACTGTAGCGTGGCAATGTTGAACGCAATCAACCCTGACTTGGTAACGAAGTACGAAAAGCGACTTCCTGTAAGTGCTGTGTCATCTCCTAAAGAAAAGGCCGAATCGCTACGCCAGCGCCTTATGCACGGCTATACGGAGCTTCAATCAGCTGTCTACAGTATTCAGTACATTCCACCGCAGGAAGTTGTGTCTAACGATAAAGCGAAGAAAGACCTTGATCTAACAGAAGTCTTTCTTGTACACGGGCGCAATTCAGTAACGCGATCAAAGGTAAAAGACCAACTTCACGAGTGGGATCTACGCGTGACGACTTTAGCGGCGAAACCGGGCACGTTGACTCTTGCGGAAGAACTCGAAGATAAAGCGAGCTCAGCTGGATACGCCGTAGTTTTAGCGACGCCTGATGATGAGGGACGTACTAAAGAAGATTTCCGAGGAAAGAACGAAACGGATGATCTAAACCCAAGAGCACGAGAAAACGTGGTGTACGAGCTCGGTTGGTTTCACAGCCGGCTCGGACGTGATCGCGTTTGCGTAGTCACTGTCGATCACCAAGAGATTGTGCCGTCGGATCTAAAAGGCACCAAGGTTGTTAGCCTTGATAGAGACGATTGGCGCGAACAACTCAGAAGGAACTTATTGGCCGCTGATATGAAGGCCAGCTAATGAGTGAATAGTTGATGTGAATTACTGATACCGGGGAGACGGAACGCAGTCTCTCAAGTATCGCTTTATGTGCTTAGTTGATGCTGTGTTATGCGTCCATTTCCAACGCATGATAATAGTAATTATGTAAACCTAGCGATTAGATTTGGCTTTTTAGGGGTTAATATTGACTAGCGTGTTCGCTGTGTGCGCCGTACGTTCATGGCCAGTGTATACGGCGCTACGAACCAAACAATAGTCCAAAAAAATACGCCCGCATCTGGATATATGTAACGCGCCGAAATAACGCAAAGTATGATTGAAGGGATAGCAAACCACCATATGAGGTTCATTTTCGCTCGGATTGTCGCTTTGGTTTCGTTGAAAGGTCTCTTCTCACTAGCCTTTCTTGAGAGAACGAGATACAACTCTACAAACACAACGAAAACTATTAGCTGTAGCCAGTAATCTTTTGTAGCTGCATATATTGCCCATATCGCTGCGGCCTCAACCAAGAGAAGGAGGATCAGAGTGGGCCATGCGATCTGTCCTAGAGGTCCTGAAAATAGTGATTTAAGACTCTTCATAGTGATGTATGCCTTGCGGTGATAAGCATCGTTAGAATGATCCCCTCTACCAGTTTGTGCCTTCATAGTATTCGTTTGTGAGTAGATTGCGGCTGAGGCGTTAGTTGTGAGATGCGTGTTGGGAATTCAGTTATCCTGCTTGTTGACTACCTTGTACATGTCATACCCGGATAGCAAGCTATAGACCACAAGAGAAACAAAGATTATTGACCAGGAGATACTCGCTTCGGTCTCATTAGATCCGTGAATTATTAGCAGCGAAACAAGTGCTGCAAATCCAAGTAGCCACGCGATACCACGAAGATTTCTACCAGTCATGATTTGGCCAAGCCCTGGCAAGACGACAGAGAGAGCAGGAAGTCTTCTTGAGTCACGTTGGGGTTTTTGAGTTTTTTGCGCGACCCATGCGGCATTGATCATTGCAACTATATGGATAGCGATAATTAGCATACCCGTCAGTACATAAAATGGAGGGTCACTTCTTTGCAGTGTTAGATCCGAAACGACAGCGATCAATTGTGGGAGTGCGTACCATCCCAGTGCTTCCTTCAAACTACGACCGGCGTAATATTGCCCCGTTCCCGGTATCAGCAGCGATATGAATCCCGAAACTATTGTTGACGGCTTTTTATCTTCTTTGGGCTGGTTCATGTTGCTATTCCCAGTAGCCAGGATCTTCGGCGTTCATATTGATTAGCGTGTCCGCTGTGCGCGCCACACGTTCATGGCCAGTGTATACGGTGCGAAGATCCAAACAAACATCCAAAACCATAAGCCCGCATCGGGATATATGTAACGGTACGAGACATACGCAAGTATGAACCCAGGGATAGCAAGCGACAATCCGAGATCCATTTTCGCTTTGATTGTCGCTTTGGTTTCGTTGAACGGTCTCTTTTTACTAGCTTTACTTGAGAGAACGACATACAACTCTCCGAACACAACAATAACTACGAGCTGTAGCCAGGAATCCTCAGTTGTCGCAGCATCTACTGCCCATAGCGTTGCGGCCCATGCTAGGAGGAAGAGGATCAGAATGGGCCACGCGATCTGTCCTCGAGGTCCAAAATGTAGTGATTTAAGATGCTTCATAGTCATATTAGACCGACAGCCAAGAAAGGCACTTTACTAGGGCTACTGAGGTTGCGAAGTTTGTGAAGACTGACTTGCTCTAGAATCTTTTCTATTCACTTCGATGTAGTACTCAGGTGGGTATCTTTCAAGTTCACGCATGAGGATAATCCCTCGTGACCTCGCCCTGAAATACGTTCGTATGTACGCTAGCAGCCCGAGGACGCCAACTCCTGCCGAAATGCCTGGCAATAAAGGACCAACCAAGGGAATGCTGATAACAAATATGGGCAGATAACGAATTGTGCGCTTGGAGACTGCTCGTAGGGCAGCCAAGCGATTAACCTGGGCGAAGTCCGATGGCGCAGGAATCGGTTCAAGACTTTCTTTTGTGACTGACTTCCAGAGCCCAGGTACATCAGGTAGAATTTTTGTTATTAAACCGATTACAGTAATAAATAGGGGAATCGCGAAGCAGATAAATAAGAAGCTTCGTATTGAATCAGTACCGCCGTTTGTCCATACACCTCCGTCGAGAAGCAGGGCCACAGCAAGTCCTACGAGACCGAGGCCTATCAATTCGGCGATCTCAATAAGATCATAAGCAAGTAATCTAATCATCTGTTTCTTCATCTACGCCTTAGTTTTAGTAGATTTTGGCATGAAAAACGCCAAGTTCTGATCGTCCATGGCTATTAGTAGGTCACTTTACTGAGATGCCCTTTGTGCCCAATACACAACCACCGACAACAATCAAGGTAGTTCCAGGGATAAATTTTAGATACCTAATAGCCCCGGCTATGATTGGTGTTCTATATTTGTATGCTCCGCCACCGCCCGTTACGCACTGTAGGGCAGTCTCCAGATCCTTTCCTATGATAGACCTTCTTGCTTCGCTTAATTCTTCGCAGGCTTCGGCTTCCCCTGTCACGTAGCATTCACTCTTTTTTCGATAGTCCTCGTACAGAAACTTTCCTCCCTTACCAATCCATTTGCCTCCCTTTCCAATCCCTTTGACTATCTCATTATGCGTTGGAAGGCTTGGTACTTTCGGCCAAGGCATCTCCCCGTCCAAGTCATACAACACCAACGGCCTGTCGTAGACATAAGAGTGACGGTTCCAGCTCTGGCCAAGGGAAGAGCGCCCAAGTACACGATCTTCACTCATAAACCTGCCAAGACTTGGTTCATACTGCCTTGCTCCCATTTGGGTAAGGCCCGTGTCTGGGTCGGACCGTCTTAAGTAAGCGCCAAGATAGCCCATCTCACGCTGGGTGCCGGGGCTCTGAACGCCCCAGGGGTCGTAGCTGTAGCGAGAACTAACTGATCCAGCGGAGTCTGTCATGGAGGTTATGTCACCGTGAGCATCGGCAAGCGGGTAGCTTGTCTGGCTGTTATCTCGTTCTTCTACCATGCCTGCTGGATCCTTTGTCCCTGAGAGCCCCTCTAACGGGTTTATCGGCGCGACAGGGCCTAATACTTGACCGATACTTGCTTGTTTGGACATATTGACTTGATTGCTAAGCACGCTGTTTATCGCATTTGTATGCGATGAGACATCGGGCAAAGCGGCTACATAGCTTGTCGTTAGCTGCCCTGTGCCGTCGGTGTCGAAGATTGGGATATCAGATAGATCGCCGTAGTGAGCGGTCTCGATGTTGCCTGCCGATGTCTTGGTGCTGCGACGGTCAAGTGCGTCGTAGGTGTAGGTCGTTGTGTCTTGGCCGTCCTCTACCTTATTAAGACTCATAGAGGGCACAAATATTTCGCTTTTTCTTTGATGAGATGCCCAATCTGGTTGCGATGCTTACCTACTTTTAATGACCTAGATAGAGAGCATTCGTTCCGCATAAGGTCTTTATCAGGGTTGTCGCATAACCCCCTCTCCCCCACTTTCGTCTAGGCCCTAACTGCTCCGCCATTTTGGCACACGAGGTGTGCTTTTTAGGGCTGCACAGACGGAACATACGACGAAAGGAGACCGAGGCCTATGATGAAAGCAATCCGTCACGATCGTCACTGTCATTATGCATGTGTGCCTGGGACAAGCTTTCTGTTCATGTCCGAGAGTTATAGTAAAATATTATGAGTTATGAGGAATGCTTCATAACCCATAATATTCAATTATAAGACATGCCTCTGATGGATCAATACACGAATCCTTACACGCCTGGTGCCGGGAACCAACCACCTGCTCTGACAGGCCGTGATTCGGAGATTGAGCAGTTCAAAGTGCTCCTTGGACGTCTTGAGCGTGGCAGATATAAAAAGTCGATGGCTATACATGGTCTGCGCGGCGTGGGCAAGACTGTCTTGCTCCGAAAGTTTGAGGGTCTTGCAACACAAAGTGGTTGGGCATCTGCATTCAAGGAAATGCAAACAGATACAAACCTACGGTCACACATTTCTCTCATGACCTACAAGCTGATACGACAACTCAGCAGAAAGAAAAGGGCGGCAGCGAAGATCAAACAGATCATGCGTGTACATGCTTCTTTCTCTGTGTCGGCGGACGCTGAGGGTCGGGTAACAGCAAGCTTTGACGTCAAGCCAGCTAGTGGAGTTGCTGATAGTGGAGATTTCGAAACAGATCTAGTAGAACTTTTCATTGAGCTTGGTGAAACTGCACAAGCTGCCGGCGCCGGCGCCGTCTTTCTTCTCGATGAGTTGCAGCTGTTGGGTAAACGTGACCTTGAGGCGCTTATCGCGGCGATTCACCAGACAGGTCAGATGGACCCACCTTTGCCTGTGACGGTTGTCGGGGCAGGCTTACCGACTCTGCCAAACCGTCTTGTAAAAGCTAAGACCTATGCAGAGCGGCTGTTTGCGTTTCCTGAAATAGGGAGGCTGGATGATCAGGCAGCGCGCGATGCGATCGTTATCCCGGCAGGCGAGGAGAGTGTTGAGTACACAGACAAGGCAGTAAGCGCCATTCTGAAACAGTCCGAGGGATATCCATATTTCTTGCAGGAATGGGGAGAGAAGGTTTGGAGCATTGCTACCAAAAGCCCCATCACCGACGATGACGTTAAACTCGCACTTCCCTTGGTACAGCAGGAATTAGATGATGAGCTGTTCGCAGTACGCCTGGAACGCGCCACACCCAACGAGCAACGGTATCTAGCAGCGATAGCAGAGCTTGGCGATGGTTCTCAAGCTACTCCCGACGTTGCAAAATCCATAGGCTATTCAACTACAACAGCGTCACCGATACGCAGCGCTCTTATAGATAAGGGCTTAATCTACTGCCCGCGGTATGGTCTAGTTGACTTTACGGTGCCCCACTTCGCTGATTACATGCGTCGACAACACATTCATGACCGCGAGGGGGGTTAAGTGTGAATACTGAAGATGTGGTCAAACTGATCGAACCATGAATCTCAGAGGGGAAGCTGATGGCGACTAGGCTGATATTGATATTTGCTTTGGGGCTGGTTATCACGGGGTGTGGGAGTAGTGACAGCAGCACTACAACAACACCAGACGAGACCAATACCTCTAAAGATGCGACTGAAAAGAGCAACGCAGAGAACAAAAAGACGTCCATATATGATGTGAAATCTCCCATTGAGGTTGCAAAGGCCCTAAAGGAAGCCGGGGCAATCGATGACTATGAGTCTGACGTATTACAAGACACTGGAGAGGTACCAGGTCTTAAGTCTGCAGTTATCGTAGAGGCACAGGATACGGGCTTCAGCATCGAGTTGTATGAGTCGCGTGGTGCTCGAAAAAAAGAGTCAGTGACGCAGAAAAATAGCTTCGAAAAGGATGAAATGCCTTATCAAGCGGACTGCGGAACGATCCTTGCTCGTATCCCGTCTGTCTCCGGTGACATGCAGTCAACCTACGAGGCGATTGCTGAGGATATACAAGAGACGCTACGGGATACCTATCGGGATTGCTAGTACGCATCTACAACCGATCATCCAGCCGATCGACTCCTACACCGCAATGAAAGTTACTAACAAGAACAGTTATCCCCTCTTTCCAATGCGGAGGAAGACGACGGTATGGGGTGAAGTAATATTGCGCTTGCCTAGCGATAGATCCCTTTTTCTAAATTATCGCCTGCTGCTAAATAGCCCTTTGTATGGTGCTTCAATCCAAACCGGGCGAGTCAGGTAGAGCAACACGCATTACCCTCCGGCTCCCCCAAAACATATCGACTGGGGGGAGCCAAAGGTCTAACCATGTGAGGAGTACAGCAAGCTGCGTGTAGCTGTAGCATGTGACGTAGGTTATTGTGTCTGCAGGCAGCTATGCAAGCCTAGCGCTAGGTACCTTTTGTTAGGTGTTTCGTAGTTAACTATGGATCTCAGATAAAGCTGTTAAAAGATCCACAGCACATTGAATATGCGCCTGAATCTACCCATGACCGCCTCCGTGTGGGACGAGATTAATGGAGTCGGTGTTTGCGATTTTGCTGTTTAAGTATCTTCCTTGATACATCGCTTGCTACGCCTCCCTGCTTGTTCTCAATCAACCTTGAACTCTCCTAGTGCTTCCCTCCCCAGGATCCCTAGGAGAGAACGTTGATCCTGAACGCTCTCTCCCTCTCCCCTGTTCGGCGGACGCCGACGGGGTGTGGATGAGCAAATATGCGCAAGCATACTCTTGAATCTGCTCTAGTTTGAGATTATGTCAGTGGCTTGGTTGAGCGCAAGCCTAACGCTAGGTACCTTTTATTAGGTATTACGACAATACGGTTAGCAACTGGCGAGCGAGTAGTCTGAATTTTATGCCTTGCGGACCCGCGTATCATTCTCGCTTACTAGTCGTTCCACCGTACAGCGTGCCATTTCGAGACAGTCCATCTCCGTCTCGAGGATCTTCTTAGCCGTTGCGACGCTCAGGGGCTGTCCCGCCTCACCAAACGACCTGGTTTTATCAAGATCAACCAGTGCTGATTCAAGTTCTTCGTAGTACCGCAGCCATCCTTCGCAGTGCTTTTTCCGTTCCTCGATTACCTCCAACAGCTTATGTGCATCTCCATCTGCAGATAGTGCGATCTTAAGCAGCACGTCTTCTCTTAAGGGTCTCAGGCGATCTGATGTCGAGCCCTGCCAGTGCTCAAACTCCCGCCTACCCTTATCGGTAACTCTGTAGCTGCGCTTGCGACCGTGCTTATTCGGCTTCTCTTTCATGCCTTCGATAAAGCCTTCATATTCAAGCTTTTTGATAGCCAGGTAGACCTGTCCCTGATTTAACTGCCAAGTCTCACCCAGTAGTCGCTCAAGCGTGAGCACCAACTCGTATGGGTAAGTGGGACGTCGTAAGAGTATGCCTAAGATTGCGTGTCGAACAGACATCTACGAGGAGGTTTCCCTAAGATTTGTATCCTCCCCGTAAGAAACACTCTGTTATGAATGGTGTTGGTGCCTTCGGCAAACAAGGGACAGCAAGATGTGGGCTCCAACGTCATGTATTGCCCAAATCTAGTTCTCATATCTGTATCGACTCGTCATCGCTCGAAACGTTCCGGTCAGCTTGGAAGGCTACATCAAAAGGGGTACTTCCGAAGCCCTTTTGTTAGGTACCTAATCTTAGGCATGACATCTACTTATAAAAATGCGAGAATATAGCCCTCGGCTACCGATAATAGACAGCAGCGACTGACCGATAGATAGTGATCCTTAAACTCGACAACGTAAGTAAGGCATTTCAAAATGCCGGCGAGAGTGTCGAAGCCGTAGATCGGGTGACTCTTGAGATCGAGCATGGCGAGTTCATCGGAATTCTAGGCGTAACAGGATCTGGTAAGACGACGCTACTTAGGCTGGCGGCCGGGTTAGAGACACCGGACAAGGGCAGCGTTATCTACCAGGGAAGTGATCTGAGTGATATGGACGAGGCGGATATTGATGAGTATCGTCGCGAAGAGGTAGGTTGTGTCTGGGGTAACAGTCAGTTCTATCCAGGGTTAAGTGTGCTCGAAAACGTGGCGGCTCCGCTTCTTTTTGAAAAGAAAAACCACCGCAAGGCAGAGCGGAGCGCCTACGAGGCGCTTATGACGGTTGACGCAGAGAATCTAGCTTCTTCAAAGCCGACTGAGCTTACTGAGCTCGAGCGCCGCCGGGTATCTCTTGCCCAGGCACTTGTCGCGAGCCCAAGGTTGCTGTTGGTGGATGAGCTGGCACACGGGCTGGAATTCTATGAGCAGGATTGGCTTCTAGCAACTTTGCAGGGGTTGACGAAAGATCTGAAAATAGCGGTG
>SDBU01008718.1_pt1 | contig 11479 bp, 11 predicted proteins | sample 2277071 | NCBI WGS metagenome assembly SDBU01 (sample SAMN10397929, study PRJNA504765) | marine sediment metagenome | isolation source: marine sediment core GS08_GC12, 126 cmbsf | place: Arctic Ocean: Gakkel Ridge, Loki's castle | collected 2008 | reverse complement strand
TTGAACAGGTCTCTGAGGAACTGCTTATCTTTTTCTGGCAGTGAGGCGGGTAATGAGCCAACAATCTCTCGGAGAATATCTTCAGGTACGGTTGACCACATCGATTCGTAGTTTTGAGTCATTGTTTAACTCCCAAGACACTTTTAATGCTTGAGAAAGGGCTTAGTCGAATGCTATGTCATTGTACGAACAATGTCAATGCCTCACTGTAAATCGTCAGCGAAAACAGCACAGTAACGTAGGAAGCACATGACAATAGCCGGAACATAAAGAAAATTAACCGGCTAGTTCTCGGTCACTTGCTGGAAAAACCCAAGTAAATTCTCGAGAATTACCGAGAACTGACCGAGAACCGTTATGTGACCAAAGGCATTTCTAAGTATGACTATTAACATCTTTTTGTTACCAATACCTGTTGTCCTTGTGGACGTATCCATCGTTATTATTAGAAATCCTTGCAGAGTCCCAATGCCCGGCGCATAACCGCATTTTACTCGCGCAGTAGCCCGAGGATGACCAAAGACAGTAACAGTCACTTATTTTCTCACTTATTGAAGCTAAATATTGTAATTTAAGTGAGCCATTAAGTGTAGATAAAAAGTAGTTTCGAGGGTAGTTTCTATCATAGTTTCTATTGTAGTGTCTGTTGTAGTTTTAGTTGTAGCTTCTATCCTAGCTTTCATTAATTGGTGGATAAATGTTTCCATTCCTGATAATATCTATAAAGAATTTGCGGTTTTATCTTTGTTGCTTTTACATCACGGTCACTTGGCCTTTTACCCTCATCGAAAAGCTTAAATGCCTTTGCCTTTCCAGTATCTTTCCTTTCTATCTTGTCCTTCTTCTGGGGTGCAACTTCCTGTTCTACCTTCGATTCACCTAATTGACTTCCTGCAATGTTTGCGACCTTCTCGCTCACCCAGCCCATATTAAGCAGATCATCAAAGCTCCCTATATTTTTTAAACAGTCAGCAAACTTATCCGGCATAGTAACCTCCCCCTTAAAGTTTGCGAATTTGTAAGTAATTATGCCATCTGACGCTGCCGAAATTGTGACGCCTGCAGGCTTTGCCCCATCCTTGAGTAGCCAGTTAAAAAGAACCAAAGGAATAGCCTCAAAAGGCACATAGCCATCAAGATCCTCTGGGGTAAGTAGGACATGGAAGTACCCGAGGAGTCTTGGCTCCTCTAGCGGTACCAAAACATTCCCCTCTTTTTCTGCTGGTAGGTTAAATCTACAGATGCCAAATGTTTTTTCCTTTGGTTTTAATAATACCCGCCCATAAGCAGTAGCGAAAATGTCAAAGTTAAAATCGAGGCATGGTATCCCCTCAAAACTATAACTAATCGAAGGCAGTGGGAAGTAATGCCTGTAGTACGTGGATGGGATTTCAATAAATTCTAACAGGTCTGGCTGTATAATCTGTTTCAATTTATCATTAGCGAGTCTGACCAAAGTAGCATCAAAAACCCGCTCCTGATCATCATCGAGGATATAATCGAAATTGTGACCGGTATATCGCTTGTCTCGAATTCCTGTGGTAAAGTAATTCCGTAGGTCTCTTGGTCTATTATTGAGTTTGGACTTTAGCCCAGCTATGTGTTTGCTAAGAGAATTATTAAATTCTCTAGCTGCAAGATTAGCGATGATTTGTTGCCGCTCTTTCTCTTTTCTAGCCCTGATTTCCTGTTGTTCCCGCTCCTTTTCGTAATTTATCCTCCATAAACATCGACGATAATCAGAAGTTCCACTATAATCAAGATAGTCTTCTCCTTTCTCCTTGTAGACATCTACGGCTTTCCAGGTGGCTCGTTTAAACTCCTCATATTCGTTGTCGTTAAGATATTTCTTGGCATCATCATCGGGTGGTTTTATCGCTATATATGCAGCACGCCACCGTTCTGAGTCCTCTTTTTCTTTTCGCTCAGCTTCAGCCTTTTCTTCCCTTCTCCTTTGTTCTTCCTTTGCCTTTTCTGTCTGCTGCCTTTCTTCCCCCTCCCGCTTCCTTTGCTCCTCCCTCGCTTCCTCTACCTTTTTTCTTTCCTCTTTCTTAGTCTTTGCCACTCTACCCTCGTAAATCTTTTTTAATGGAGGGACGATATCAAATTCAATGTTTAACAAATCCCTTTTAAGCTGAGATATTGCCCCTTTGCTAAGGATAATGTCACCAAAATAGACATCATAAAGTTTATCCCCATCTTTAATACCCACGCACTTGTTTAGGCATTCAGAAACTTCATAAATGCGTTTCAGCTTGATTATGTCAGCGGCTGATAGAAATTTCAGATCATCATTATTAACTTCATCAAGTTGTACTTGACACTGAAAATTAGCTATCCATTCATGGATGAGTTTTCGTGCCTCAGGGTGTAATTTTTTCTCAAACTCATCACTTATTACAAAGAGTTCACTCAATCTGCTCTCCCTTCATCTTTCCTAAGAACTCAGATCTAGATAGGCAGTTCTTTGCGGTTCTAAACCAACAATGCTACAATTACCCTCAGAATAGGCTTTTTCTCTTGATAGGCTCGCGGAGAGATACTGGAGTGCTTTTACGAGGACCTAGAGGGAAAACGTACACGAAAGTTTTGCCTTTCGTACCTCTCGGCCAAAGGAGAGGGGGATAAAGGGGGTGAGGTTTAATAAACAACCTTGTCAATAGCCCATTGTCAATTACTAGCCATTTTCTTTATAATAAACCCTAAAGGGGTTATGCTTTTATGAAAGTGGTCTCAATCGTAGGTATGGCTGGTGCCGGTAAATCGGAGGTAGCCCGATTATTTGAGAAGGGTGACTTTATTAGAATAAGATTCGGCGATGTGACTGATGATGAAGTCAAGAAGCAAGGCCTGAAGTTAAACGAGAAAAATGAGCGCTACATCAGGGAACTTCTTAGAAAAGAGCATGGAATGTCGGCTTATGCTAAACTTAATCTACCCCGGATAAATTCAGCATTGAAACACTCGGATGTGGTAATTGATGGACTCTACTCCTGGGAAGAATATACCCTTCTAAAAGATTATTACGGGGAAAACTTTTATGTAGTCGCCGTTTGGGCATCGCCCAGAACAAGATATGAACGGTTGACCAGTAGATTAAACCGACGCTTGACACTAGAAGAAGCAGCCAACCGGGACCAGGCCGAGATAGAAAACACTAACAAGGGCGGACCAATTGCTATGGCCGACTTTACCATTACCAACGAATCATCTCGGGAAAGCCTGACGAAGGGAGTGAGAAGGATTCTCTCTATATTACGGTGAAAAAAATAACTAGGCCAGATATTGATGAGTACTTCCTGAAGATAGCCTTAGTGGTAGCTGAACGCGCCACCTGCCGCCGCCACCGTATCGGCGCCGTGGCGGTAAAGGATAAACAGATACTGGCTACCGGCTATAACGGTGCCCCTTCCGGCCGTAAGGACTGCCTTGAGCTTGGCTGTCTCCGGGACGAACTGAAGATACCCTCAGGAGAAAAGCATGAAATCTGCCGGGCGGTTCATGCCGAGCAAAATGTCATCATCCAGGCTGCCCTCCACGGCGTCAGCCTTGAGAGGAGCACTATTTATTCCACTCATACCCCGTGCTTTATGTGTGCTAGAATGCTGGTAAATGCCAGGATAAAGCGCTTCGTAACCTTCGGCAAGTATAATGATGAGATGTATAAGGACTTGTTCAAAGACGAGAGGCTGTTCCCAGAAGCCGGCATTCAGGTGGATATTAAGAAAAGACCATCTTCACGAATAAGCTACCTAGATTAACACCACTTCGCCAACATATAGGTGTATGATGCCACTCCGTTTTATTTATCAACCCCGTTAGATTTCCTAACGGGGTCAACCTCACCCCCTTTATCCCCCTCTCCTTCGAAGGGGAAGGGGGAAGAGATTTTAGAGAGGGGCTCCCCCTTTTACACTAAAAGGGAGTAACCGGGAAGCCCGAAGGGGCTGACGCCCCTTCGGAAACTATAACTCCCCCCTTCCCTTACTAAGGGAAGGGAGTCAGGGGGATAGGTTACCAAATAATACCCCTCCAGTTGCACGCCATACGCTTTATTGCTACAATTATCCTTGATGAGAGCTATGGGGCTACATGGTGAAACTAAATGCCAGTTCGGAAGTTCTACCTATTGTAACCCTAGCTCCGCCAAAGTACTTTAATTTTTGGAGGTGTCTAATGACCATGCCGCAAGAACTACTTGACCAAGCAGAACAAATGGCTAGAGATGGAAAGCCTATAACAAAAATCCAGGAGATTTTAGGGGGGAACTATGATGAGATATGGACTCACCTAAATTCTGTTGGTGCTTATAGTTGGATAGGTGCTAAGAGCATTATTACCCGGCGGCTGAAGTCTCTAGTCGTTGAATCCGACCGAGCAAGACGACAAGAGCTCGCTAATGAAGCCAAGCATATGGTTGACTATTTATATTATCAAGGTGTCGAGCAAGCTGGTATTCTTGGGAAGGTAAAGAAGGCTTTACAGTGACTCTTTCCATTCTCTATGTGGACACAGCACACGTAGCTGAGTAGCTGATTGGGAGATAGGGTAACGTCAATTTCCACTCTTTTGCTTATATTTTTGTTGGCCTCTTCACCCCTGACATCTTCAGGCGGAGGGCTTTTATTTAGATAGGGAAGATAAATGGTAGCTAAATATAACCCACAGGAAATTGAAAGGAAGTGGCAGCAGAAGTGGGCTGAGGACAGGCTGTATGAGGTTACTGAAGATAGTCCCCGACCCAAGTGGTATGCCCTGACCATGTTCCCTTATACCTCGGGTGACCTCCATATCGGGCACTGGTATGCTATGGCACCGGCTGATGTTCATGCCCGATTTAAGCGACTGCAGGGCTACAATGTGCTCCACCCGATGGGTTTTGATGCCTTTGGACTGCCGGCCGAGAATGCTGCCATCAGCCGGGGCATTCACCCCTTCACCTGGACAATGCAAAATATTGACAATATGCGTCGCCAGCTAAAAAGCATTGGTGCTATCTATGACTGGAGCCGCGAGGTGATTACCTGCCTGCCTGAGTACTATAAGTGGACACAATGGTTCTTTTTGAAGCTGTATCAGGCTGGTCTGGCTTATCGGGGAAAGGCGCCGGTTAACTGGTGCCCTCACTGTCAGACAGTACTGGCTAATGAGCAGGTGGTAGATGGCCTTTGTGAGCGCTGTGGGATAGCAGTTAGTCAGCGAGATTTAGAGCAGTGGTTCTTCAGAATCACCAACTACGCCGACGAGCTTATGCAGCATGATGGCATTGACTGGCCGGAGCGAATAAAGCTGATGCAGAGGAACTGGGTAGGCAAGAGCACAGGCACTGAAATTTCCTTTGCTCTTGACCAACCGGGGATAAGTGAAAAGGAAATCAGGGTATTTACTACCCGCCCGGACACCACCTTTGGGGTAACCTTTATGGTTCTGGCGCCAGAACACCCGCTGGTAGCTAAGCTCACCTCGCCGGAGAAAAAAGCTGAAGTTGAGGACTATATCGCCCGGTCACGACGGCAAACTGAGATTGAGCGGCTATCAACCGAGAAGGAAAAGGAGGGAGTATTTATCGGGTCTTACGTGATAAACAGGCTTAATGGGGAAAGAGTGCCTATCTGGATTGCTGACTATGTACTGCTCAGCTATGGCACCGGAGTGGTAATGGGAGTGCCAGCCCATGATGAGCGTGATTTCGCTTTTGCTAAAAAATACAACCTGCCAATACCGGTGGTAATAGCTCCATCCGGATGGCAGGGAGAAGAACTAGATGAGGCCTATACTGACCCCGGTACTATGGTGAATTCGGGACAATTTAACGGACTCCCCAGCCAGGAGGGTATAGAGGTAATCTCTGATTTCCTGGAAGAGAAAGGTTGGGGAAAGCGAGCCGTAACCTACAGAATCCGCGACTGGCTTATCTCCCGCCAGCGCTACTGGGGAGTACCGATACCAATAATCTACTGCTCTAAATGTGGCACTGTCCCCGTCCCTGAAAAAGACCTGCCAGTACTGCTACCTGAGGATGCTGAATTTAAACCCACTGGGGAATCACCCTTAAAATACCATGAGCGGTTTGCCAATACTACATGCCCTCGCTGTTCCGCCCCTGCCAAGCGGGAGACTGATACCATGGATACCTTTATATGCTCCTCATGGTATTTCTTACGTTATACCAGCCCCGATTGCGATACAGTGGCCTTTGATGCTGACAAGGTGGGGTATTGGCTGCCGATAGACCTTTATACCGGCGGTGCCGAGCACGCTGTTATGCACCTGCTCTATGCTCGCTTCTTCACCAAAGCCCTTCGGGATATGGGGCTGATTAGCTTTGATGAGCCCTTCACTCGCCTGTTTAACCAGGGGATTATTATCGCCGAAAAGCAGAAAATGAGTAAATCACGGGGCAACGTGATTACTCCTGACGAATATGTTTCAGAACTGGGAGCCGATACCGTGCGTGCCTATCTTATGTTTGTAGCTCCCTGGGAACAGGGTGGTGAGTGGAATGCCAGCGGCATCAGTGGCATCAGCCGCTGGCTTAACCGGGTATGGAAGCTGGCGCTGGGTGGATATAGCCCTGGCGGAGAAGTTAACCCAGCAGTAGAGCAGAAAACAAAGCGAGAGTTACTGCGTATCAGCCACCAGACTATCAGGAAGGTAACTGATGACCTTGAGAGAATCCGGTTTAATACCATGATTGCGGCACTTATGGGATTCACCGGCCACCTATTTAAGGTTAAAGAGGCAAGGACTGTTTCTCCTCAGGTGTGGAATGAATCGATAGATACCCTGCTCCTGCTTCTGGCTCCTACTACCCCCCATCTGGCCGAGGAGTTGTGGCAGCAGATAGGGCATAGCTATAGCATTCACAGTCAAAGCTGGCCGAAATGGGATAAGGAGCTAGCCAAGGATGAGGAGATTACTCTGGTGGTTCAAATCAATGGTAAGCTGCGTGATAGGATTATTGTCCCAGCGTCTATTACTGAGACTGAAGCTAAACAGATAGCCCTGAACAGGGAAAAAGTAAAGGCTTACCTTGAGGGCAGAGAAATTACCGATATAGTATATGTCCCGGGTAGACTGGTGAATTTGGTGGTGCGATGACAGTTGTTGCCGTGAACATCAAGACCAATATTGAAGCAGTGAGACAACGCATTGCTAACGCCTGCCAGCGAGCCGGCAGGTCACCCGATGAAGTAACCACCGTCGCCGTGACCAAGACGGTGCAGCCCGAAGCTATTGCTACCGCCTTTAAGCTGGGCATAAGACATTTTGGGGAGAACAAGATTCAAGAAGCGGAGGCCAAAATAAGAGAGTTGTCTTGGCTTGAGCCTCGTCCTACCTGGCATATGGTTGGTCACCTCCAGACTAATAAAGCCAAGGTGGCAGTAGAAATTTTTGATATCATCCACAGTGTAGATTCCATCAGGCTGGCGGAGGTAATAAGCCGCCGCGCTGAGAGGACTATACCCATCTTGCTTGAAGTTAATGTTGCCGGCGAAGCCAGCAAGAGCGGCTTTCCCCTGACCGAGGTGGAACCAGCGCTGAAAGTAATCGCTCACTTATCCCAACTTGAGATAAAGGGGCTAATGACCATCGCCCCGATGGTAGCTGATTCTGAGCAAGTTCGTCCCATATTTCGGCAGTTGCGTTCATTACGGAACTCGCTAGGACTTGAGCACCTGTCTATGGGCATGACCGACGACTTTGAGGTGGCTATTGAAGAGGGAGCCACCCTGGTCAGGATTGGTCGTGCTATTTTTGGTGAGAGGGAGATAAAATGAAGATTGCCTTTATCGGTGGGGGGGCTATGGGAGAGGCGATGTTATCAGCTATTTTGGACAAGGGGTTGAGCACACCACAGGCTATCTGGGTTAGCGATGTAAAGGAGACTCGACTTCAGCATCTGAGAGAGAAATACGGCGTGGCCGTGATGAGTAGTAACCGGTTGGCTGCGAAGAAGGCTGACGTCGTCGTTCTTGCGATTAAACCGCAGAATCTGGCTGAGGTAATGGCTGAGCTTAATGGTCAGCTTAAGCCGACTCAACTGGTGTTATCTATCATCGCCGGGACAAGAATCAATACCCTATCTCTGGGACTAAACCACAGCTCAGTAGTCCGGGTAATGCCTAATACACCAGCCCAAATTGGTGAGGGAATGAGTGTGTGGGCAGCTACAGCCGAGGTAACCGAGCAACAAAAGGGATGGGCAGGCTCTATCCTGAGGGCTATGGGCAAGGAAACTTACGTTGCTGATGAGAAGTATATTGATATGGCAACTGCGGTCAGTGGCAGTGGACCAGCTTATGTCTTTCTCTTCATGGAGTCATTGGTTGAGGCTGCAGTGAACATTGGTCTCCCCCGTGATGTGGCACAGGAATTGGTGTTACAGACAATACTGGGTTCAGGGCACCTTGTTCAGAAGTCGGGTAAAGAGCCGGCAGAGTTGCGAAAGATGGTCACTTCTGCCGGTGGCACCACGGCTGAGGCTCTGCTCCAGTTTGAAAACGGGGGGTTCTCCGACCTGATTTTGCAAGCGGTTATGGCTGCCTATAATAAAGCCAAGAGTCTGGGGGATTAGGCATCAATGTTATTTTTATTTAGCCTTACCAGACTTCTGTGTGAGGTGCTTACCCTAACCTGTATTTCAAGACCCCATTGACAAATTTTTCCTAATAGTAATATAATTAGAGATAGTTAGACTTTCGTTACTATTAAGAATAAGGGGGCGTTATGAGCGTAAAAGATGACTGGGGTAAGAATAGGTGCTTTGGCTCAACGACTGTTGGTCCTAAGGGACAAGTGGTTATACCGGCTAATGCCCGCAAGGAGCTAGGCATAGATACAGGAGCTACACTTCTAGCTTTCGAATTCTTTCACGGCCGGGGACTAGTATTACTCAAAGTTGATGCCGTCGAACAAATGTTAAGCATGATGAGTGAACGGTTGACCGCCTTCGAGAAGCTATTGAAGGATTACAAGTCACCGGAAGCAACTAAAAGATAGGGGGATTATTAATGAAAAAATGGCGGATTGTAGCTGTTTTATTGCTATGCCTAGCTTTAGTTGGTGCTATAGCTTGCAGCCCACTCGGGGGTGACGAAGAGGAGGTTACCCAGCAGTTAATTGAGGTGGTGCGGGGTAACTTGACAGTAAGCGTCAGTGGCAGTGGCAATATAGTTGTGGCTGATGAGGCAAGATTAACCTTTGGCAGTGGCGGTAAGATAGACAAGATATATGTTGATGAGGGTGATGAGGTCAGTAAAGGTGATATTCTGGCCAAGCTTGACACTGACTATCTGGAACTGGCGCTAACTCAGGCACAGGTAGCACTGGCAGGTCAAGAGGTAGCTGTTTCTCAGGCAGAAATTAATGTAAAAAACGCTGAAATTATTCTGGAGAAAGCCGAAGACGCGTGGTTAGACACCGTTAGTGCAGGAACAACGGTAAGACGGTTTGAGGAACGTTTGGAATGGTATTTAGAGAATGATCCAGAAGAGGTCGAAAGAATTCGCCAAATTGAAGAAGACCTGGAAAAAGCGTGGAATGATTTTTTCCGCGTCGCATCTGACTCCGCTGACGCCAGACAGGTAGTAACAAAAGAAATGGAACTTGAACTAGCCAAGCAGTTTGTGGAACAAATGAAACACGCTCTGCAGCAATTTCAGCAGGCACTGGAGCAAGCCCAAAAGAACCTTAGTGAAGCAACAATCATTGCCCCATTTGATAGCGTGATAGCCATTGTTTATGCTGACGAAGGCGACAGTGTTCCGGCAATGACGACAATCGTTTACCTGATTGACCTTACCAGTATGGAACTGGAAGTGGAGGTAGATGAGATAGATATAGCTGAGGTGGAACGGGGGCAGAAGGCTATTATCGAGGTAGACGCACTGCCGGCACTTCAGCTTGGGGGTGAGGTTAAATCTATTTCTACGTTGTCAATAGAGGCGGGTGGCCTGGTTATATATAAGGTTACCATTAGTTTTGATGCTCCACAAGGTTACAACCTTAAGATTGGTATGAGTGCCATCGCTGACATCATCTTTGAGGAACGGAGCAACGTTTTGCTGGTTCCGGACCGGGCCATTAGCCAAGACAGTCAGGGTAATCCAATAGTAAAGGTTATGGTTGATGAGGAAATTGAAGAGCGTTCGGTGGTGCTTGGGCTAAGTGATGGTTTTGATACCGAGATTGTAGACGGGCTTAACGAGGGAGATGTGGTAGTGATAGAGACAAAGGTAAAGCCATCTGCACCGGGATTGTTTTAAGCAGTAAACCCGAGAGATTTAAACTACTATGGGTGATGGTCATGATTGAGCTGGAAAACATTACCAAAATTTATCGAATGGGTAAGGTAGAGGTTCCTGCCCTCAGAGGGGTAACTCTTAATATAAAGCAGGGAGAGATGGTGGCTATTATCGGCGCTTCAGGTTCAGGCAAGTCCACCCTGATGAATATCATCGGCTTTCTGGATGTACCTACTGTGGGTAGCTACATCTTTGACGGGGCTGATGTCAGCCGTCTCAGCGATAACCAGCTAGCCGAGATGAGGAATAAGAAAGTTGGTTTCGTCTTTCAGACATATAACCTTTTACCCCGCGCCAGTGCCCTGTCAAATGTGGAGCTGCCCCTTATCTATAGTGGTAGCGGTCAGAAGCGTAAGCGAACTATGGAGGCACTGGAGCGAGTGGGCTTAGCGGCACGGGCGAAACATAAGCCCTCCGAGCTATCGGGTGGTGAGCAGCAGCGGGTGGCTATCGCCCGGGCACTGGTCAATAATCCATCTCTCATTCTCGCCGACGAGCCTACCGGTAACCTGGACAGCGCTGCTACCGCCGAAATTATCTCTATTTTTTGTCAGCTTAACCACGATGGTATCACTGTGGTCATGGTTACCCATGAGATAGATATAGCCAACCAAACCCAGCGCATCATTCGTCTCTATGATGGGAAGGTTATCAGTGATGAGAAGGTTGCCTAGACAGCTTATCCCTACTGCTGGCTATAGAGGAGATTAAGCGTGAAATTTATCGAGTCCTTTGTTATGGCCATAAGGTCGTTACTCGCCAATAAGCTGCGCTCCGTATTAACCATGCTGGGTATCATAATCGGGGTCGGTGCCGTAATCGCCATCATGGCGGGGGGCAGGGGAATGGAAAATTATGTTACCTCTACCCTGGAGGACCTGGGCACGGATGTACTCTACGTGGCGCCCACTAACCCAGACGCACCTGGTGCAGCGGCAATGGCACCCGGCTACGCTACGGCCAATCTTACCCTGGATGACGCTGAGGCGATAGCTCGTATCCGCTCGGTGCTGGGGGTAGCCCCAACCAACGAAAACTTTGTTGAGTTGACCTTCGGTGATGAAACTGTCGCCTCGGTAATAGAAGGCACTACCCCCGAATTTATTGAGGCTATGGGTTATGAGATGGCCTCCGGTCAGTTTATTTCGGAGCGGAATGTAGCCTCAAGGGAC
>SDBU01008717.1_pt1 | contig 11480 bp, 7 predicted proteins | sample 2277071 | NCBI WGS metagenome assembly SDBU01 (sample SAMN10397929, study PRJNA504765) | marine sediment metagenome | isolation source: marine sediment core GS08_GC12, 126 cmbsf | place: Arctic Ocean: Gakkel Ridge, Loki's castle | collected 2008 | reverse complement strand
CGGTTGGCGTGTACTGGCCCAGCTCCACCAAAAGACACCAGGACAAAATCCCTGGGGTCATAACCGCGCTGGACTGAGATGAGGCGTAACGCGTTCACCATGGCGGCGTTGGCTATCTCCACAATGCCGTTTGCCGCTTGTACGACGGAAAGCCCCAAAGGTTCAGCGCATTTCTCCTTGAGAGTTCGTCGCGCCGCCGTGATGTCCAGTTCAATCTCACCGCCGAGAAAATATTCTGGGTTGAGTCGTCCCAACACCAGATTGGCATCGGTGATGGTTGGCTCGACTCCGCCCTTGCCATAGCACACCGGACCGGGGTCGGCACCGGCGCTCTGTGGTCCTACTCGCAACACACCGCCGGAATCTACCCAGGCGATAGAACCACCACCGGCACCTATCTCCACTAAATCGATAACGGGCGTGCGTATCGGGTAGCCGCCACCGCGAGATGCGCCAACGCTTGCTCCGGCCGCCGCCCCAACCTCGTAGTCCTTGGTCACTTTTGGGGTGCCGTCCTGGATGAGGGCAGTTTTAGCGGTGGTGCCTCCCATGTCGAAAGAAATGACGTCCTGATATCCCAGAGTATTACCCAGGTAGGTGGCGGCAATGACGCCCGCGGCTGGACCCGACTCTACCATGAAAACCGGTTTTTCGCTTGCGGCTGCAAAGCTGAAAACCCCGCCGCTGCTTTGCATCACCAATAATTCCGCCGTCATTCCTTCCTCCCGCAGACGATTCTCGATGCTCTGAAGGTAACGCGCCACGACTGGGCGGATGCAGGCGTTGATAACCGTAGTGCTGGCGCGAAAGTACTCGCGGAATTCCGGCGCAACTTCGGACGACAGGGAAACCACTGCTTCGGGAAAAGTTTCCCGCAATATTTCCCCGGCCCGTTTCTCATGACTCGGATTGACGTAGGAATGAAGGAAACAGAGCGCAATGGCTTCCACTCTCTCCTCGCGTAGCTTTTCTGCTACTTGCTTCACCGCACTCTCATCTAACGGAGTAAGCACTTTTCCCTGAGCATCCAGCCGTTCTGGAACACCAAAGCAGAGGTAACGAGGCACCAGTGGCTTCGGCTTTTCGAACAGCAGGTCGTAGAGCGACGGTCTTATCTGACGGGCGATTTCCAACATGTCGCGGAAGCCATCGGTAGTAATGAATCCTGTGCGGGCGAGCTTTCTCTCGATGATTGAGTTGGTCGCCACAGTGGTTCCATGAACTACATATCCGACCTCGTTTGGAGACACATTGGCCTGGCGTAGGATACGATGTGTGGCCTCCATGAATCCAATGGAAGGGTCCTTGGGAGTGGAAGGTACCTTGCCGACGTGAATCTCACCTGTGACTTCATTAATCAGCGTCGCGTCGGTGAAAGTGCCACCAATGTCAACTCCGAGACGAAATCTGAAAGTCATATATTTTACCCTTTTCTGTAGTGGTCAAATAGGTGGGCGACACTTATTTGACCACCTATTCAAAATTTTTTACCGCGATGAACGCAGTGAATCGGCGAATGGAGGCGAAGCCCCGCCCCGCGGACGGTTTTTCAGAGGCGCAGAGAGCGCAAAGAATAAGCAGAGAAATCCTCTGCGTACTTTTTTTTGTTTTTTGCGTCATAACAGGACAAAAAACAAGTCCTTTGCGCCTTTGCGGTGAGATTTATTGATAAATGTCACCTACTTAATTGCCCATTACATTTTCATTCTTTATTCCCTGCATCCTTTCCCGCAGTTTTGCTGTTTCTGCTTCATCAATTATCCATAACTGCGTATCAATGGCTACACCGTAGACATCTCGAGCCCGCTTGGGGCTTACTTTACCATCGCGCACATCACGCAACACCAATTGCGGGTCGCGCTCTTTGGGTAGCCCATAGCCACCGCCACCACAGGTGCGATAGCTTACCACATCCCCATGCTTGAGTTGGAGAGTTACCTTGGAGCCAAGTTCGACGGCCTCGGCATTAGGGTTCAAAATATAGCTGGCTTTACGCCCATCAAGTCCGCCGAATAACCCCCAAGGGCCCCATCTGTCCCTATCCGCCAGAATGGTGAAAGAAACTTCATGGTCAAAGAAATAGTCGCGTCGCAACCCAAGCCCACCGCGATACCTGCCCGCGCCTTCTGAATCATTCACCAGTTCGTAGCGGGTTATTCGTACCGGGTAGTTTCGTTCTGTCTCCTCAATCGGCGCATTCTCGGTGTTCTGCCCGTGGGTCTGCACCGCATCGGGTCCATCGCTGTTGGCTCTGCCGCCATAGCCGCCAGCCAGCGTCTCCAAAAAGCAGTAGTATTCACCTGTTCGCGGATAGATACCGCCGAAACCAGCGTGGCATATCATTGCTTTAGTGCCGGCCGGGACGAGCTTTGGTATGGTAGGCGCTAACGCCTTCAATATCACATCAGTTAATCGCGTCTGAGTTTCCCAGCCGCCGACCACCGGTGCTGGCGGCGTACAATTGACTACCGTTCCTTCGGGCGCAAGCACGCGTACCAAGCGGTAGAAGCCAGAATTCACCGGCACGTCAGGGTCGATGAAGCATTTTAAGACGTAGGCGCAGGCGGAGAAGGTCTGAGCATATGTCGAGTTCACCGGGGCTCGCCGCTGGGGTTCAGAACCGGAAAGGTCGAAAAGAACGCCATCGTCATCGACTACCACCTTAGCCACTAAATGAACCGGTTCATCGGTGAAGCCATCATTATCGACGTATCCTGAAGCAGTGAATATACCCTTGGGTAGTTTTGCCACTTCGGCACGCGTACGTCGCTCGGTGTAAGCGATGAGTTCATCAATGTAAAAGGAGACAGTGGCAGCCCCCATTCTTTCAAGCAGAGCTTGCAGACGGCGAATGCCAGTGTTGTTAGCCGCCACTTGCGCCCGGAAGTCGCCGGCGGTCTCGCGTTTGGAACGAATCTGCGCCAGCACCAGCCGAAAAACATCTTGAACAATCTCTCCCTTCTGCACCAGCTTTACGGGAGGGATAATGACGCCCTCCTGGTAGACTTCGCGGAAAGCGCCGACACTTGCTGGCGCGCCACCGCCGACGTCAACATGGTGAGCAAGGTTAGCTACATAACCGAAAAGTTCGTTTTGGTAGTAAACGGGTGAGATGAGAGTGATATCGTTCAGATGGACACCGCCCAGATAAGGGTCATTGGTTAAAATGGCGTCACCCATGCTCAGATTCTCAGGCCCATATTCCATCAACACTCTGGGAACCAATTCGCCCAGTGAACCCAGATGGTTTGGTTGGGCGAAGGCTTGAGCCACGACCCGAAATTGGCGGTCAAAGTAAGCGCAAGAAAAATCAGCTCTGGTCTTTATGTTGGTCGAGTAAGCGCTACGACGTAAAGCAATCGCCATTTCCTCAGTCGCTTCGACGAGCGCGTTGCGTATTACCTCGAAATTGATGGGGTCCATTGGCGCTGAAGCTTGCACTTAGATTACTCCTTTCTTAGCAGAACTTCCTTGGGACGGATTCTTTCCAGCTCTTGTTGAAATGCCGTTTGCCATTGACGGTAATTTCCACCTCGGCGATGTGATGGAAAGCCTGGTCGTCGCTGGAGGTTACACACTGCGCGTCCACGGTGATATGCCGTTCCTGGTAATCGCAGCTATATTGAGCGTTCGCCTGCACTACAGCCTGAGCCGGATTTGGTCCAGAAACAGTGAAATTAGCTTCGTGGTGATGTTGTCGTCCACCAGAAATCTCATATGACACGGTCGCGGTATCGTTTATGATATCTCGGGTTACTGAAAACTTCGGAGGAGTGAGGTTTTCACGCGCCGACGAACCTGGCAAAAGAACCAGGTCGGGCTCGGGCGTTTCTGAAGTTCGAGCCGGAACGATGGGTAGAACGATGTGGGAGGGCCGCTCCACGCTTCGATAGATAGTATTCGTACAAAGCTCCGGCGTGGGCCATAAGTTCAGGAAATCCGCATTGGCAATATCAGCCCGAATGCGATGGCCTGTGCGAAAACGATAGGCGCAAGCAAGAAGCTCAATCTCGAGTTCATATACCTTGCCCGGCTCAATATCAGCGGGATTACTATGTGACTCCCGATGCGACGTATTCAGGTACCCTTTAGTGACGAGGGCTGAGGTACCATCCGGAGCTACATCGCACAGTTTCACGACAAACAGCGTAATCTTCCCGGTGGATGAGAAGTGGAGCGCTGCCCGTGGCAGACCAATCACTTCCACGTCATGTTCTAAAGGTTCCGTCGTATAAGTCAGGGACCGCGCCTCGTCAGGACGCTGGTCGAGAGGCATGAACCAATTGATAGACGAAGGTCCGCCACCGTGTTTGCCAGCGCAATCGCCAACGCGCGCATCGTACTCAAGCGTATCACCTTCGTTTTTTTCCCCTTCTCCGCCAGGCTCCCCTAATAATCGGCCATCGGCTCTGAAATACATCGCCGTGTCTTGGGCACGCGCTGGGGGCCATTCGTTCTCGCAGTGGAACTTGCCTTTGTCCTCCAGGATAATTGTGGCTGGCTTGCTGTATTCGCGCACGAAGAGCGTCACCGGCGGTTCATTCATGACGCCCGTATCGACTCCCTTGAGCCAGTAGTCGAACCACTTGAGAGCCTCCCGCAGCCAATCAATGCGCGGACTGGGAATGCCACCGTCAGGAAAAAGATGTCCCCAAGGCCCGATTAGCGCCCGTTTGGGCACACCGAGGTTGGCAAAAGTGCGCAGGAGAGGGGTATGATACCAGTCGGCCCAGCCGCCGACAACAAATACCGCACATTTAACGCGGTCGTATTTATCCCTAAGTGACCGCTCACGCCAGAATGGCCCATCGAGTAGGTTCTGGATGAAAGAGATACCCCACGGAACGTTATTCTCCAGACGCTCGGCCCACATTTCGGGCCAACGTTCTCCCACTTCAGCGGGGTCAGGCGGAGCGAAGTTCCGCGCGGTCATGATAGTCGAATAGCACTCGTACATGTAAGTTCGCGGCGAACCGCCGGGATTAGTCCACTCGGTATATGGGTCATCGGTGCCGGAGCGGGCGATAATCGCCTTCAGGTGCGGTGGGGCAGCCATGGCCATTTGAAGCGAAACCACCGCGCCAAAAGAAATCCCCCACATCCCAACATTGCCGTTACACCAGGATTGCTCGGCAGCCCATTCAATCATGTCATAGCCATCTTGTCGTTCGGCAGCGCTGTAGATGCTATCGTTGAAACCTTCAGAATTGCCAGTACCGCGGATGTCGAAAGAAAGAGCAGCATAGCCATGCTGGACTATCGAAGGGGGGGCTCCCAGTGGCGGTTTGCGGTACGGTGTATATGAGAGAATGGCAGGAAAAGGTCCCTCGGCATCCGGGCGGTGTATGTGAACCGATAGTTTTACCCCATCCCGCATGGGGACATGAACTATCTCGCTCTTGACTGGATATGGCTTAGTGCTCATTGCATAACTCCTATCTCTTCGAATTTGCTTGTTCAGCAGGACAACTGATGCTATAATATATATATCATATTTTGGCAATTATGACAAGGAGAAAGTATTTGGTTGAAAAAAATCCTTGACATGATTTAAGAAAGGTGCTAATCACTTATTGATACGAGTTTTGCAGTTAGCAAACGCTGGTTGAGGCTTGGGTTGAGTAGCAACTGAAAGGAGCGTATCGAAACCAACGAAGGCGTATCGAAACCAAGTGATACCGATTTGGGTTTGAAATTTCCCATTCTCAACCCAAACAGAATTATCCGTAGTTTAGCCCCTTGTGGGCGTTACGTAGTTTAACCCCTTGTGGGCGTTTCGTCTATCCTATAACGGGGACAATAACGGGGACAAGCCCCTAAACTACGTAATATGGGAAACGCCAAGCCTAAACCAGTATGAGCGGTGATTTGCTTGGTCTCGATACGTCTTGATTTCGATATGTCGCTTCGCTCCCACTCAATCCAAGTCGCTCCTACTTGACCGGCGCAATTGACCTAAAGTGCAAAACTCGTATTATTGAGATATAATTACAGCAGCCTTGCTGAATAAATTTCACCAAAGAAGGAGATTATAGAAAAATGAAAGTAGTATTAGGAAGGTTAACCCTATTTTGCTTAAACTTTACCATCATTAGTCTGCTTTTGACCGGCGTCAGTTACGCTAAAATTGACTCTAATACCGCTTTAGGAATGTGGCTCTTTGACGGAAGCGAAGGTGATAGTGCCAGAGATTCATCTGACAATGGTAATGACGTTATGCTCATGAATGGAACCAAAAGGGTCGCCGGAAAGTTTGGGAATGCGTTGGAATTTGATGGCCAGGATGATTATGTGGTTTCATCATCTGACATAGGAATTTCTGGCAATTCCGAACGGACCATCGTATTTTGGTTCAAACCACTCTCAAGCGAAGGTAGGCAGAGCATAGTAGTTTGGGGTGCAGGAGAAACTCTGAAGTTTTATTTTGTTGAGTATAATGGTTTTCAGGGTGGTCCCAATAACATATACGCAGGGGCATTTGACGGTGACGCTTATACCGAGGAAACACTTCCTTTAGAACAATGGCATCACGTAGCCGTTGTATTTCCTGGTAAGATTTCCGAAACAAAGATTTATTATAATGGGGTGAGTCAGGAGATAATACTCTGGCAGGGTAATCAAGGAGATGAGCTTGAGACAGTAGATTCCCCTGTTAGTATTGGTTATGACCTGGTTTTAAATAGGCAACCTTTCAAAGGCGTCATCGACGACATTGCTATCTTTAAGGTGGCTCTAACTGAGGATGATATTCAAAGCATCATGGGAGGGTTAGGCTCTATCACTGCGGTTTCCACTGCAGGCAAATTAGCCACAGCCTGGGGAGCCATCAAAACAAGCACTGATTAAAACTGAGGCGGGGCAATTGCTCCGCTCTCATTTTTTTGAAACATTGATAAAAAGAATAAAAGGAGGAAATTGTAAAATGAAAATTATCTTTGTAAGATTAAGTTTATTCTGTGCTATCATCATCGTCATGATTATGATGTTGGCAGGCGTCAGTAATGCCAAAGTTGACCTGGAAACTGTTGTTGGTATGTGGCTCTTTGATGATGGTTCGGGTAATCAAGCTAAGGATTCCTCTGGGAAAGGCAATCATGGGAAGCTGGTGAAAAGTCCGAAATGGGTAAATGGGAAGTTCGGAATGGCGTTGGAATTTGATGGGAAGGATAATCATGTGGTTTCCTCATCAAATATAGGTATTTCAGGTAATGCTGAACGGACTATTGTGTTCTGGTTTAAGCCGACTTCAAGCGATGGCAGACAGAGCATAGTAGTTTGGGGTGCAGGAGAAACTCTGAAACTTTTTTTTGTTGAGTATAATGGTTTTCAGGGCGGTCCGAATAACATATACATGGGAGGATTTGACGGTGACGCTTATACCGAGGAAACGCTCCCTTTGGATAAATGGCATCACGTAGCTGTTGTTCATCCTGGTGTGGTTTCTGAAACTAAGATTTACTATAATGGGGTGAGTCAGGAGATAAAACTCTGGCAAAATAATCAAGGAGATGAGCTTGAGACAGTAGATTCTCCTGTTAGTATTGGTTATGACCTGGCTCTAAATAGACAGCCTTTCGAGGGTGCCATCGACGACGTTGGCATTTTTAATGTGTCTATAACTGGGAATGATGTGAAGGATATCATGACGAGGGGATTCAAAAATATCCTTGCTGTTTCCCCGGCAAGCAAATTAGCCGCTACCTGGGGTGCTATTAAAAACGGAAAACGGAAAACGGAAAAATTGGAAGGGGATTGAACCCAGAAAGCCAGACAACCAGACAACCGGCAAAAAACTAAAAACAAAGAAAAAACCAATAGTTTTTATCTTTAATCTTTTGCCGGCTTTCCGGTTGTCCGGTCAGAAGGGGACTTCTGCGAAAAAAAGTTAAATCAGCTTGAAAGTGGTGTGATGGTTGACATCGGCTATAGATACTGGCATTGACAAAAAAAGCTATTGAATAAAGGGAAAATATGGACAAGACAGACGTAATAGTTCCCGATTGGGTCATCTATCCCGAGAAGGAGTGGGTGAGGATAACGCCTGCACAGGCGGGTTTTAACGTGGCAAAGTTCAATCAAATTCTCGCCAACTCCTCTCCCAAACCAGGCGGCTTCGGAGGTGTTGTTCCCAACTATGCCGAATGGGGCACCGTTCTCACTAGGGGTGGTTACCTGGTGCAAACTTGGGGTAATCCGGACTATAAGTATCAGAGTGCTTCATTAGGCAAGGCTTTTACTCGCACCGTGGTTGGGCTCGCCGTAGACGCGGGATTAATTCATCCCGATGATTCCATCAGCAAAACCTGGACTGGCGAAGGGCAACTCTCGCATCCGCACAAATACTTAGACCAAGGGCACCACAGAACTCTCACCTGGCGACAGCTTGCCAATCATCAAGGGGGATTTGTGCTGGAGAGCGGATACCATTGGAGAACCAAAACCGTCTTTCACGCCAATATTCCACCGTGGGCTTGTTGGACTGGAGCCCCATTCTATGACAACTACTCCCATCATGAACCCGGCGCGGTCACGCATTATAGCAGCGGGGGCTTTTGCCGCCTCGGACAAGCATTGACGGCATTGTGGGACAGGGACCTTAAACAAGTTATTGATAACAACTTGTTAAGTCATATAGGTATCCCTCAAGATAGGTGGGACTGGCTTCCCGGTGGCGTGGTTCACTTCACCAAAGATTTCTATCCAGCCATACCAAATTACGGCGAATATGTCGACCCGCCCTATTACATCAACGGACATGTGGTGCGAGGAGGACCCGGTTGGATTGTCATGAGTGCAACAGATTTGGCTCGTTTTGGACTGTTGGTAGCGACCGGCGGAATATGGCAAGGCAAGCGGCTTATAAGCTCTGAGTGGATAGGCGGTCATGCCGGAGTGGGTATTCACCTGACCGCCGGAGACCAGGATACTTACATCTCCATTGGGAAAGTCAACACCGACGGATTCCCTTCCTTAGAGAACTTCAAGGAGTTGATTATCGGCCCTGTTGTCTCCTCCGAATGAGGACAACGAATTTCACCATAAACCATTGGAGCAGGAGAAAATATGGACAAGACAAAGACGAACGTAGAAACCACCATTCCCGATTGGGTCGTCTATCCCGATGAGGAATGGATAGAGATAACACCCGCTGAGGCGGGGTTTGATGCCATGAAGTTCAATCAGATTATAGGCGATTCTCATCCCAAGGGTGGTAACTTCTGGGGCGAGGTACATGAGCAGAACGAATGGGGCGGGGTTCTCACCAGAGGCGGTTACCTGGCGCATACTTGGGGTAATCCGGACTACAAGTATCAGAGCGCTTCATTAGGCAAGGCTTTTACCTGGGCAGCGTTGGGTCTCGCTGTAGATGAATCACTTATTAACCCAGACGATTTAATCAGCGAAACCTGGACCGGTGAAGGTCAACTGTCGCACCCGCACAAATATCTCAATCGTGGGCATCATCAAAAACTCACCTGGCGACAACTGGTCAATCATCAGGGTGGGTTTGTGCTGGAGAGCGGGTATCATTGGAAAACCAGGGCTGGACATCATGCCGACCTGCCACCGTGGGCTTCTTGGACTGGAGATGCATTCTATGACAACTATTCCCATAACGAACCTGGCACGATAACGCATTATAGCAGTGGTGGCTTTTGCCGCCTCGGCCAGGCGCTTACTGCGCTGTGGAACAGAGACCTAAAACAGGTTTTGGATGAAAAGCTGCTCCGTCACATCGGCATCCCAGCAGACCAGTGGGAGTGGCTTCCTGGCGGCGTGGTTCACTTCACCACAGATTTTTATCCTGCCGCGCCGGGCTATGGCGAATATGTCGACCCGCCCTACTACATCAATGGACATGTGGTGCGAGGAGGACCCGGTTGGATTGTCATGAGTCCTAAAGATTTGGCGCGCTTTGGTCTGTTAGTGGCTACTGGTGGAATCTGGCAAGGCAAGCGGCTGATAAGTCCCGAGTGGATACGTGGCCACGGAGGGGGGAACAACAGTTGGGTCACCGGTGACAGTGACACTTACATCTCTCTTGGATATGTGACCGCGCAAGGAATTCCCTCGGTGGAAACCTTCAAGGAACTAATCATCGCACCCGTTGTTGGTCCATAAAATGTTCCGTAAGACCAGCGAAGCGCCAGTCGTCGGGCGAAGCGGTAGTTCAGAGGTGGGGTTGTCTGAGAGGATAGCATATTTAGATCTTTGATTTAATCTTTTTGTTCAAATCCCCTTCCAATTTAAGCCACGAAAGAAAGCTTTAACCATTCGTAATTCGTAATTCGTAATTCGTTTAATGCTCTACCCTGAAATCCAATTGACTCTATCCTTTTGGGTGAATTGTCCAGGCTCTAAGACTCCTCGAAAGAGATAACCTCTGCCGCCTTGCCTTTTCGAAGCGACTTATCAATTGCCCAGCCGATAGCAGTGATGTGCAGGGCATCGTATAAATCCAGTGGCGGTTGCGTGTCATCTTCGATTGCTGCCATGAAATCCCTGACACATAGTTCAAAGGCTGAAAGATGTCCACCATGGTCACTTTCTATATCGGTTAATTGATATTCCTGTTCCAATTGGGCCACCGACTGCCACTCGGAGAGCTTGCCACCGGAGACCACAGCCGCGCGGTCATACTCGAAACAACCTTGGGTGCCTTGCAGAAAATAACCGGATCGAGCCGGACGGTATGAAAAAATATCAATCTGAAGCTGAAACATCCGACCCGAAGGCAACTGGCATAAGGCGATAACCGTATCGCCCCACTTGAATTCTGGCAACATGCGCGCCCCCGGACTCATCGCGCAGAGCGTTTGCACCCGCTCACCAAATACTTGCAGTAGCGGCATGCAAGTATGCACCCCCGCAGCAATCCCTCCCAACCCCTTTTGCCAAAGTTCTCCGCGCCATGTGTATGAACCATCAGAACGATGACCCAGGCTTTTACAATCATGGATGTATTCGCCACGGCCCCAAGTCAGTTCACCGAGGACGCCTCGCCTGGCAAGTTCCATCATGCTACGATTCTTACGTTCGTAGCAATCGGTCTCAATGAACATATACTTCTTGCCCGACGCTTGAGCAAAATGCAACAATTCGTGTGCTTCAGTTAAATTATTGGCTGCAATGTACTGACAAAGCACATGCTTACCGTTCCGCATTGCAGCAATCGCTTGTTGTCCATGAACCTGAATCGGCGTGGACAACTCAACGATGTCAATGTCGGTCTTTAAAAATGCCTCATAATCGGTAAACCGTTGCTCAATACCGTAACGTTCACCGACTTCATTGAGCAACGACTCGTTGATGTCACAGATTGCTGTGACCTTAGTACCTTGATAAGACTCAAAGATATTGATAAACCCAGCGGCCTGTCTTAGACCGACCACACCCACCTTATGTTTCATCATCAATGTGTCCTTTCTTTATGCTACTTCTGGATACCAACTTACTTGGTTACAAAAGACTTCCTTTTT
>SDBU01008716.1_pt1 | contig 11481 bp, 11 predicted proteins | sample 2277071 | NCBI WGS metagenome assembly SDBU01 (sample SAMN10397929, study PRJNA504765) | marine sediment metagenome | isolation source: marine sediment core GS08_GC12, 126 cmbsf | place: Arctic Ocean: Gakkel Ridge, Loki's castle | collected 2008 | reverse complement strand
GACAAGAAGGATCAGGTAGAGAAGATAGAGGACTTCTGCCAGGAGGACGAGGTTATCAGGGCTGTTATCGACCTGAAAGGTATGGGAAGCGGATTCGTAGGCATCACAGACAAGCGGATTATTTTCTACGACAAATCGCTGGTGACGGAACGAAAAGCCATGGTCAGCATTCCCTATAGCCGGATCAGCGCGGTGGGCAGTGAGGATGACAAGGGGTTTCTGATAAGGAGCGGCCGTTTTGTAACCAACAAGCTCACGATCAGTGGTCTTGGGTTTGACGATAGAACATTCGAATTCCGGGGCGGCGACAAGGCACACCGCGCCCATCAGATCATAATGGAGTATCTACTCTGAAGTTTGAGCCCCCTCCCTCTAGCTCCCTCCCGCCAGGGGAGGGAGGATTAAGTCACCCGGGGGGCTGTATTCGCTCCCACCCGCACATAGAGTTCCTTAGCTTACTGTTGCCAAGGGGGGATTGGGGGGACTCCTCTCCCTTGATGGGAGAGGCTGGGTGAGGGTGATCGTTAAAATAAAAGTATTACGTTTAGGGTATACTATGCAGTTTTCCTAAACCAGATCCACCCCTCTTTCTTTTAAGGTTCTCTGGTCTAGCTTTTCAAGCGGTGGTAGCACCGGGCTCCAGAAGCTCGAAGCCGCTCTCGGCGTCCATGAGGCGTGCTACTCTGGCGTCGAGGATTTCGTAGAGGATAGCCTCGGCCACAAGCCAGGTCTTGACACCCGGCCTGAGGCACCCTGTAGTGGTCTTGCCCGAGCGACCCAGCGACGCGTGGATATGGAGGGTGGGCCTCCCGTCCTCACCGGGGGCAAGTACGCCCACCCCTGCCACCTCGTGCGCGCCGTCGATAGGCAGCAGCAGCGGCTCCGGCGGCCTTTCCTCGGAACGTCGCGGGCCGACCACGACCTCACCGCCCCCGATTCCACCCACAAGGATAACTTGTCCCACCGATACCCCGTTCTCTTCCGCGAAACGCTCGATACAGTCTGGGATCATGTCGCCATCCTCAAGCCGTATCACGAAGACGCGGCCGAGCCGTCCTTCAACTGCCTTCATTGGGGGCCTCCTCGCTGATCAATTATGGGGGCAGCAGTGCATTGCCCCCCCCGGTGAACTCACTCCAGTCGCGATCAGATTGTAACAGCGAGGGTGTGATGGGGCAAGAGGTAAAGACAACAAGATTCTTCGCCCCGCTCAGAATGACAGGAATGGTAGGGGCACGGCATGCCGTGCCCCTACCAAAGGAGTAGCGCTTGAAGGCGTAGGGAAAGTCAGTTATAGTCTAGTTGATGAGCGTCAAGAGGCGCGGAAAAGTAACCATCCAGAAGAACGGCTTCCTCTCCACTAAGAATCAGCCGGGCAAGAAACTGCTTCAGCCGGGATGGGCGGGAGAGCTTTCGGGCAGCGAGGTAGAATACATCCAGCGTGAGCTCGGGCGTTCCCAGCGCCTGTGGCGGAAGTGGGGCTATGTGAGGGCTATGCTGAAGGGTGTTTCCATACCTTCCTCTACCATACGCCGTGTTGCCAAACACGGGTTGAGGTAATATTGCAAAGTCTCTCTCAAACTGGCGTGGCCGCCGCGCACCACAGAATGCCTCTGAGAGTCCCTGAGATACCAGGGGCATCTCCATTAATCTCTAATGTGCCGATTTTCCTCGCATGTTGGCATTTGCCGTGCTGCTGAGCAAATAGTGGGATTTGCGAGCATATCGAAGCCGTTCACGTCGGTTCGACTGGTTCTGATACAGCAAGCCTTGTACAAGGACTTGCGATAATCTGGCATGATATATATACTAGCAAAAAAAGTTTATTCTCTGTACTTGGGCAGCTAGGGTGGAGAAGGCTGAACGGCTACTTTATTAGAACATGAAAATTTGGCTGGAAGGTGGATAGAATGACAACTCGAAAGATCATCCTGTTGGGAGTGGTGATATTGGCAGTGGTGCTGATGGTGGCAAGGCTGGGCTGCGGTGGAGATGGTGAGGGTACGCCCCCACCGACCCCTACCGCTTCCTATGCCGAACCGACGCCGACATCGACAGGAGGGGTGCTATTTTCGGATGACTTCAGTAACCCGTCAAGTGGCTGGGAAACGGGCGATTACGATGGTGGTTGGGCTGACTATGAAGGCGGCTGGCTCCATATAGAGGATTACACACTCGACGAGTCGTGCACCTACTCTGATCTCTACCGGTATTACAGTGACGTGGCCGTTGAGGTGGAGACAAAGCTGGTTGCGGGAACAGACGATAACTGGCATACAATATATTGTCGGTGTGTCGATGACAACAACTACTACGACTTTGGCATCAGCGCCGATGGTTATTACGAGATACTCTTGTGGAGCGGCGGTGAGCAAATTGAGCTCACAGGTGAGCCAACGCTATCGAGTCATATCAGGCAGGGCTGGGATGTGATCAACGTTATGCGTGCTGAGTGTGATGGTAACACGTTGCGCTTATACGCCAACGGTCATTTGCTGGCTGAGGTTACAGACGATACCTTTAGTCGTGGTTATATTGGCCTGGGGGTCACTTCGCTGGCGGGCAGTAGTAGCGAAGTGGCCTTTGACAATATCGTGGTCACAGGCATATCCGCGGCAGTGGTGACGGCGACTCCTGAAGTCACGCCTGCCCCAACCCTACCCCCCACGGTAGAGCCGACATCGACAGGAGGGGTGCTATTTTCGGATGACTTCAGTAACCCGTCAAGTGGCTGGGAAACGGGCGATTACGATGGTGGTTGGACTGACTATCAAATGGGCGCGCTCCACATAGAGGATTCCACATACGATGATGGTTGCACCTACTCCGACCTGTCCCGGTACTACAGCGACCTGGCCATCGAGGTGGAGACCACGCTGGTGGCGGGGACCGACGACAACTGGCAACAAGTATTCTGCCGGTGTGTCGATGATGACAACTACTATAACTTTGGCATCAGCGCCGATGGGTATTATGCGATAAGCGTATGGAAAAACGGCGTGCGGAGCGCTCTTTCGGGCTCACCCACATTGTCGAGTTACATAAATGAGGGGTGGGACGAGGTCAACCTGATGCGCGTTGAGTGCGAGGGGAACACACTGCGGTTATATGCCAACGGTCATTTGCTGTCGGAGGTAACCGACAGCACCTTCAGTAATGGATATGTGGGCCTGGGGGTCACTTCGCTGGCGGGCAGCTACAGCGAAGTGACCTTTGATAATTTCGTGATCACTGCTCCTTAAGTTGTAGACCTCGGAGAGTCAACAGTAACTTTGAGGCGACAAGCTTTGTACAAGCCCTTGCCTCAAAGTTAGTGGAATATGACACACACTGTTTCCTAGGTCCCTTGCTCCTTTGTCACCTGTGCCAGGTTCAGCCGGTTGATGTGGCGGATGCCGGGAATCTGGGAAACGACCATGATCAATATGATCAGGCCTACGGTCAGCAGATATGAGCGGGGGAAGATGACCAGATTATAGCTCATCATATCGGACTGGAAGAGCCTGAAGAGGAGCAGCGCCAGGGCGTAGCCCAGCGGAATGCCGGGGATGATCCCCCCCATTCCCAGCAGCAAGTTCTCGATAGTAATCATGGCCGTGATTCTGCGCTTGCCCTCTCCCAGGGTGCGCATGGTGGCGATCTCGCGGCGGCGCTCCAGGATATTCACGGTTACTGTAGTGAAGACGATGGCCAGTGCCAGCGCAGCGCCAAAGGCGAGCATTATCCAACTCATACCTTTGATGAGCCCCATCATTTCCTCGACCTTTTCGTTGCTTTCTCCAGTCAGCTCCACAGAGGCGGTGCCCGGAATCCCGTAGGCCTTTTCCCTAATGGAGTCCAGATACTGCGGCTCAACCTCCAGCATAAGGCCGTTGATTATGGGGAACCCTCCTACTAGTTCCTGGGCCTGACCTAGCGTCACGAAGCCGTAGCTGCCCAAGGGCTGCTGTATGAATCCGGTAATTTCGAGTTGCTGTGTGCCCCAGGGAGAAAGCAGGGTGAGGGTGTCGCCACTATCTACATCCAGAGCCTTTTTCAGGCCTTCGCTCAGCAGGATTCCCTCGTCACTGACACCTACTCGGTCCCCGCTGGTGGAGAACAGGCCATACAATTCGGAGTTAAGAGTAAGCCCTACCACCAGCGTGGAGTAGCTGTTGTCTTCATGCTCCAATCTGACAGGGATCTGCAGGATCGGTTCGGCTTTCTCCACTTCGTCCCAGTTCTGCACCTCGATGGCTAGGGCTGCCGGTTGAGGTTGATTCGGAGAGAAATTGATCTGGGCATCATATCTCTGAACTTTATTAAATTGCGTGTCCATGAAGGATTCGATGGCGTCGATGAAGGCGGCTGAGACGAGGATGAGGCTGATGCCGAAGGCGATGCCGATGACAGTGTAGAGGCTGCGGCGGCGGTTGCGAAAGATGTTGCGCAGCGGGATCTTCCAGAGGAATGACAGCCGGGTAAGGAAGGGGAATATGCGTTCCAGCAGGGGCTTTCTGCCGGTCGTCGGGGATGGAGGGCGCATGGCCTCGGAGGGGCTGAGGCGGGAGGCAGCCCAGGCGGGGATTATACCGGCAATCGCGCAGGGCAGAATCCCCAGGAACAGTCCCTCTTCTATTGCCAGCCACTGCAGGAAGTTCATCTCTATCTTGGTGTAAGGAAGGCCCAACATGCCCGTGTAGAGCTTCGTGATAAGTTCGGAGAGAAGATAGCCAGCAATGGTTCCTGCGACGGCGCCCACGATTCCTATGATGAGGGCGAAGCTAAGGTAGTGAACGAGGACCTGACGGCGTGAGTAACCCATAGCCCGCATAAGTCCTATCTGGGGCCTCTGATTGTGGACGATCCTGGTGAGCAAAATGTATGTAGCCAGCGCCCCCACGATGAGAAAGAGAAGGGGGAAGACCTCTGCCAGCTCTCCGAACCCCTCCAGGTCCATACTAAGGGCAGCGTTGCTGGGCTGGTCCTCGCGGGGTACTACATCCACTACCACGTAGGGGTCGAGTATATTTTCGGCCTCTGCAATTATGGCCTCCCTGTCTGCACCCTCTTCGACAAGGAAGCAGAACTCGTTGATAAAGGGCTTCCCCAGGAGCTCGGTCACAATATCCTGAGGAACAAAGACAACCCCGAAGGTTTCGGCTGAGACAAGTATCTCCTGCCGGCTCTTGGCGAACCAGATGTACTCGGGGCTGGCGACGATACCGGCTACGCTGAAGCTGGTCCTCTGGCTGTCCACAGTGAGGTAAAGGGTATCCCCTTCTTTCAGCCCGTGATGTTCGGCGAAATTCTTCTCCACCAGCAGGACATTGCCCTCGCCCTCCTCGAAATAGGAGCCACTCTCCACCTTGACATCGTTGACCGCAGGGCGGGAGTCGGCAGGAAGGGATATCACCCGTGCCAGCACCCTCTTCTCCTCTGCTCCAGGAAGGGTGAGGGAGAGGTCGCTGTTCATCCTGCCGGTAACGGCCGCGACCCCTGGGATCGACTCCAGTTCCTCCACAGTTCCCCCCGGGGCCTCCACAACCCTGATGGTGAAGTCGGCGAAACGGAGCGTTTCGTAGGTGTAGTCATAGGAGCTTCTCAGATTCTGGTAGCCCAGGAACGAGGCCCCGAAGAAGGCCACACCCAGGAAGATCACTGCGGTCACGGCGAGGAACAGCCCCTTGGAGGCCGCGAGGTCTCGAACCAGCTTGCGCTGGAGCTTATGCTGAAGCATGCGGCGTAGCTTTTTCATGGCGTGCTACCACCTCAGCTCCTGGGGGTCGATGGGGGCCGTATTGCGCCTGTCCTCGGTGATCTCGCCGCTGCGGAGCCGGATGACCCGGTGGGCTATATCCCCGATAGCGGTATTGTGAGTGACGAGGAGCACAGTCTTGCAGTTCACCTCGTTTATCATCTTCATTGCGCTCAAGATATGCTTCCCGGTCTCGAAATCGAGTTCACCGGTGGGCTCGTCGCAGAGCAGTATCGGGGGGTCCTTTACCAGGGCTCTGGCTATGGCCACGCGCTGCTGCTCGCCGCCTGAGAGCTCGCTGGGGTAGTGGTCGGCGCGTTCCTTGAGTCCGACGACCTCCAGCACTTCGAGGGGGGGTCTGGGTTCCTTGACCAGCTCAGCGGCGAACTCGATATTTTCTCTTGCGGTCAGGGTGGGGATGAGGTTGAAGAACTGGAAAACGAAGCCGATGTGGTTGCGCCGGTACTCGGTCAAGCCCTTGTCGTCGAGCGCGCTGAGCTCAATACCGTCGACAGTGATTTTCCCTGAGGTGGGGGAGTCGATGCCGCCGACAAGGTTGAGCAGCGTGGTCTTGCCTGAGCCGCTGGGCCCCAGGATGACAATAAACTCCCCTCGTGTTATGTCAAGTGACACACCGGTAAGGGCTCTCACCTCCACCTGCCCCATCTGATATGACCGCGAGACATCCTCCAGTTTCAGTACGATATCTCCTGCTTCTCCCAATGTTGGTCCAGACATCTCATTCCCTCCCAAGGCTGATAAACTTCTCTTCGATGGCTGCTATCAGTTTTTCCCTGTCGTAGACACCGGGATCAATAACAGCCAGTAGCATCAGAGCATCAAGCGTGAAGGCATAAAGCATGGCTGTTCCCTGCGGGTCCTTCTCCCCCAACTGGGTAAAAAGTGGCGTAAGGTAGTCGATAAAGGGGTTGACCCACATGGAGAACTCCGGGGATACCAGGTCTTTCAGTTCCGGTTGCGTTGCGATTTGCCACATAAGGTGCATAGCTTCAGGGTCGGCCTCGGCGGCACGGAGGCAGCTCCGGGCAAGGGATCTCAGCCTCTCGCGCGGTTCCACATCGGTCAGCATCACCTCCAGCACAGGCGAGAAAAGTCGCCCGATGGCATAGTCGGTAAGTAGCCGGAATATCTCCTGCTTGGATTTGAAATACCAGTACAGGTTGCCCTTGCTGATTCCAGCTCGATGGGCGATGGCGTCGACGGTGACGCCGTGGTAGCCGCTGTGGGAGAAAAGCTCTGCTGCGGCAGTGAGTATCTGCTCACGGCGTTGGGGTGGAATGTCCTTCCTTTTGACAGGCGGTTCCATCTTGGCAGCTTTGGTTTTATAAACTGACCGACTAGTCGGTCAGTGAAAGCAGTGTAACAGGTTGGTCAGAGAGTTGTCAAGTAGGGCGTGGAAGGTACTTGTCGCGCGACGAATCCTATGGCGCGAGGCCGCCATTCATGCATTATGTAAAGCCGCAACCGTTCATTGTGGTCTTAGTCCCGTGATGCAGGCATTGACAGTGAGCACAGATGAGTCTACATTGCCATAGGGTCAAAGTACACCATGAGTTGACCGTAGCGGGTTACTTCCCTACCATCTTGCAGTGGAGCCATTTCCCGGTAAATCGTGAAACACAGGGGTGATTTTACGTGTCTCTTGACAGCCGTATCCGTGGACTTCTTGAAAACAACAGTTTTATCTTCATGCTTGCCCTTGCTGTTGCTATAGCGTTCGGCGGGGGTGCTTCTTACACGGAACCTGCGCTGGTGCCTGTGCTGGCCCTGATCATGACTATTTCCATTTTGGATGTTTCTTCCAGGATATTCCTCGATTTGAAGAAGATATTGTTTCCTGTCTTGCTGGCTCTGATACTGAACTTCGTTGTCCTGAGTGGTGTTTATGTGGGCCTGTCATCCCTGATTATCAGCGATGCCGACCTGCGTACTGGCTTCGTGCTGGTTGCCGCAGTGCCTCCCGCGGTCGCCGTGATACCGATCACCTATCTCCTGGGCGGGAACACCAAGTATTCGCTGGTAGGCAATGTAGCCGCATACACTGTGGCGCTGGCCGTCACCCCGTTGATTTGCATATTGTTCCTGGGGGCGAACTTTATCGAGCCCACGAGGCTGCTAATAGTACTCGGCGAGCTGATAGCTGCTCCGATCGTGGTCTCCAGGATCTTACGGCGTACTCGCATAATGTCGACCGTGGAGAGATGGAGGAACCCAGTGGTGAACTGGGGTTTCTTCCTGGTCATTTATACCATGGTCGGGCTGAATCGTGATGTGTTCCTGCAGGAGCCCGGCACTTTACTGCTGGTATCGGTTGTCGCTTTTACCGGCACGTTTGTCCTCGCCGAGCTGATCAACCGGATATCAAGGCGTCTGGGCGTGCAAAAGATGGACAGGATTAGCTTTATGCTGTTAGGCACGAGGAAGAACGACGGTCTGGCCGGGGCTATTGCACTTATCCTTTTCGATCCCAGGGCTGCGATGCCCGCGGCATTGGTGATGACCTTCTCCGTATTTCATTTCGTCTGGCTGACATGGTGGGTTAAAAGGATGCGTTGAACGGGAATACGGGCGATGTAGATGAAGTTTGGAAACTGTTTGACAAATCGTTTACAATGCTTACCAGGGATATTGGATCGAGACCTGACGCGCATTTAGGGATGTCTGGCAACGCGCGTTCTTTGAATCTGAGGAGGTGAAAATGGAGGCTGAGAAGCAGGTGCCCAGGGAAGGTGAGATGTATTGTACGAGCTGTGGTGCCATCATAAAGAAAGAGGCCGAGATTTGCGTGCACTGCGGCGTGCGAGTTCGAAGGGGTGTCGTTTCGAAAACAGAGGGAGGGCCCACAGCGAAACCCCTTGTGGGTGGGATCTTCGGCATAATTACCGGGATTGCTCCTCTTATCGCCGGAATTGTGTTGATCTCCGTTGGCGCTACCGCAAATGGTGGGGTCGATGGGGCTGAGTGGGCCCCGATAGGTATTGGAATACTACTGCTCGCTCTGGGAATTGTGACCATAGTGGGCTCGAGCTATGCGATTATGCGGAAGAACTTCCCGCTGGCGGTTGTCGGTGGAGTTTGCTCAGTGTTCTCCATGTGTCCGCTGGGAATAGCAGCGCTGATTTTGATAGCTATATCGAGCAAGGAGTTTTATCCTCTCGAAGAGGCTTGACAAACCTCGATCTGCTTCAATACAAGCGGCGAGCATGAAGATTTCGCACTTGCTGTGGATACGGAGCCCAAGCTGGTAGCGATGAGGTGAAAAATGGAGGAACGACAGGTTGCGGGACCGGATGAGATGTACTGCCGGAGCTGCGGCTCTGTGATAAAGAAGGACACCGAGATATGTATGAACTGCGGTGTTCGTGTCCGAAGAGAAGGAATTTCTTCCCCCAAAGACAAGACGGTGGCAATCCTGCTTGCGGTCTTTCTGGCGTTCTGGACCTGGCTCTATACTTATAGAAAAGATGCCTGGAAATTCTGGCTGGGCCTGGGTTTAAATCTGACCGTCTTCAATCCGTTCTGGACCTGGCTCATATTCTTTGCTCCGAATATCGCTATTTGGATATGGGCCATAGTCGACGCTGCAACAAAACCCCAGGAGTTCTACGAATCCTATTGAATAAGCGCTCACAGCCGAGGCGCAAGATGACCCCCCCCTCTCTGGAGTGATCAGCCCTGTTTGGAGTTGACAACGTAGGCCTGGCCGCTGCTTTCGGCCACCACCGTGCCATCTTTGAAGGTTATCGTAGCGTGTGTGGTGAGAAGCTTCCTCGTTTTCCTGACCAGCCTGGCGGTAACCACCATCGGAACGCCCACAGGGGCTGGTCTCCTGAACCTGAATTCAGCCTTGGCGGTAACCCCCTTTATTTTGGGAAAGAATGTATATGCCATAGCCTCGTCGAGAATAGTGCATAATATGCCGCCGTGTACGAATCCGTTCCAACCCTCGTAGAGTTTACTGATGGTGAACTCACTCCTGGCTTCGCTGCCATCCTGTATGAATTCGAGCTTGAGGCCGACGGGATTGTCCCGGCCGCAGCCGAAGCATGTATGGAACGATTCCTGCCCGATGTCTATCCCCGACAGCTTCTTCTCCCAGCTTAGCATAGTTGCTCCTTTTTAGCCCTGACTTTCTCTTGCGCTACGTCTCCGATTTGACGTGCCTGGCAATGGTATCAATCGCTTCGAATAAATCGGACGAAGGCAGTTGGTAGTCAGTCCTGATCCTGGTATAGCCGTGCTTGGGCTCTGGATGAATCGAGATGTTTCCCTTGAGTGGGGTCGGACTAGCTTGCAACAGCTTGTATTTCAACTGATAGTCGAAGTTCAATCTTTGAACCAGGTAGGGGTCACCCCTCCACTCGATGTCTATAACCTTTCCCCATATTGGCGGACTTTTTTTCCTGACCATCGTTGTTTTCTTAGTGTCTTCTCTTCCTGTCGAGCTGGGGCTCGTTACTAGATGGTTGAGGTAATAAGTCGATCCATACTGGCTGGAAGCGCTGACGACAATTATGGAATCGATGTTCCTGTCCTCTATTTCAATGCCGCCCTCGATTTTCTCTCCCCAGGAGCGTTTTTGTCCTACCTTCTCCTGTGCGTTTTCCTTTTCCAGGAGGGATGCCTTTACTCCTATACCTGGAAAGTGCTGATAGAGTTCATCCAACTTCTTCTGCTTGCCCCTCCTCAAGTTGCTTATAAGCAGGGGCAGCCCAAACGCAAACAGGAGCACCATGATAATAGGGAAAAGTTCCTCCCAGTCCATCGGCCTCCTCTTACTTCACTGTTTAAATGGCTCTATGTATCGGTGGACAGAATTCGCCAGCGCCTATGAGCTTGTCTCACAAACTCGTTCTCCGAAGCTGGCCCCGACACCGCTCCAGCTTCAGCCGAGGGGTTTATAGGACAGGCTCCTATGATATAGCAATAGGCGAAAGCGGGCAAATTTACCTCCTCCCCCTTGATGGGAGAGGGAGGATGGTGGGTTATTCGCTATCAGGGCACTTAGATGCCTGGATGTTCAGACAGCCAAGTGGCATCCCCCGAGATTGCGTGTGCTATAATCTGTGCATACCGGGCGCTTTTCTCTGAAATCCTATGGTAAAGGAAGGTAAATCATCTTGGGATATGCTGACAGAGCCGAGATTCTAAGAGGGTCGCTGATCTTCTCCGGCTTGGGTGAGGATGAGCTTGCGGAGCTGTCTGAGATCACGGTCGAGCACAGCTTCAAGCCGGGCGAGTTCGTATTCTGGGATGGGGATGACCCTGACTGGTTTTACATCATAGCTGAGGGGAAGGTGAAAGTGCTTAAACACGCTTCGTCGGGGAAGGAGTTTATCATCGCCTTTTTCGGTCCCGGGGAAATGTTCGGCGAGGTCGCTGTTTTCGAGAACAGGCCCTACCCCGCTTCGGCCCAGGCTGTAGCTGAGACGAAGGTATGGGGAATCAAGAGAGGTGAATTTCTGTCTTTCCTTGCCCGTCGCCCTGAAGTGGCTATGAGAATCATCAGTGTCTTGGGAGGACGTCTCAGGGATGCCCAGGGTCGCCTTCGAGACCTTGCCGGAGAGAGAGTTGAACAACGTCTTGCCCGGACTCTGCTCATGCTTTCTGCAAAACTTGGCTCCGCTCTCCCTTTCACCCGACAGGAGATTGCTGACATGGCAGGAACTACCACTGAGACGGCAATCAGACTTATGAGCAACCTGAAAGACAGAGGGATTATC
>SDBU01008715.1_pt1 | contig 11481 bp, 5 predicted proteins | sample 2277071 | NCBI WGS metagenome assembly SDBU01 (sample SAMN10397929, study PRJNA504765) | marine sediment metagenome | isolation source: marine sediment core GS08_GC12, 126 cmbsf | place: Arctic Ocean: Gakkel Ridge, Loki's castle | collected 2008 | reverse complement strand
GATCAAGTCCTTGAAATCATTGACAATCAACCATATCAGCTTCGCAAAGTACCTGGCATTGGCCCCAAGCGAGTTGAACGCATTATCAGTGCCTGGCAAGATCAAAAAGAAATCTCTCACATCATGATATTTTTACAGGAAAAAAATATCTCTCCAACCTATGCAACAAAAATTTACAAAAAATATGGCGCACATTCTATTACCGTTCTCCACGAAAACCCCTATAAACTCGCCGACGACATTTGGGGAATCGGCTTTAAAATAGCGGATGCTATCGCCAAAAATATGGGTTTAGCACCGGATTCCCTCAAGCGTGTCAGCTCAGGATTACTGTACGCATTATCAAACGTAGTCAGTAGCGGACATGTATATAGCGAGCTTGAAACACTGAAAAAAAAGACGCTTGCCCTCCTTGAACTGGAGTCGGACGAAAATACTACACACAAAATAAAATTAGCATTTCATAGTTTGTATAACACCGAACGCATTAAACTAATCAGCTACAAAGAAAAACACTACGTTGCCGTCACTTCGCACTATTACTCTGAAATGGGTATTGCAAACAAAATCAAGAAACTTACTAGCCATCCGATTAAATTTACTTTTGACAGTGACTATCTCTATCGTCAACTGCGCAGCACATCTCAAACAATCTCCCTAAACGCTGATCAACGACTGGCTATTTTGAGCTGCTTGAAAAATAAAGTCACAGTAATTACCGGCGGTCCAGGAACCGGTAAAACAACCATAATTAAAAACATAATCTCTGTCCTTGAGCATCACAAACTACACTACAAGCTAGCCGCACCAACGGGCAAAGCCGCAAAACGCATCACCGAAAGCACTCAGCGTCCAGCAGCAACGTTACACCGACTCTTAGAATTTGACGTTGGAAGCATGAGCTTCAAACATAACGAGCAAAATGCCCTTCAGCTTGATTTTCTCATTGTCGATGAAGCCTCGATGATTGACATATTTCTCGCCCATGCGCTACTCAAAGCTGTACCCTATCATGCCCATGTACTCTTTATTGGTGATATTGATCAGTTACCCTCAGTTGGTCCGGGAAATGTCTTGCATGATCTCATCAAAAGTAATTATGTAACTACCGTAAGGCTTATGGAAATTTTTAGACAGGCCCGCAACAGTCTCATTATTATTAACGCACATCGTATTAACTGCGGAGAATTTCCGATCAGCTCAATACCCGAAACAAATCGAAACTTTCTATTTATTAAAGAAAATAATCCTGAAATGGTACCGGAACATTTAACAAACATTTATGCAAATAGACTTGCACATTTTCAAACAACACCTGCAAACTCAGTGGTACTTGTTCCTATGAATAAGGGAAGCATAGGAACTCACACGTTAAATGATAGGTTGCAGCAAATTTTGAATCCCCAAACAACCGAAAAACAAGTTGAATATGGAGGAACCACATTCAAAATTAGTGATCGAGTTATGCAGATTCGTAATAACTATGACAAACTCGTATTCAATGGTGATACGGGAACCATCGAAGATATTAATCTTGGCGACCAAACCATACTTGTTCGATTTATTGATCAAATTATTCAATACGATTTCTCCGAACTTGATGAACTTGTACTTGCGTATGCAATATCCATTCATAAAAGCCAGGGATCTGAATTTGACTCGGTAATCATTCCTATTTTTATGCAACATTTCATACTTTTGCAGCGCAATTTAATTTATACCGCAATTACTCGCGCTAAAAAATTGTGTATCTTTATTGGTCAAACGAAAGCAATTGCTATCGCTATAAAAAATAATAAAGGCTTAGATCGAACGACCTTTCTGAAACAGTTTTTAACGAGTGATCTTCAATGTCGATAATAAAAAAGACAATAATTGTTTACTTAACTGTTGTACTCGCAACCTTGTATCCAGCATCATCACCACGGCACTATCAACCCCTTTTATATACAATCATGCTTGACCCCGCTGGTGACGCCAAACAAACCGGAAGAATCATTGGCGACAGCTTAGAACGCGCTCTCACATTTCAATTTGCACAAGCATTACAAAAAACACTCGAGGAAAACCTACCCTGCACCGTAATTATTACACGCACTCCAGGAGAAATCGTCTATCCACTACAGAATGCAAACTTTGCTAATCGACTACCAATTGATTTGTATATACGTATTCACTGTTATCATGCACCAAACGATAAGCTTTCTGTTTCACTGTATCGGTTTTCGTATGGCGATACATTTATGGCAAAAACAAATGCACTCACCATGACCAGATACGATAAAGCACACCTTGCCAACTATGAAAAAACCACCAACTACATCCTACATATAAAAAAAATATTGACTGACTCATATGCAAATCACTTGAGCACAAATGGTACATACGCAATCCCCTTTGCACCGCTTATTGGCATACAAGCACCGGCAATAGGCATAGAAATAAATCTCATTAAACAAACAGATTGGCAGCTGTATCTTGCACCAATCTCACAAAGCATACAAGCAGCCTTAACAGCATGAATGTAAAAAAAATTAGTATCACCTGTATAATCACTTGCATTGGCGGCGCCCTCTTATTTGCCTATCAATACGAGTGGATTATTATTCGACTACCACAGTCAACACACATTCCTGAACAGCAGACAAAAATCAAACGAATAGCACAACTACATTACTGGCAAGATCATCGCTGGCATACCGAAACAGAGGAGCTAATCTGGTCTGGCCAAACCATGCAAACCATACACCAACTCGTTACCAACTGGCTAAGCCTTCTTGATGCTGAACAAATTACGCCAAAAAAAATCACGCTCCAATCAACCTCTATTGCACCCAACAATCAAGACGTTTATATTTCATTCGATCGTAATCCATTCGCCAAAGAATGGTCGATCCATACAAAGTTAATGCTTATCGAAGGACTTCTTAAAACAATCCGATCTAACAACATCGAAATAAGTCACATTTCGTTTCTTATACATCATCAACCACTACAGGATCCACATCTTGATTTTTCAGTCCCATGGCCTATTTTTGGCTTCCTATCAACGTAATTGCAATAATTATCCAACAAGATAGACTGATTAACTTGAGGAGAATAATAAAACGCTATAATTAAAAAAGGCTCTTGAATGAAGCAACATCGAATCATCTTCCTCTTTATTTGGATACTTACAAACACACTCTTGCTCGCAGAAGAAAAAGAAAAAAAAGGGTTGTATCCTCTACAAGCCTACCTTCCCATCAAAGTAAGTGGGTATGTAAAACACGAATCATACTGGGACACACGCCAGGTAGTTGGCTCTCAAGATGATCAATCACTTCTCTATCCGAAAAAACAGGTACTCGATGCAAACTGCGAGGATATCAACGCCAAAGGACAGTTTGACATGGTGGCCATTCAAACACGATTGCGTGTCGATGCAGATGGCCCCAAAATAGGAAACGCTCAAGGCTCTGGCACCATCGAAGCTGATTTTTTTGGCAAAGCAAATATTACTAATATCTTCAGATTGCGACAGGCCTATCTAAACCTGGCATGGGAAAGAACAGCTTTTCGTGCCGGACAATATTATCATCCTTTTTATGTTGAAGAAGCAGAACCTCGCACATTGTCATTCAATACTGGCATACCCATAGACACTTTTTCTCGGACCCCTCAAATTCGCATTACTCACACCATTAAACCTTTTGACTTCATTTTTGCAGCATTAAGCGAACTCGATTCTACTTCCGACGGTCCAATTGGACTCAGTTCAACCTATATGAGAAACGCAGTCGTTCCCACGCTAGATGGTCAAATACAAATACATTTTCATGATCATTTATTCGGTACAGGAATTGACTTCAAACGTATCGTTCCACGCCTCCAAACCAATACCGGTATAAAAGCACACGAATCTCTGAATAGTTTTTCTGCAATCGCATACGCCAAATTCAACTGGGAAAAGGTATCAATAATTAATAAATTTATATTCGTACAAAATCCAACAGACCTAAATATGACAGGCGGGTATGCGGTTCACACAGTAGATTCGATTAATGATCACCGAACATACAAAAACTTGAATGGCATTGCGTGGTGGAATGACACAGAAATAACGCATTGGAAATCTCTACATCCAGGTTGGTTTATTGGCATCATTAAAAATCTAGGAGCACGTGAAACTATTTTACAAAATGTTGTTAATGCAAGTGGAACTATCACCGATCAGCGTATCTTTGGAACAGGTACCGATATCGATTATGTATTTCGATTTTCACCACGACTTAAATGGAAAACCCAGAACTTTATGTTCGGCGCTGAACTGGAATATACCCGTGCAGCATATGGAACCATTGATTGTAATGGAGATGTGATTAATACTAACCCCGTCGGAAACGTACGACTACTTATTACCTTGTACTATTATTTGTAACGAGAAATCGGTTTAAAAAAAACTCTACAAATAAACTAATTAACCATGTTATAAAAACTATAATGATTATTATAAGCCATTCTATTATGCCCAGTGCGGTTACCTTAAAAATTGTTTGTAGGATTGGGGTATAGGTTATAAGAACTTGAAGTCCCAATGATAGTAACAAGGCAATTAAAAGCCAATAATTGGACCAGAATTTTATATGATATTGAGCTCTAATTACTTGTATTCTGACTAACTCCAAAATAACTAAAACATTGAATGCCATTGTATGACCCAAAGAAACACTTTTTTGAAGACCATAATGACAAGCAACAAGTGTACCGCATGCTATTAAGATTCCCATAATTATAATATGGACCAAAAAATGAAACGAGAGGATTGGGTCTGAAATTTTTCGAGGTGGGCGATCCATCGCACGGGGGTCTAAAGGGTCAACTCCCAGTGCGATTGCTGGAAAACCATCTGTTACTAAATTGATCCACAATAGTTGAACTGGTAATAAAGAAATATATGCACGACCGGTGGGATCAGTAAATCCCCATATAGTCCCCATAAGAATTATGAGTAACTCCGCAATATTAGAAGAGAGAAGGTAATTTACAAATTTTATGATATTGTCGTAAATACCGCGACCCTCTTTAACAGCACTGACAATGGAAACAAAATTATCATCCATGATGACCATATCTGCTGCTTCCTTTGCAACTTCTGTTCCAGCAATACCCATCGCTATGCCAATATCAGCAGCTTTGATTGCGGGAGCATCATTTACACCATCACCGACCATAGCAACCACATGACCTAATGACTTCAACGTTCGCACAATTCTCAATTTTTGTTCCACAGATACTCGGGCATAGACGACAATGTTTTGCACCCGCTTTGTGAACTCTTCATCACTCATAGCATCCATTTCAACGCCAGTAACCGCTTGAAAACTTTCTTCTAACAAACCGAGTTCTTTTGCTATTGCAATTGCTGTTTCTCGTTGATCTCCGGTAATCATTACTATTCGAATACTTGCTCTTTTGCATGTTAAAATGGCATTTTTTACTTCAGGACGAGGAGGATCCATCATTGCCGTTAAACCAACAAAGATTAACTGCTCCTCAGCAACATCGTCAAGACTTTCTTTTTGATCAATATGCTTATACGCTAACGCTAAAACGCGTAAAGCTTTGCCTGCGAAAACATTATTTGCTTCTAAAATTTGTTGTCGTCGTTGCTCATCTAAAATTTCTTGCTTTCCTTTTATCAAAATGGTTTTAGAGCAATCCAAAATAACACCTGGAGCTCCTTTAACAAAAAAAATTCTTTCATTAGGAGTTTCTCTCAGCATGCTCATTCTTTTTCTTTTAGAATCAAACGGTATTTCTTTTAACAACGGGTTCTCTGATTCTAATATTTGTTTTTTATAACCAGCTTTTTCCGCTAATGTTAACAAGGCTCCTTCTGTAGGATCCCCCACTATTTGCCACGAATTATCTATTTTTTGTAGCACTGATTCATTGCACAATACTCCGATTTTTAAAATTAAACTTAGCTCGTCTATGTTTTTTGGATCTATTTTTTGACCATTTATACTAAATGACCCATCTGGAACATAACCGGCTCCTGTAACAGTAATAAATGTTTCATTTATCCAAATACCCCTTACTGTCATCTCATTTTTCGTCAATGTACCCGTTTTGTCACAACAAATAACGGATGTACATCCTAACGTTTCAACTGATGATAAACGTCGAATAAGGGCATTTTGTTTTGCCATTCTTCGGACACCTAAGGCAAGTGTAAGTGTCAAAATTGCCGGCAACCCTTCTGGAATTGCAGCCACAGCAACGCTTAAAGCTGTAAATAACATAAATATAATAGGGCTACCCCGTAAAATACCTGCAAAAAATATTATACAAACAATGACAAGACATATTAGCAATAGTTGATGACCTAATCGTTGGAGACGAATCTGTAAAGGAGTTTTTTCTACTGGTTCAGCTTGCAGCATTGAAGCAATGGCTCCAAGTTCTGTATTCAATGCAGTGTCAGTAATCAACATATGCCCTCTTCCCCTAACCACAGCCGTTCCCATAAATGCCATATTTTTTTGATCAGCCAAAGGTAATTTTTTCTCCAATACTGAAATAACTTTTTCTACAGGCATAGATTCGCCCGTTAATGCTGCTTCTTGGGTGAATAATTGTATTGCTTGAACAATCCGTCCATCGGCTGGCACATGATCTCCAGCTTCTATAACGACCAAATCTCCTGGTACCAATTGATGAGACGGTATATTTTGAAGTGTACCGTCTCTAATAACCCTTGATGTAGGCTTAGCTAATTTACTCAATGCTTCTAATGAATGTTCTGCGCTATATTCTTGAAAAAATCCAATAATCGCATTGACAAGAACAATTGTTCCTATAGCTATTGAATCAATCCATTTACCAAAAATAGCTGCAATAATTAATACAGCTATAAGTACCCATACAATAGAACTAGAAAACTGTCTAAGAAACAGTAAAACCGATGAGATCCTTTTTTGTTTTGGAAGTTGATTAAGCCCAAATTTTTGCAATCTTTCGTTTACTTGATTCTTGGTCAAACCACGATTGATATTGGTTTTTAATTGTCTACTAATCTGTTCTACCGAATATTCATACCAATATTTTTTCTTCTCAATTCTATCACTCATCTTTCTTTTTATACCTCAGGCTAAACTCTTTCCAAACTACATAGACAGCTGGAATAACAATCAAAGTAAGCAGTGTCAAAGTAATTAATCCTCCCCAAAGAGGAGCCGTGATACTTTGTGCCACATCAGAGCCAACCCCAGAACTCAACATAATTGGAAACAACCCAACAATATTAAGACCTACTGCCATTAATAATGGTCTTACTCGCAAAGAACCATGCTCAATTACCATCTCTATTAAGTTTTTGGTTGAATTCATGCGTCCTTCCTTTGACCACAAAGAAAATCCTTCATTTAAATAAACCATCATAAGAGATGCAGTTTGGGCTCCAATACCAAGGAGTGCTATCATGCCTACCCAGACTGCAACTGATGTGTTGTATCCGAGCAAAAATAATAACCAAATTGCACCAAGCGCAGAAAATGGAACTGAAAGCATCACAATCAAAGTTTGAACCAAACAACCAAAATTAAAAAATAATATTATGGCGATAAGCAAAATCGTTAGCGGAATTACCCACAACATAAGTTGTTGCATTCTTTCAAGGTATTCATACTGGCCTGTCCATTTGAGAAAGTAACCTGGAGGCAATTCAAGTTTCTTTTGGGCAATTGCTGCTTTTACGCTTTGAACAAACCCCCCTATATTTTCGACGGAAGTGTCAATGTAGATCCACCCTGTAAGTGATCCCATTTCATCTTTTATCATAGAAGGACCCATTGTTGCTTCTACTTTTCCTAGTAATCCAAGCGGTACATGTTCTACTCGCCCAGGAAGTATTTTATCTTGTTTTGTTCTTGACACTAGAGAAGATTTTTCCCGTTGAATTGGAACAAGAACTTGTTTTAACTCTTCTATGCTGTCCCGTAATTCACGAGGATAACGAACATTAATTTTATATCGTTCTCGGCCTTCAATTGTGGTATCAATATCAATACCACCTATTGATGTTGCAACTATTTCTAATACATCTTCAAGAAGTAACCCATAACGCGCTATAGCTCCTCTATCCGGAATGAAGTCTATGAAAAAACCGCCCATTTCTCGCTCAGCATACACACTTCTAGTTCCAGGAACTTGACGAATAATTTGCTCTAACTCTTGTCCAATAGCATCTATTTTTTCTAAATTATCGCCGAATATTTTGATACCAACAGGTGTTCGTATTCCAGTGGTCAACATATCAAAACGAGCCTTAATCGGCATAGTGAATGCGTTCTGAACGCCAGGAAATTTTAACGCTTTTTCCATTTCAGCTAATAATTTTTTCTTGGTCATCCCTGGACGCCATTTTGATTTAGGATGAAAATGTACAATTGTTTCAAACATAGAAAGTGGTGCAGGATCCGTTGATGTTTCTGCTCGTCCTGCCTTTCCAAATACCAACTTTACTTCTGGAAAACTTTTTAAAATTTTATCTTGGGTTTGTAGTAATTCTCTTGCAGCTTCAATTGATATTCCTGGCGTTGTTACCGGCATAAAAAACAGTGTTTGCTCATCTAACGGTGGCATAAACTCAGATCCCAGTTGCATAAATACTGGAACAGTTAGCAATGCCAATAGTAAAACTCCAATAATTATTTTATAGCGATAGTTTAAACATTTTATTAACACTGCTCGATATAGCTTTATACTCCATTTATTAATGGGATTTTTTAAAATTGGATAGATTCGCCCACGTATAAATACTGTCATTAATGCTGGAACTAGGGTAATGCCAAGAAGTGCACCAAAAGCAACTGAAAATGTTTTTGTATATGCTAAGGGAGAAAATAATCTACCCTCTTGGGCTTGTAGTAAAAATACTGGAATAAAAGCAACTACGGTTACTAAAAGTGACGCAAAAACATTTGGACCAATTTCCATGGCAGCTTGAATAATAATCTCAGTTCGAGAAGAGTTATTATCACTTTCTTCTAATTTTCTATGAGCATTTTCAGTCATAATAACAGCAGCATCAACTACATCACCAATGGCAATAATAATTCCAGCAAGAGACATAATATTGGCAGTTAGTTTCATGTAATACATGGGGATGAATGAAAAAACAATAGCAGTAATCAATACAATAATCGAAATAAATACAGACCAAAAACTAAAAAGAAATAAGAAAATAATGAGTGAAACCAGAAGGATTTCCTCCATAAGTGCCCATGACAGTGTACTTATTGAATCCTGAATTAAACTAGATCGATCATAGGTAGGAATTACTTTTACACCTTTTGGAAATGACGATTTCATTCCTGCAAGTTTTTTCTTTACCCGATCGATTACTGCTAAGGCATTTTCACCGTATCGCATTACTACTATTCCACCAACGACTTCTCCCTTTCCATCCAATTCAGTGAGACCACGCCTAATATTTCCTCCTATTTGTACGCGAGCAATGTCTTTGATTAAAACAGGCGTTCCTTTATCATCTGTAGCAACCACTACTTGCTCAAGCATGTGTTTATCTGTGATATAACCACGCCCACGTACAGCATATTCATGCTGAGCAAGCTCTATAACTCTTCCTCCTACATCATTATTTGATTTTCGAATAGCTGTTTTTATTTTGGGTAATGAAAGATTGTAAGCTTGTAACTTGACCGGATCAATTTCAACTTGGTATTCCTTAACAAAACCTCCAACGCTTGCCACTTCAGCAACCCCAGGCACAGAAGAAAGCCAAAACTTCAAATACCAATCCTGAAAACTACGTAATTCTTGAAGATCCATTTTTCCAGATTCATCAATCAACGCATACTCATAAATCCATCCCACACCAGTAGCATCTGGTCCTAATTGTGGCTTAACTCCCTCCGGCAATTGTCCCTGTAGATTGGATAAGTATTCAAGAACCCTACTCCGCGCCCAATAAATATCCGTACCGTCTTCAAATAACACAAATACAAATGACAATCCAAACATAGTAAAACCGCGGACCACCTTTACCTTAGGAGTTGCAAGAAAAGCTGTAATTAAAGGATAGGTTATCTGATCTTCGACTAGATCGGGGCTCCTCCCACTCCATTCGGTAAAAATTATAACTTGCGTATCAGATATATCAGGTAGTGCGTCTAGTGGTGTTTTTCTAATAGCCCAAATACCCCACAACAAACCAAGACCAACACAAGTAAATACCAAAAATCGATTTTTACCACAAAACCCTATTATTTTCTCAACCATCCTTTTTTTCCTAATTTACCATATAAAGTTTTATCCTACGCCAAGCCCTTTTATATGACCTACTTCTAATGCTTTTAAGCGGCTTTCTGAATCCAAGAGGAATTGAGAGCTAATAGCCACCGATTCCCCCTCTGAAACTCCCGATAAAACCTGATAAAAGGGCCCAGCTTTAAATCCAAGCTTTACTTCTCGAGGTTCAAAATGCCCCTCCCCTTTATCTACAAAAATTATTTTTCGCTTACCAGTGTCGATGACAGCTTCTTCAGATAGTGCAAGCTTTTTTCCCATAGGAATTTGCATATCAACTTTGCCAAACATGCTTGGTTTAAGATTGTAATCAGTATTATCAAACTCAAAACGAACCTTCGCCGTTCTTGTGCTTGGATCAACAACATAATCTACAAATGTAACTTTCCCTTTAAATAACTTTCCAGGGAATGAGTCCAAAAACAAGTGCGCTTTTTGACCAAGCCGTACAAGTGGAATATTAGATTCATATATATCGGCAAAAAGCCATACGTACGATAAATCGGCAACCACATATGTATTTAAACCAGGAGCAACATTCATCCCAATAAATGCATCTTTTTTCAAAACAATCCCATCAATCGGGGAGGGGATAGCCATAGTGCGAGAAGAAATTCTATCTTTTTGAAGCCGATTAATTTCATCTGGCGATACATCCCACAACTCCAATCGACGTTGAGCGGCTTGGAGCAATTGCTTATTAGCTTGATTAAATTCTTCTGCAAAACGACCTTCAACTGGATGATCCATATCTTTCAAAATCAATAAATATTCTTCTTGAGTCGCTAATAATTCTGGGCTATATACGGTAAAAAGCTGATCTCCTTTTTTTACAGGCATCCCAATAAAATTAACATATAGATCATCTATCCACCCAGTAAACTTGGTTTGTATATGTGCTATACGCGTTTCATCTACCTCAACTGTTCCAACTGTGCGTATTATTTTAGTTAGTGAACGAACAATAACAGTGTCAGTTTTGATATCAAATAATTGAACACGTTCCGGATCTATATACACAGCTGCATAGCCAGAAACTCTTTGTTCTACATGTTCCAAATCATTTGATGCTGAATGGGTATTTTTTTTTATGTTTATACATTGACAGTAGTTACCAATCAATCCTGCAATAAATATAATGCTTATAATTTTAACGTTGGTATATTC
>SDBU01008714.1_pt1 | contig 11483 bp, 22 predicted proteins | sample 2277071 | NCBI WGS metagenome assembly SDBU01 (sample SAMN10397929, study PRJNA504765) | marine sediment metagenome | isolation source: marine sediment core GS08_GC12, 126 cmbsf | place: Arctic Ocean: Gakkel Ridge, Loki's castle | collected 2008 | reverse complement strand
GGCTCGTCGGTGAACGCCACGACGCCCTCGGCCACGTGCCCCTCGGTGCCCTCCTCTGACGCGACAATGGACCTGAGGCCGTTCTTAACGCCCTCTACAATTTTGTCTATCGGGTATTTGCTGTCACCAAGGGCAATAAGTGGTACAGCCTTAATGCCCAACTTCTCGGCCACATCCTCGACGTCCGTGCGCCGCAGCCAGGTCTCCCCCACCAGCACGTCGAACAGGCGGAATGACACGCCGCCGCCCTTGGTCTTGGACGTGTACTCGCCCCCGCCCTTCTGGATGCCGCCGCCGTAGCCCTCGCCGTAGAGGGTGATTGGGTACGGCTCGACGCAGGCACATCGTACAGGGGTTCCTATCAAGGACAAGGACTTCCCATGGCATCCCTCACACGATGCCTTACCGCGCCACAGCGTCTTCAACCCCTCGAGCGTGACCGCGTCCTGCAGGTGCCGTAGGAGGTTCGGCGGTATCTGCGAGTTGTCGTTGCGGCCGTTGACCCGCATAACCCACTCATCCGCAGGTATATCGGGATTAGCCATATAGGCCGGGTCTGGCTCTAAGCTCACGCGAATGTTGGTACCGTGAATCTTCTCGGTCACCAGCCACTCGCGCGGAATAAGAAACTCCGGCCTACGAATTTCGTTCGTGACCTTGAACTTCTCGTCCCTGGCGTACAGGGTGTCTATTTTTGGATATGCCTTACAGCCCATTGGTGCACCTCCATGCAATGTATTTTTGTGCCTTGATTGAATAAGCGGCTAGTTGAATCGCTAGACTCTCAAGAGTTAACCGGCTTCCAACAGCCCAGGCCCACCCCGGTAGATTTGCGCCTTCTTTTACGGGACTGTAGTAAATCCCTCCGCAACCTGTCGCTCTTAAGATGGCGGAAATTAGCTCGAGCTCTGAGTTGCCTATCGAAAAACTGGCGCTTCTTTTTCGTATACTAACCGTACCTTCTCCATCTAACATTGCACCAACATAGGCCGCTTCGACAGAAGACATCTCGCGCGCTTGATTGGAAAGAAGATTGTTATTGAGGAGCGCCTTGCTTATCTTATTCCCCCATGTGATTTTACGTCCGCGCATTTTTTGGCTCTGCTTTTTACGATACTCAGTGGAACGGACGCCAAACCACCCTTTAGTCACCGTTCGTTCTCCTGACCCAGTTCAACCGCTTCGCATTCCCACAACAAGACCCACGGGTTCAAGGCCACGAATGCGCACAGCGCCCAGCGGTTGAACGACCGCGCGGCCCAGCGGCCCAGGTACGTGCCGTTGAGCGGGTTGCCTGTAGCCTGCATCGTCGTCTCCTTTTGGTTATGCCGGCCCGGGCGCGCGGGGTTGGCCTAGCACGCGCCCGGACCTTGATGATTTACTAGACGCCCCGTTCGCCTTCGCGCCAGTCGACGATCGTCTCCTGCGCGTGCTCGAAGCCGGCGTCGAACTCGGCGGCGAAGGCCTGCTCGCACATGTCCCAGATGGCACCGACCTCGTTGGCGAAGCCGACGAGGTGGTCGTCGCGCATTTTCTTGTTGAGGTCGGCGATGCGCTTGATGATCTCCTCAGGTAGTACGCTGGCGTACGTCACAGTCACGCCGCTAAGGTTGATCTTGATGACCTCCCGATCAGACCTGGCCGCGCTCATTTGACTATTACCCCGCACCGGCAGCAGCGCGGTCCGCCGTCTCGCTCCCTAGACTTCAGCGTGGCACTCACGCACAGGTGCAAGCACTCGCGCCTTTTTAACGCTGCCCGCACCATCTCTACGGCGCCTCTCACAGGCCGACCTCTCGCAATGCCGGCTCATGCTCCCAGCGCGAGACCGCCAGCCCGGTCGCCGTATTGACGACCAACAGCTGTGAGTAGCCAAACGTCGTTACCCAGTGCTCGAGCTCCTTAATGGTCGGCTCGTACGCCTGTATTGAAGTGAAACAAAGCTTGCCGTCGCTCGTCAGCCCCGTGGCTATGTATGACATGGCTCTCTCCTTTTACTGCTGCCTATATATATCATACCCCTCGCGCGTGCCCGAGAACCACGACCGCGCGCCGAATCTAATGAAAAGCGCCCGTGCGCAAAAGCCATTCCGCTCGGGTATAATAGTCATGTGTTTGGTGGTTACCCTACCTATAGCTCACTCTCCAACCAATTGCCCGGCCAATGCCCTTCCCGGTGACAATTGGCGCACAGCAGCTTGCATTTGTCAAGCTCCAGTCTTAGCTTTTCCCAGGCCAGCCCGCGGGTCAAGGCCGGGGAGATACTAAAGGCCTTGTCCTTTCCTTGGTGATGGAACGATAGCGCGCTCAGGCATTTTGAGTACCCGCACTTCGCGCACGCGCCGCCCAGGTACGCGACCGCCCGCCTCTTCGCCCTGGCTCGGCGTCTTAATGTAACGCACGAGTTGCACAGCTCCTTGTTCTTCCGCCTGCCCGAGCAGCGGTCGGCGTCCTTATTGCAGTGTCGGCACTCCATACTCTTATTACAACACGAAATGTTATATCGCGTTGCCGCCTACCGCGGGATTATCGTACAGAGGCCCGTCGGCACGGGGGACGTTGCCGCCCCCCGCGCCTAGCGCTAAGCGCGGGCTACGCTCCGGGCGTGCCCTTCGCGGCGACCTCGCGGCTCGCGATGTGGATCAGCTGACCGTGCTGAACCGCGACTTCCGCCAGGTTCGGGTACTGGACGCCGTCGACGCGGACCTGGAAGGCCTCGATGGCCTCGTCAGGCATGGCGTTGGCGATGAGCTCCTGGACGTTGCGCTCGCCGTTGAGGGCCCGCTGGAACGGGGCCTCGAGACCGCGAGCGATTATGACTGTTTGCCTCGACATGTGTATCACCTCCTTTCTTGTAGGATAAATGGTCGGGCCTGGTGTCCGTAGCCCAGTTGAACGCAATGTTCGTTCAGCGGTAGCTGCGCTCTCTCGCTGCTCTTCCACTGTGAGACGATGGTCGTTGTCAGCGACGCCATCATCATTCCCATGGCTACCGTCCCGGCCCCGCCGCAGTCTATCTCCGCGACGACGTCCGGGAAGCAGGTGGTGGTGTAGTGGTCAACGTATTCCGACGCAGCGTTGAACGCGTGTAGGTAGCCGTCGTTGCCTAGGCTGCGTGTTTCGATGAACAGGGCCGCCTCACCGTACAGCCAGCCGACTTGCTGTGCCAGCCTCCGCCTGACCTCCATGCTGTCCGCGCAGCACACCACGATACCGCTAGCCGCGCGGCCAAGCACTGGACGGCTAGGAAGCCACATGCCCTCGGTAGTAACCGGGATACGCCGCTGCGCGGCCTTCATGTTCCCGGCCGTCGCGAGCGACTTGACCGCCCCTAGGTGCCTGTCGGTGTAGTTCTGCGACTGCAAGTTGTGTGGCTCTACGTTGTCGCCGTCCCAGAGGAGTAGGCTGCGTGGCGTCAGCTTTATCAGGGCCCTGGCGACCCAGGACCCGTGCAGCCCCAGTCCGACTAGCGCGATGTCAGTGTCGTTCAGCACTACAGTTCCACCGGTAGCTGCGGTATCCCAGCGTCCTCTTCGGCGCAGACCATGCAGAGGCAGCCTATCGGGTGCAGATAGGTCGGCTGCTTTGTCACGGCCTTCTTCGGCGGCGCGTACACCTTCTTGCTGACCTTCAAGGCGACCTCTTCGATGATGGCGTCCGGCACGTCAACGTCGTCCTCGATGCAGAGCGCGCTGCCGAGCTCCGCGTACAGTGCTATCGGGGCCTGCGTGACGAGGTAGAGGGTAGACTCCATCGTGTCGGTCTGGAACACGATTCCCCACATGTGGTCCCCGGCTTCGGCCGCCAAGGCCCTGATGGTGTCCTCATCTATACCAGAGTACGTCTTGCCAAGCCCGCCTCTGCCGTGCGTGTGCCACCACAACCGCCACGTGGGCATCTCGACTCTCGCCTTTTTCACGTTCCTGAAGTCGATCTTCTCTTGCAGGAAGGCGAGCATCTGGTCCCACGTAGCGTCTGTCTTAGCCACGCCGACCTCCTGCTCGGGTATGCCGACTTCGTAGCACACCGGCTCTCCGTCCTCCATCCTTATCCTGCCGTACCCCTGCAGCTCTAGGTCGCCCACCTGCACGTACGCGGCCCTGAAGTAGGCCTTGAGCGTGTCCCAGGCCTCCTTCGTGAACGTCATGTCCATGACGCGCTCCTTTTCACTACTGGCGATGCCGTCTCAGATAGTCCGTATACTGTCTGCAGTTGTCGCATGTGCAGGTCTCGGAATAGTCGACTGGCCGCCCCCTGCGGCCGGCCTCGTGGTCGAGCCTGTCCAATTCTATGACCCGCCTGACGTCTTGCTCCACGAGGAACCACACTACGCGGCCTGCTGGCGGGTACGCGGCCTCTGGTGCTTCGTGAAGCCTGCAATACCCGCAGTCGATGCACACCTGGTGCTCGTTTCCGCTGCCGCGGTAGCTCCACCCTGGTGTTCCGCCTTCGCAAAACGCGCAGCAGTCGCACCCGGATGCCGGCCCGCATGTTTCGCATTCGTCGCAGGTGCAGTTGCCGTCAGTATTGCCGCAGGTCGGGCAGCACTTGCAGTTTATGTATGGCGTGTCGCAGCCCGTGCACCACTCTTTCCTCTTGGACCCGTCCCACGGCTCGGCCGCCAGCATAGCGTTGAGGTCCTTGTACACCAACCCGCTCGTGCCCTGTATCGGCGCGAGCCCGATTCCCCCGTTAGCGACAAGGTTCCACGTTTCCCGCGCCACGCCACGCACCGGCTGAAAGCAATCGTCGCCGTAGCACAGCCGCCACTTCTCCATACCGGTCAGTATTATCTTGACGACGTCCGCGTTAGGCGCTTCCCTTCCGGTGCGCTGGATGACCGCGTCCCCTAGGCACGCCTCGCCGGCGTCCTCGCTGGCGTGGGGGTGGAGCGCGACGTCGCCGGGGCCGTCGCTTTCGATGTGCAGTATCCTGCCGGTGTCTATGCTGATCGTGATCCACATCGCCGGTATCACGTACCTGTTTGGCGAGTCCACCAGCGACCCGGCGCCGCGCATGGCCGCCGCGCAGAACCTGAACCGCGCAAGGTTGCCGTCTACGGCCATCTCCAACAGAGACGGCATGTGGTCTCGCGCCCACTCTCGCAGCTCGTTTAGCCTAAGCGTGTTCCGCCCAGACTTGTCACGCATCTTCGCATGTCTGGTGAAATCCCTTTTGAAGGACACGAGGGCGTCCTTAGAGGCTTGCAGCTCCGCGGTCACTATCTTTATGTGCCGCTGCTGGCCGGCTACTTGCCGCTTGGAGCGCGCTGCCGCCATTGTCGCGGTCAGGTTGTTCCACCGATGCCGGCTGGCCACGCCGCTTGACCTTATTACCTTCCCGCCGACCGCGACCACCCTTGTCTTCGCGCCGATTCTGCGTTCGCCTTGCGTGCAGTTTAGCAGCTCCACTCGTATGTCCGGCATGGCTATCATCGTGGTCGGTTTACGTCTTGGCGTCATCGGCTCTCCCCAATGGAAATATCGTACAGAGGCCCGTCCCGTCAGTCCAGCGTGTAGTGCAGCAGCACCGCGGTCCCCACCAATTCGGGGCCGCCGAGGTCCGCCAGCGTGGTGGCCTCGACGTTCGGGCCCAGCCCGAGCGGGTAGCCGTCCTCGTTGACCACCAGCGTCCGGCCGTGCTGCAGCATGATCACCTCTATCGGGCCGCCGACCAGGTCCCGCAGTTCCTCTAGCCCCAGCGGGCCAGTCGTCGCGAGCAGGCGGTCCGCGCCGCCCGCCTTCATCTCCGTCGCGTAGAACATCTCGTCGTCCCCTTCCGCTACGCCATCAGGTCTTCGTAGCCCATCTTGTCATCGCCGATGTGCTTGGCGAGGTTGTCGTACATCTCCTGCACCGGCGACCCTAGCAACGCCAGGACCTCGGCCCGTATGCCCAGGTGCGCCTTCACGTCGGCCGCGCTCAGCTTGGCGTGGTCGCCCCTGCACTTGCCTTCGGCGCACAGCGCCAGCGCCTCGGCCCACGACGACAGGTCGGCGGTCTCGCAGTCGTTGAGGTCGAACTTGTACGCTAGGTACGACACGAGCGGCCGCTCAGCGGCCATCGCCACTATACCTCTCGCGGCACTCGGGGCAAGGCGCAGGGATGCCGAACATCAAGGCCATCCCCGCCATGCCCATGCTCCGGCACGTACGGCATGCTACTTCTTGAACAACACTATCAGCACTACGTACGCGACAATTGCCACGCCTAGGCCGGCGAATGCGCTGACCAAAACTAACAGCCAGTCTATGCCACCACCGGGACATGGCTGAACGACGTCCCCCGCTTGACCCGTAGTCCAGTCTCTGCACGAACCACCATCGAATCCTCCGGCGCCAGTACTCGGGAAGCCTAAGGGCGTCCCCGAGGTGGACGTGGGGCTCGTCTGTTCGGTGCCAGTGGGCGTGGGAGTCGTCCCGGGCGGCGTCGTCGTGGGTGTGGGGGTAACGGTCGGCTGGGGCGTAGGCGTACTGGTTGGTGTGGGTGTGGCGGTGGGAGTGGGTGTATGTGTCGGCGGAGGCGTCGGTGTTACGCATGGGCCCTCCTCGTGTATGCAGACCGGCGGCGGCGTGGGGGTCGGTACTCTACACTCGTTATTCCAGATTTCTTGACCCGCTGTGGTCCAGTTCTTGCCGGCGAACACGAAGCCATTGTAGCTGTACGGCGGAATGATGTCGGCGTCGTGCCGGTCCTCGTGGCCGCTATGCTGGTATCCGGCAGACGCGATGTCCACGCTGATCCGCACGTAGCCGACCGCGGCAGTGTCTGGCGGCCTGGCGTGGCAGATGTCCACCTTGTGCCCGGAGTTTGGCGGCGTCGCACTTGCGGTACGCGGCGTAAGCGCCAATATTGATATGATGACAGCCGCTATCGCTGCCGCTAGTAGGAATGCCACGAGTAATGCTCTATTATTCACTTCGCCCTTCTTCCACTACGGGCCTGGTGGATGGCCGTGCGGGTTAGCGCAGCCAGTCGATCTGCGCGCACGTGTACTCGGCGTGGCGGCCTCTCGTGAAGTCGCCTGCGCCGACCAGCACCTCGGTCGCGGTGTCGCATCTCGGCAACTGGTTGCGCTCGTCGTCTGTGAACGCGTCCAGCGACATGAGTGACACTGCGAATACCACTGCCAAGAACGCCAACGCCACCAAGACAAACGTGATCGCCTTTGCGTCGCTCGTCATGTTCTCACCTCCCTTCGCGCGAGATTATTGTACAGAGGTCGGCTCGCCTCACTTATACAGTTTGTCAAGCTCCTTGTCGGCCTTGCCGAGCGCGGCTACGAGCTGTTCGAGCATCTCGCCGTGCAGGCGCACGCCCTTCCGCGTCGGCGCCCACTCATCCTGGTCGGGCGGCTGCCAGTACTGCCGGAGGTCTATGTAAGGCTCCCCCTTCTGCGTTACGCCGACCTTCAGGCGCACGATGCCGTCCACGCGCTGGAACTCCGCCAACACCTTGCTCTGCTCCTTCGGCCTCGCCATCAGTGCATCTCCTTCATTAGCTTTTCGGCTAGTAGCTCGTGTTCCCAGGCGCGCCGCGCGTCGTTGCAGGGCACGCACTCGTAGTAGAATATCTTGCTGGCCCGCAGTGCCGGCTCTACCGTCCGGCAGGCGCGGCATATAGGCGTACCGCACGTGTCACAGTACCTGAACGTCCGTACGTCGCACTTGCAGAAGCCGGGCGTGGCCGGCGGCGCGTCTGGTAAAGCCGTCGGCATTACCGCCTCCTCTTGCTCGCGTCGATAAGCGCATGCTGAAGCTCCTTGCGCTTCTCGGCGCTTATGGTCCACGGCACGCCCTCTATCTCGCACCCCTCGCCGACCGCGTCCTCGTAGTACACCACTATGCCGCCGCATGCGCAGCGGTCGCTGACCGGGGCGTACCTGTGGGCCGCGGGACCCGTCACCTCGGCCTCCCGATGTGCCAATGCCCGGTCCTGCACTGGTACGGCAAAACCTTTTCCTTCGTCTTGAACCACAAGTAGGCGGCCGCCTCGACCGCGTCTTTTCGCGTGTCGTGCGAGAGCTTATTGGGCCAGACGCTACAAGTTCTCGCCCTATAAACAACGTCACCTACTGACATCTTCGTCTCCCTACAGGTCGTTTATCTTCGGTACTTCTGGCGGCGCCTTGTCGACCAATGGCACTTCGACTAGCGTCTTGCGTGCCTTTGGTGCCGGCTTGGCGATTGCCCGCGGGATGCTCACGAAACCTTTGCACGGGCATGTGGTATTGTGGCCTAACGGAGCCCCGCATGGCGCGCCAGGTCCGAGGTTGGACACGGCATGCTTGTCGATGTTATGGCCGCACGTGGCGCAGTAGTTGACCTTCGCTGGTTTCCCATTCATCCGCGTCTCCTTTCCTGTTCTCTACATATATAACGCTTCTGGGCACCCGATTGTTACATCCGAAGGCCATCGTCGGGCGCTTATTTAAACCATGTTTTTGGGCACTCGACCGGCACAGGATTATCGTACAGAGGCTCCGTTACTTGTAAGCACGTCTTGCTGCGCCGTGTATTTGAATACAAGCATGTCCATACGATTATCTCCGCTTCGCTATGCTAGTTTGTAAGCACGACTACGCCGGTCATGCCGACTTCGGCCTGCCACGCCGCGCCGATCTCGTACGTCGGCTTCCAAAGGTCGACCCAGTAGTACGGCCCGCCTCCCCTGTCCTCGCACACGTACTCCGCACCGTCGAACTCAAACGTCTGCCCGATGTCGAACGCGTACCCGCACGCTACCGACCTGTCGTGCAGCGGCATGCCGTTCGCCATTATGTCGCCGAGGCAGAACGGCGGGCACGTGTAGAAGGTCAGCGACACCTGCATGACCCTCGGCGTGGGCGTCGGCGTCGGTACCGGCGTGGCCGCCGTCGACGACGCAATTGGCGCGGGGGTCGGCTCGGTTTCCTGCACCCGGTCTGTCTTCGGCACGACTATCTTGCTCAAACCCTCTATGAACCCGTCACGGTATCCGTTGTCGTAGCCGTCGAGGAAAGCCCGGTTAGGAAACTCCTCGAAGTTCACGCACTCGAGCGGCAGGCCGGGGTCGTACCAGTCGTCGAGCCCGCCGTGTATCGCCACCTCGTCCTCTTCGCAGCGCAGCTCCTTGTCGCCGTGCCAGTCCAAGAACGTGCCGCCCAGCATGGCGCCGAACAGGATCAGCCCGCCATGAAAGGCTATCCACGCCATCACGCAAACCGCGCAGGTCAAGGCGATATGCTGTTTCGTCATGACGACTTCACGCTGACGACGTACCGCGTGTCGCCGACCGCGATGGTCAGCGTCTTCGCGCCTATCGCCACGTCTACGCCCCGCAGGCCTATCGCGATTTGGTCGGCTTCAATAATCGCCGGGTGCTCGAAAATGGCTTCTTCGAGTATGTCCAGTATGTCGTCGTGGTGGTTCTCTCCGCTCATCGGAACTCCTTCCCGCATCGCACGCACGACGCCCAAGCCACGGGTACCGCCACCTGCATGAGCAGCTCGCGGTCGGTAAACCCAAGGCACGCCATCGAGCAGTACAGATCCGATCTGCTGTCGTTCAGAGCGAGGAATGCATCGGCCATCTCCTCGTCATTCGGCATACCGGTTATCTCCTCTCGTTACTGGTCCGTCCGCGCCCGGTCCCGAGCATCCCGCTTCCGACGGAGTTACACCGTACGGCGGGAACGTTTTGCGCTCGTCCCCGTTGCCTGTTGCCAGCCGTCTCCTCGGGACCGGGCGTAGAAGGATCAGCATCGTAATATCGTATAGAGGCCGCTACCGGCACGCCTTGCACCCCGAGTACTCGCATGTGTGCGTGAACGGGAGCTCAGTCGGCTTGTTCGGGTCGTCCCACGTCAGCCGTTGGGCTCGCGAGTATATGGGCAGCGGGTCTACTGGCCCGAACTTCATGCGGTATTTGCGGGGGCCCATGCCGGGCACGACGGTCGTGGTTGTCCTCGACGCCCGCCGTTCCTGCTTGCTTGACGTCGTCCTCCCGCGCTCCAGCTTGGCGTGCTTCGCTGGCGGGCTCACGAACGACCCGCTGCTCTTCTTGTACCCGAGCAACGACGCCTCGTGCGCGATCTGCCGCGTTATCGACTGGAAGTGCCCGTTCTCAAGCAGGTCCCGCAGTATTGACATTCCCCGGTCCTCCTTTCACTGCTCTACATATATAGACGCTTTCGGGCGCCCGTTTGTTACACCCGATTGCGCCCGGGCGAGCGCTTTTCAATTACCGATTATCTCCTTCAGCTGGTACCCGAACCTCGCCCACACGCAGATCGAGCACTTCCCGTTCGCCATGAGCCTCTCCTTCTTGTGTACCGAGCACGTCTTGTCGGCCATTATTCGTCACTTTCCGCGGAGTTATCGTACAGAGGTCCCGACCCGTCCCGCGCGAACCTCTCCTCGTACTCGCGCTCGGTCGTCGCGCACTCGTCCTCGGCCAGTCCCGGTTCCTCGCCGAGGTCTGTCCGATGCTTGTATTCGACGCCGCGGTCCGTCAATCGCATGTCAATCTTGGCGAGGTCCAGCGTATCGCCTACCAATGACGGATCGAGCACGTCTCCGGTCTCGGGGTCTATGAACTCGAGGAGCCCGTGCTTTGCCAAGTGTACGGCTTCTCGTTTTATGCCCTCTCGCATTGTCATCGCCATCCTCCATTCGCTACTTACCCGTCCGCATCCGGAGCCAAAGCGGAGGAGGAAGACCGCCTCGGATCCGGGTGCGGAAGGGCGAGCATGGGTACTCGCCTTCCCGCTGTACGGTTGTTAGGCGACTGTCACCATCGCCTCAGGCTTGGTCTCGACCTTGGCCTCGGTCTTCGGTGCCTTCGCGGTCTTCGCCGCCACGCGCTCCGCCTTCTTGGCATCCGCGCGGGCGCGCTTCGCGAACTCGTTCGCGATGTTCTCGCCTAGGGCCTTGCCCGGCGAGCAGTGGCGTCCGCCCGGGAAGTCGACGCGCTCGATCTCGCAGATCCGCGAGGACGTCACCCCGACCGCGAGGCCGAGCTGGGCCTGCGAGAACCCGAGGTCCTTGCGGGTCTTCCGCAGGCGCTTGCCGTCTGCCTGTGTCCACGGGGTCCGCGTGGACTGCTTGACGGCCTTCGCCTTGCCGTTGTCCTTCGACATTCCGCACCTCCTAGTGCATTTCGCTGGTGGTCCGAGCCTCACTGTGAGAACCCGTGACCTATTTCCACTGTCCACTATATATAACGCTTGCGGGCGCCCGTTTGTTACACCCGATTGGCACTATATACAACTGATCTGACATAACTTTGCCAATGCCGAGCGGTGCCACATGATGTGCTGGTCTGCCTACCCACCCTATCAATTGCCAAACGATCAAGCGAGCGCGTGGGTCAACGGGTCGGGGCATAAAGGCAACGGATCGATCATCTACACGTATATCATTGTGTGCGCCGAGTGTCCCGCGTACCGCGTTGCCGCGCGCGACAACCCACGACCACCGCTTTGCGCGCGAAACGCGCGATTCCC
>SDBU01008713.1_pt1 | contig 11483 bp, 11 predicted proteins | sample 2277071 | NCBI WGS metagenome assembly SDBU01 (sample SAMN10397929, study PRJNA504765) | marine sediment metagenome | isolation source: marine sediment core GS08_GC12, 126 cmbsf | place: Arctic Ocean: Gakkel Ridge, Loki's castle | collected 2008 | reverse complement strand
ATTATAATTCATTTTGCTTTAATTACTGCTGATATTTTGTTATTATCAAAGTGAATGTAATGGATTTTATTAACAAGTTACTTTCTATCAGCCGAGAACATAAAAGTTTGCTCTGCGTTGGACTCGATCCGAGCCCTGATCTCATGCCTGATATTGATATTTTAACATTTAACAAGGCTGTCATCGATTCTACCTGTGACTTGGTGTGTGCTTATAAACCAAATTTAGCTTTTTATGAAGTACTTGGAGCTGAGGGACTTACTATTCTAGAGAAGACTATCAGATATATACCTGCAAAGATACCAATAATTGGTGACGCTAAGCGGGGTGATATAGGGAACACTGCTAAGGCATATGCTAAGGCTCTTTTCTCAACTTTTGGTTTCGATGCCGCCACAGTCAATCCTTATCTGGGTTTTGATTCTATTCAACCTTTTATTGATTATAAGGATAAAGGTATATTCATGTTATGTCGTACATCGAATAAAGGTGGCGCGGATTTCCAAGAGCTTAATTGTTCTGGTGCTCTACACTTGTATGAGGTAGTAGCTCAGAAGGCCCTGGAATGGAATGTTTATGGTAATGTTGGATTGGTAGTAGGAGCCACATATCCAGAGGAATTGAAAAACATTCGTTCAGCTTGTCCGGAGATGTGTTTACTTATACCTGGTGTTGGGACGCAGGGTGGAGCTTTGGAGTCAGCAGTTAGTAATGGTGTAGATGCTAACAAAGAAAAGGCAATTATTAATGTCTCAAGAAAGATTCTATATGCCTCTCGGGGAGATGACTTTGCTCAAGCAGCTAGAAATATGGCCGAAGAGCTACGTACCCAAATTAATTCCTGTCTGGCTACCTATGAAAAATAGCTCTATAAGCATTAGGAAGTAGACAATTACGATTCGTTGTATCTTTCATATAGACCTCGATGCCTTCTTTGTTTCTGTAGAGCAAACTCTCGATGTCAAACTTAAAGGGAAACCGGTTATTGTCGGTGGTGACCCTGAACGTCGTGGTGTGGTGTCAGCTGCTTCTTATGAAGCAAGAGCATTTGGGATTTACGCAAGTATGCCTCTGGCTAAGGCTCATCACCTATGCCCCCAAGCCATCTTTATAAAAGGCAATCTGAAGTTGTACCAGGAAGTTTCACATAAGTTTATGGATATTTTGTCCAACTTTTCTCCTTGTATCGAACCATGTGGACTTGATGAGGCGTTTTTAGATACCTCTGGATATGAACAACCATTTGGCTCATATAACCTTATGGCAATGGCTATTAAAGAACGTGTGTGTAAAGAGCTTACCGTAGTAGCTTCAATAGGCATTGCTCAATGTAAAGTAGTAGCCAAGATTGCTTCTGCCTTATGTAAGCCTGATGGTTTACTGGAAATAGCGACTGGAGAAGAGCGTCGTTTCTTGGCTCCATTTCCTGTGGTTAAATTACCTGGCGTAGGGGAAAAAACTGAGCGAATATTGAAAAATCTTAATATAAACACCATAGGTGAATTGGCATCAGTCCAATCGCATGTAATAAGAAAATATCTTGGATCTCCGGGGCTTTTACTTCACAGTTATGCTAATGGAGTGGATAACAGAAAAGTCGAGGCTCGTGGCGAATCTGAATCAATTAGTAAAGAATTCACCTTTTCCAGGGACACGAGGGAGCGTCACTTTCTCGATGTTTGCCTTCATGGTCTCTGCGATGAGATTAGTATGGAACTGCGCTTTCAAAATAGGCGGGCTAAATGTATTACTTTGAAGGTAAGGTATGCTGACTTTGAGACGATTAGTCGGCAAGTCACCTCGAAAGGAGCTAATAATATTAGCAGGGCTATTTATACCATAGCACGACAGTTATTGGACAAGGTGTTATTAGAAAAACGAAAACCAATCCGTTTACTAGGTATCAAGGTATCAGGTCTACTGGACAGGGAGCGACAGTACTGCATGTTTGATTCGGTGGGGCAAAGATGGGAAAACCTGGATAAAGCTATCGACAAGATACGAATAAAATATGGTAATACATCTATAAAAAGTGGGAGTGATATCCCTGCCCACTGAGAGTTGACTATAGCTGATTCACCTTAAGGAGTAATAAATAGATTGTTTGAGTTTATTACCAAGTGTTATAATTAAATCGGTAGTAGATAGTCCATATTATATTTAGCTGGCAATTCATTGTGGTTGTCATCTGGAAACAAAAGGAGGGCAGCCTATGTCAAAAAATTTGACCAAGGAGGAACTATTAGCCAAGGCGAAGAAACCTTCGGAAGACGCTATGAAGTTGCATTCATTTTACAGGGGCAAGCTTCAGGTGATGCCGAAATGCCAGGTACGTAACCTGGATGATTTCTCAATCTATTATTCTCCCGGTGTTGCTGCACCCTGTAGAGCAATAGAGGCTGATGAGTCAAAGATGGAGGAATATACCAATAGAGGGAATACTATCGCGGTAATATCAGATTGTACCAGGGTACTGGGACTAGGTGATATAGGTCCCAAGGCTGGTTACCCGGTAATGGAAGGGAAATGTCTGATATTCAAATATCTGGGTGGAGTGGATGCTGTGCCTATTTGCCTCGCTACCAAGGATCCAGATGAAATAGTTCAAACAATTAAGATGCTGGAGCCGTCATTTGCAGGTATTAACCTGGAGGATTTCTCCTATCCTAAATGTTTTGGCATACTTGACCGTTTGAGAAATGAGATGAATATTCCAGTCTTTCATGATGACGTGCAGGGTACAGGAACTGTTGAGCTAGCTGGCCTGATAAACGCACTGAAAATCGTTGGGAAGAAAATAGAAGACTGTAAAATAGTTTTTAATGGTATGGGAGCCGCTAATACAGGCGTCTCAAGGCTTGTTATTGCTTATGGAGCTAAAGAAGGCAATATAATTGTAGTCGATAGTAAAGGCATCCTTCATAAAGGGAGGAAGGATCTGGAGGAACAGAAAGAAGCATTTGGTTATAAGTGGGGGATGTGCCAGACCACCAATTCTGAACAACAGACTGGTGATTTGGGAGTAGCCTTGAAAGGTGCTGATATACTGATTTCTTGTTCGAAATCTGGTCCAGGGACAATACTTCCTGAGCAAATAAAAAATATGGCAAAAGAAGCTATAGTTTTCCCCAGCGCCAACCCTATCCCTGAGATCTGGCCATGGGAGGCGAAGGAAGCAGGAGCCAGGATTGTAGGTACCGGTCGTTCGGACTTCCCTAATCAGGTAAATAACTCCATGGGTTTCCCTGCTATTTTCAGAGGGGTACTCGATGTAAAGGCAAGTACTATAACTGATGAGATGTGTATCGCCGCTGCTGTATCTCTTGCTGAATATGCAGAAGAGAGAGGTATAAGCGAGGAGAACGTGATAGCCAAGATGGATGAACCGGAAGCCTTTATTCGTGAGGCTGTAGCCGTTGGAATGAAGGCTCAGGAGCAAGGCGTTGCTGCTGAGAATAGTAGTGCTGAAGAGCTTCGTAAAAAGGCTAAGACAATTATAGAAAGTGCCCAAGGGCAAGCTGAAGCCTTGGTGAAGGATGGCTTTATTGCTCCCGCTGTAACCTAGAAGAAACCCACAAGATTGATTCAAGGAGGAATATATGTAAATGGCCAGGCTATTTGAATACGAAGGAAAAAAATACCTTAAGGAAGCTGGTATTGCGATACCACAAGGAGAGGCTGTCTCTACGGCCAAGGAGGCGCGGGAAGTTGCTGCTAAGCTTGGAAAGCCTGTTGCGGTAAAAGCACAAGTTTGGGTTGGAGGTAGAGGGAAGGCGGGAGGTATAAAGCTAGCTGATACACCGGAAGAAGCAGAGAAAGCGGCTAGCACTATTCTCGGCATGACGATAAAAGATTTTCCTGTACGCAGGGTACTGGTAGAGGAAAAGCTGGACATCGAGAAGGAGTATTATGCAGGGGTGGTTCCTGATGGGTCATGGACCAGCAGGTGCCCCGTGCTTATGTTTAGTACTGAAGGGGGGATGGATATAGAATCGGTCCCGGAAGATAAAATATTCCGTATTAAACTTGATTATCTTAAGGGATTCCCTTTCTACGATGCTTTGGACCTGGCGAGTAGTGCTGGTGTTTCGAACGAATTATTAAGAGGCATGGCAACAGCCCTTTCCAACATGGTGGAAGCTTTTAAAAAATGTGATTGTAATATTCTTGAGATAAATCCATTAGTTGTAACCAAAGAAGGCAAGGTCATAGCTGGTGATTGCCGCATGGGAGTTGATGACAGCGCCAGTTATCGCCATCCAGAAATGAAAATTGATATTCCTAGAGAATTTCCGTGGGAACCCAGTGAGTTTGATGTTATTGGGTGGGGTATTGAAGAGACAGACCTGCGTGGCTCAGGATTTGTCATGAAAATGACACTGGATGAAAGTAGTACTAGATATATTGGCTTTCACGCTATTGGTGGAGGAGCAGCCATGATAGGCATAGATGCGCTCAGTCGAGTTGGCCTCAAAGCAGCAAATTTTGCTGACACAAGTGGTAATCCGGTAGCTTCCAAAGTCTATAGAGTAGCCAAAACAATCTTTGCTCAAACTAACATAGAAGGCTACCTCTTAGCAGGATTCATGATCTCAAATCAGGAACAATGGCACCATGCACATGCCTTGGTTAAGGTGTTGAGAGAAGAACTTCCTAAACGACCCGGATTTCCCTGTGTGCTTCTCTTGGCTGGCAATAAAGAGGAAGAGTCCCAACAGATATTGAAAGAAGGCCTTGAAGGTTTGCCTGGACGCATTGAAATCTATGGAAGAGAACATGTTGAAGATAGCGATTTCATTGGGAACAGGATGGTGGCACTGGTAGAAGAATACCGTAACGAGAAAGGAAGCTAAGGGAGGTTCTGTATCATGGAGTTTAAAGAAAGAACAATAAAAATATTTATTGATACGAGCAAGTGCCCTGATTGTGAGAGTAAAGCTTGTATTACGGCCTGTAAAGTCTACAGTCGAGGGATTCTGCAATTGGAGGATGGAAAGCCATCTGTAAGCCATCTATCTCCTGAGGAGATAGACAGGAAAGGTACGGAATGTTTGGCATGTGAATATCAGTGTCAGAAAAATGGTAAAAATGCTATCCGTATTGAGGTTCCTATTAAAGGTCTCAGTGAATATGTGGCGAAACGTAATCTCAAATAAGGGGAAGAAATGGCTATACTAATAGATAAAAACACAAAAGTGATTGTTCAAGGAATAACGGGAAGAGAAGGGTCTCTTCGATCTAAGTACATGAAAGAGTATGGCACCAAAGTTGTCGCGGGCACTTCTCCTGGTCGAGGAGGGGAGGAAGTGAATGGAATTCCTGTTTACAATACCATTAAAGAAGCGGTGAGAGATCATGGCTCTATCGATATGAGTGTTACGTTTATCCCTGGTCCGGGGGTTAAAATGGCCACTTTGGAGGCTATCGACGCCGGTGTTAAGACCATAGTTGGACCTGTTGAAAGAGTGCCCCTACATGACATTATGGTGATGATGGCCGTAGCCAAAGAGGCAGGGGTAACTATCGTTGGCCCAGGGTCCATAGGCGTTATAACTCCTGGACAGGCTGTTGCAGGTTGGTTAGGCGGTAACGTCGAGTGGGCAAATGAATTGTTTACACCTGGTCGTATTGGAGTTCTATCACGGAGTGGTGGAGAATCTGGAACAGTGCCATGGGTTCTTCAAAATGGCGGATTTGGAGTAAGTACAGCTATCCATACAGGAACAGAACCTATTCTGGGGATGTCCTTTGCCGACTTTCTTCTTCGCTTTGAAGAGGACGAGGAAACTTTAGCCGTCGCTGCCTTTGGAGAGATCGGCGGTAGTCAGGAAGAGGAGGCAGCAGAAGTAATTATGTCTGGGAGGGTGACTAAACCATTTGTTATCTATATCGCTGGTGAGGCAGCACCTGAAGGACAACGTTTCTCTCATGCATCGGCTATCGTAGAGAGAGGACGAGGTTCAGTAAAAGGGAAGGTGAAAGCACTTGAAGAAGCTGGTGCCTATCCAGTAGATACACCCAAAAATATTGTTCCTACCCTTAAGAGACTGTTGAATAGATAGCATAGGAGGTATGTCGTATGTAGAGAGGGTCCTTTTGATGCTACTGAAATGGTTCCAAAATAAATAATATTACAAGGAGGAGATATGCCAGTTTTACGTTCCGTATTTTATGTTCCAGGAAACAAAGAGGAGATGATTGCCAAAATTCCCAAAATAACTGCCGATGTTATTACATTTGACCTTGAAGATTCGGTACCCCCAGCCGAAAAAGATAAAGCTCGTGAGTTGAGCCATAAGAATCTCAAAATGGCAGCAGCAACCGGCGCAGAAATATATTCTCGTCTGAATAACTGGGAGACCGGGATGACTAATGCAGATTGTGAAGCTATAGTAGATGTAGGACTCACTGCTGTATGTCTTGCCAAGTGTGGAGGAGCGGATGATGTCAAGCGCCTGGATTGGAAATTGGAGGAAATGGAACAGAAGAGAGGTTTAAAACCAGGCAGTATACAGATTCAATTACTAATTGAAACAGCAAAGGGAATGATAAATGTTTATGAAGCCGCCAAGGCAAGTCCCAGAGTAAATTCTCTAATCTTTGGTGCAGTTGACTATACCAAAGACATGAGAGTAGATTTGGTTCAACCAAATGGACATGAACAGGATTGGGCGAGGGCGCGTATGGCGTGTGCAGCTAGAGCGGCTGGTATCGTAGCTATTGATTGTCCTTATGTGGCATATAAAGATACTGAAGGTTTTGAAATTGATACTAAATATGGACGTCAGTTAGGGTTTGAGGGTCGAATGTTAATTCACCCAAGCCAGATTGAACCTTCCCATAGAATCTATACTCCTGCTCCAGAAAGACTGGTATGGGCAAAAGCAGTGGTCAAGGTCTTTGAGGAAGAGGGCATTGCCAAGGGCTCAGCTGCAGTCGTATTAGAAGGACATATGGTAGATACCCCGGTCTACATGAATGCTCTGCAGATACTTGATACAGCAAAACAGATCGAAGAGAAAGAAAAGATACGTAGCGCAAAATAGGCTGAGTATCGGAGATTATAAATCAGGTTTATTAAAAGAGAGGTAAGGCAACTATCCTAATCAATGGGTAGAGGCCTTGCCTCCTCTTTATTCTTCAAGATATTCTACTATGAATATCGAGGATCACAGCTACTACTGGTCGGATTAAGCGCCCCCCCGCTGGTTGGAAGCTTTGCGGAGATGGAAGAGACTTGTAGAGATGCCTTGTCTCGGCTTAGCGTGATTGTTATACTAATCTCGCACTTATGGATTACGAAACTATAATCGGATTAGAGGTTCATGCACAATTGTTAACCAAGAGCAAGATGTTTTGCTCTTGTGGTGCTGATTATACCAGTGCAGCTCCTAATACACATGTCTGTCCTGTCTGTTTGGGTATGCCGGGAGTTCTTCCTGTTATCAATCGGAAGGCAATAGAATACACGGTGATGACTGCCCTGGCTTTGAATTGCACTATTCCCCAGTATACAAAGTTCGACCGTAAGAACTATTGTTATCCGGATTTAATGAAGGGATATCAGATCTCTCAGTACGATGCTCCTATTGGACAAAATGGGTGGCTGACTATTGATAGTAAAACAACAAAGAAGAGGATAAATATAACTCGCGTGCATCTGGAAGAGGATGTGGCTAAATCGTGGCATAGAGGCGAGTATAGTCTTATTGATGTTAATCGCGCTGGCGTACCATTAATGGAAACAGTTAGCGAGCCGGATATTAGGTCTGCTGAGGACGCACGAGATTACTTGATTAAATTGAGGAATATCCTTCGTTACCTGGGAGTGTCTACAGGGAATATGGAAGAGGGAAGCTTCAGATGTGATGCTAATATAAGCCTACGCCCAAGTGGATCTAATGAACTATTCACCAAAGTTGAGATTAAAAACTTGAATAGCTTTAAGGCCGTCTATCAGTCTTTGAAATATGAAGCAAAACGGCAAAGGAAAGTGTATGAAGAGGGGGGCGAACCCGTTCAGGAAACAAGGGGGTGGACAGAGCAAGAAAGAGTAACGGTTGTCCAGAGAAGTAAAGAATATGCTAATGACTATCGGTATTTCCCTGAACCTGATTTGCCTCCTGTGATATTTGATAAGATTTGGATTGAGAAGGTCAAATTAAAACTTCCTGAATTGCCTGAGGCTAAGAGGGAGCGTTTTATGCTACAATATGGGTTGCCGTCGTATGACTCTGGCGTGTTGACTGCTTCGAAAGCGGTGGCTGACTATTTTGAAGAGAGTCTAAAAGTAGCAGGTGGTGATAAGGCGAAGATAGTAAGCAACTGGCTGCTGGGTGATTTCAGCAGGTTACTTAATTTAACAGGGATGGATATTGAGAATACTAAAGTAAGTCCCGCAAAGCTAGTTGAGATGCTTGAACTGATAGATGAAGGAGTTATTAGTGGACCGGCTACTAAAACAGTTTTTGAGGAAATGTTTCAAAGTGGCAAGCATGCTAGCGAGGTTATAGAAGACAAAGGACTAAGTCAGATTAGTGACGAAGGTGAGTTGAGGGCAGTCGTGAACAAGGTAATGGAGAGCAATGCAAAATCGGTGGCTGATTTTAAAGAGGGTAAACAACAGGCCTTGATGTTCATTATAGGACAGGTAATGAAAGCTACCAGGGGAAGGGCCAATCCTGCTATGGTAAAAGATATTCTTATGGAAGAGTTAGGAGAAAAGTAGATGCCAACGTATCTGGCTATTGCTCAATTACTGGTCGCTATAGCGCTAATTGTAGTCATTATGTTTCAGCTCCATGGAGGTGGTATGGGAGGTATATTTGGACAGTCTGATTCTGTCTACCGAACACGTAGAGGGATTGAGAGAAGCTTGTTCATTCTCACTATTGTTCTGGCTGTTGTATTTGTTATAGTGGCAATAATCTCGGTGCTGTATTCATAGTAACTAAGAATGTCTTCAATAATAACTCTAACAACAGATTTTGGGTTAGCTGATGCTTATGTTGCTGTTACTAAAGGGGCCATCCTCAGTGTTAACCCTGATGTTAATATTGTCGATATAACACATTCTATCGAACCACAGAACATTGTACAGGGTGCATTCGTCCTTAATAACGCGTATCGCTACTTTCCCAAACAAAGTATTCATATAGCTGTTGTTGACCCAGGCGTGGGCAGTAAGCGTTGTGGTGTGATATTAAAAACCCCATCTGCCCTGTTTGTTGCTCCTGATAACGGTATTTTAAGCTGGGTAATTAATGAATTGTCTTTGAATGAGGATTCTTCGAACCAGGGGGCCCTGCCATTTACGAAGCTACTTTTAGGCGAGGGGATTGAGGCTGTGGCTATCACTGATCCACGTTTTTGGCGTCAGCCAGTCAGTTCTACTTTCCACGCCAGGGATATATTTGCGCCTGTTGCTGCTGGACTTTCGCTGGGTATATCACTTTATGAATTTGGAGAGAAACTGAATTCACTTAATGTTTTTCCTGCTCAAAGGCCTTCCGCTGACCAGGAGGGAAGCTTATTGGGTCATGTTATATACGTTGATCATTTTGGCAATCTGATTACTGATATAAGGAGCACGGATTTGCCAAGGAAAGCCGTCGTGATTGAGATAGCCGGGTATCATATACAAGGATTGATGCGCTACTATCAAGAGACAAATGGGTTGATGGCTATTCTGGGTAGCAATGGCTATCTCGAGATATCTATACCAGGGAGAAGTGCCTGCGCTTACCTTGGGGCCCAGGTGGGCGATGAAGTCACTGTATCAGCTCTCCAATAACATTTATTATTTTATTGAAGTTATCTTTTCTTATCCAAATACGCCAAGCATTCTCAGTCCAAGATATATCAAAAGAGCTATAAAAATATACTGTAGTTGCTTTGCTGGTAAGGCATGTGCCAATTTTGCTCCCAGTTGGGCCATAGGAATGCTGGTTACGACAAGGCATAGCCATATTAGGCCGTTTATATAACCTAACGAATTTGGTGGAAGCGTTTCTGTTATACCCTGTGACCGTATAATCCATGTAACAATGGCCCCCAGGCTGATAAACATAACTGCGCCAGTGGAGGTTCCTACAGCCTTATGCATAACAAAGCCGAGGGCGAGGACCATTGCAGGAACCATTACTGCACCGCCTCCAATGCCGGCCAGTCCCGCTAAAACCCCGACGGGAAAACCCAGGGCTGCCATAGTGGCTGGATTTATTTTAGTATTATCGTCCTCAACAATCTTTGCTGTTTTTAATGCCCTTGCTTTTCCTAGCCCCATCCAGGCAGCAATAATAAGCAATAATATTCCGAATCCTGTTTGCATGACGTTACCTGGTAGTTGGATGGCAATGTTTGCTCCGATAGCAGCCCCGGCAGCACCGCAGGGACCCAGAATCAATGCTGCTCGCCAGCGTATTGCATGTTTTTTATTATGTCTCCAAGCTCCACTCATAGCTGTGGGCAAAATCACTGCTGCACTTGTAGCGACAGCTATTTTCATGGCACTGACACCGAAGCCCATCAAGTCAGCTATCCAAAATATTGCAGGTACCATGATAATTCCCCCGCCGATTCCTAGTAACCCACTTGCTAAACCAGTGCCTGCCCCGGTGAGCGATAGAATAAGGATGTATGCTGTAGTCATATTATTCTCACTTTCAATTCTGCTATATTCGATATGTTAAGGTTATTAAATTATACTTTATCATGTAGTATGGCAAGCAAATTGCTGGTTATAGAAGACAGGAAATCGGAACGATACTGCTCAATTTTCCCCTGGTCACACAGCCGAGCCAGTTCGGGGTCGATGGGTAGTTTCCCCAGAAGCGAAGTCTCTGCTTTCTCTGCCATTTCTTTTCCCTTGCTTCTACCAAAGACTTCCATTTTTTGGCCTGTTTCCGGTATCAGAAGGTAGCTCATGTTCTCAATTATACCCAGTACACGGACATTCATTTTTCTCGCCATATTTATGGCTTTCATCACGATCATTTCCGTTAAATCCTGGGGAGTATAAACATTGATTACACCTGAAAGGGGAATAGTCTGCATTAGCGTTAGAGGGATGTCTCCTGTACCGGGTGGCACGTCTATAATCAAATAATCGAGTTTACCCCATAAGACCTCTTCCCAGAACTGCGTGACAACCTTGGCCATTAGTGGTCCTCGCCAGATAACAGCATCATTCTCATTGGGCAATAGCAGGTTCATGGACATGATTTCAATACCTGTCTTGGAGAGCACAGGGAGGATGCCCCCATTATCACCACCTGGATGTTCGCTCAGACCAAACATCTTGGGTATGCTTGGACCTGTAATGTCTGCGTCGAGGATGCCGACCTCATTGCCTTCAAGTGCAAGGGACACAGCCAGTAATCCTGCCATTAGAGATTTACCTACTCCGCCTTTGCCACTCATCACAGCTATTATCTGCTTTATCTGGTTAATCTCGGTTGCCTTGCCTTCAACAAAGTCAAGAT
>SDBU01008712.1_pt1 | contig 11483 bp, 8 predicted proteins | sample 2277071 | NCBI WGS metagenome assembly SDBU01 (sample SAMN10397929, study PRJNA504765) | marine sediment metagenome | isolation source: marine sediment core GS08_GC12, 126 cmbsf | place: Arctic Ocean: Gakkel Ridge, Loki's castle | collected 2008 | reverse complement strand
GGATTGAAGCGGGCCGCCACAAGTCAGAAGTGCCTTCGCACCGACGACATGGAGAAAGTCGGCCACACCCCCGCCCACCACACCTTCTTCGAGATGCTCGGCAACTTCTCCTTCGGCGATTACTTCAAGCGAGAGAGCATAGTATGGGCCTGGGAGTTCATGATCCAGGAGCTTGGAATCCCTCCCGAACGCTTGCGGGTGAGCGTCTACGAAGAAGATGACGAAGCCTACGAGATCTGGGAAAAGGAGATCGGGCTCAGCCCGGAGATCATCTACCGTTACGACCAGCATGAGAACTTCTGGCCGGCTGACGCCCCCCGGCTTGGACCGAACGGGCTTTGCGGACCATGCTCCGAGGTTTTCTATGACTGGGGGCCTGAGGTCGGATGTGGACGGCCGACCTGTGAACCGGCCTGCGATTGCGGCCGGTTCTGCGAACTGTGGAATCTCGTCTTTCAGCAGTTCAACCGCAGGGACGGCGGCGTGCTCGACCCCCTGCCCAGCAAGAACATTGACACCGGCATGGGCCTTGAGCGCACTGCTGCGGTCATGCAGGGCAAATTCTCGGACTTTGACTGCGATCTGTTCGTGCCCATCATCAACGCCGTCGAAAGTGCCGTCGAAAAGGATTACGAATCCCGCCGGGACACGCGAGAAGGCGTGGCGTTCCGGCGAATCGCTGATTACGTCAGGGCTGCAGCCTTCTGCATCGCTGACGGCGTGCTGCCCAGCAACGTCGGCCGCGGCTACGTCTTGCGGAAGCTCATCCGCCGGGCCGTGCTGGACGGGAACCATCTCGAGCGGAAGGAGCCGTTCCTCTACGGCCTCGTGCCTGTTATTGCGAAGGTCACGTCCGACCAGTACCCGGGACTGATCGAACGGCGGGAGAACATCGCCAGGTTGATCCGCATCGAAGAGGAGCGCTTCCATCAGACCCTCGACGCGGGCCGGGGCATTCTCGAAGGCATGCTCGAAAAGCTCCGTTCCTCGAATAACAACGTGCTCCCCGGCGGGGATGCGTTCCGCCTGTTCGATACCTATGGATTGCCGATCGACGTGACCGAATCCATTCTCGAGGACGAAGGATTCAGGGTCGACCGCCAAGGCTTCGATAAGGCGATGGACGAACAGCGGACGGTCTCCCGCGCCGCCAGCTCAATAGACTCGGACATCTTCGGCGGCGGCCCTGTCGCACAATTGAAGGAACAGGGCTGCGCAACCCGCTTCGAGGGCTATGAACAGGATGAGATCGACGGCAAAGTAATCGGAATTGTCTGCGGTGAAACCCTGAAAGATGAAGCAGCAGAAGGAGATGAGTGCAGCGTCGTTCTCGACTGCACCACGTTTTACGGCGAGGCCGGCGGCGAGGTCGGTGACAGCGGCGTCCTCGAAAACGACCGCTGTCGCCTGGCGGTCGAGGATACTCAGCAGTCTGGGGACGTGGTTCTCCACATAGGAGAAGTCACGCGCGGCTGCATCCGAACAGGGGATGTGTTGACGGCTAAGCCGGATGTCGCGCGGCGCGCCAACATCAGGAGAAACCACACGGCTACACATCTGCTCCATCTCTCGCTTCGCGAAGTCCTCGGAGAGCACGTCAAGCAGGCCGGCTCGCTCGTTGCTCCGGAGAGGCTTCGCTTCGACTTCACCCACACCGAAGCGATGACCGACGACGAGATCAGGCAGGTCGAGGTCGAGGTCAACGAGAGGATCCTTCAGAACGCGTCTGTCACGTCGAAAGAAGTGGCTCTGGATGAGGCCAAGGCCGAAGGCGCCATGGCGCTGTTCGGCGAGAAATACGGCGAAGAGGTTCGGCTCCTCGACATCGGCGGCTATTCCAAGGAGCTGTGCGGCGGGCTCCACTGCTCCGCCACGGGCGAGATAGGGCTTTTCAAGGTCCTGAGCGAGAGCTCCGTGGCGGCCGGCGTCAGGCGCATCGAGGCGGTCACGGGGATGGGGGCGTTGCGAAACGTCCGGACGAAGGAGGACCTGTTGCGTTCGGTCAGCGCGGCGCTTGGCGCCCAAGAAGCGCGGCTCCTGGAACGCGCCGAGCAGTTGAACGCACAAGTAAAGGAACTTCAACGCGAACTCCAGAGGGCACGTCGGAACTCCGGGCCGGACGCCGCCCAGTACATGAAGGAGGCTCGCGACGTGGCCGGCGCCAAGATAGCCACGGCGACTGTGCAGGGGGCGGGCGCGGATGACCTGCGGGCTATGGCCGACCGGCTGCGCCAGATGGCTCCGTCCGTGGCGGCCGTGCTAGGATCAGCGGATCAAGGGCGCGTGCTGCTCGTCGTAGCCCTCACAAAAGACCTCGTGAAGCGCGGTCTGCACGCAGGCAAGATCGCAGGGGAGGCGGCCAAACTGATGGGGGGCGGGGGAGGCGGACGGCCGGACATCGCCCAGGCCGGCGGACGAGACCCGGGCGGACTGGACAAGGCGCTCAAGAAGGCCGAGGATCTCGTCTCCAAGATGCTCTTGAAGAGGTAGGACGTGCAAAGCGTGAAGAGCGCAAAGATGTCAGGCGCCTTGAAGGCCCGCAGCGTATACGCCCCAGCCGGCCGGCCCCCTTCTGCTCCGACTCCGTTCCACTACTCAATCGCCGCCGCGTGACGGCCCGCGGCCGGGTCGCCGGCGGCATACAGAAGCCCCGTTTCGGGGTCCCGGTACATCATAACAGGCGTCCCGATGTTTCCGTCCGTCGTGACTATCCTGTGCCCGCGTCTCGCCAGCTCGTCCTGCGTGCCTTGACTCATCGCGCTGTTGACTGTCACCTCCCCAGCTCGAAGGAATGCCTTCCCGCGATCCGGGTCGGGGTTGAACGAGTCCTGGTGATGTGCGGTTGCGAAACGAGGGGCCGTGACGGCCTGCTCCGGCAACATGTCGAACTCAATAAAGTTGAGCAGGAGATTCAACGTCGTCTGATCCTGATGATCCCCGCCTGCCACGCTGACGGCCACGACAGGCTCCCCGTCCTTCAGAACCAGGGTGGGCGTGAGCGTGATTCGAGGCCGCTTGCCGGGCTGGATGCAGTTCGGGTGGCCCGGAAGCGTGTTGAGGCTTCTGAGCCGATTGCCGTGCACGACGCCGGTGCTCCCTGGCTCCCATTCTCCAGACATGAAGTTGCAGCTCGGTGTCACCGCAACGAGGTTGCCCCAACGGTCGCCGACCACGCAGGTGGTGGTGCCTCCGGGCGCGGGTGAATGCGTATATCCCTCCTTGACGGGCTTCATGTTGTGTGGATCGCCGGGCCGTATTTCCGTGGAGGCCGTCCCCATGTCAATGAGCGAACGACGCATGTCCGTGTATTCATCCGAGAGAAGAGCGGCCCAAGGCACATCGGCGAAAAGCGGGTCTCCGTAATACTCGTCGCGGTCCGCAAAGGCAAGCTTGAGGGCCTCCGCGGCGACATGGACGTGGTCCGCTGAAACATGCCCCATGCCCTTCAGGTCGAACCCTTCGAGAAGACGCAGGGTCTGACAGAGATAGGGTCCCTGCGTCCACGGCCCGCACTTACATACGGTATATCCTCTGTAGCTCACGGTGACGGGATCCTCGACACGCGTCACGTGAGCGGCGAGGTCCTTCTTGCGAAGGAAGCCTCCTTTCTCGATGTACCACGCTTCCAAGTCGTCGGCGATGTCACCCCGGTAGAACCGATCGGCCGCAGCCTGCAGCTTTGCTTCACGACCGCCCGGCGAATCTCTTTCCGCTTCGATCAGCTTGCGCAGGGTGACTGCAAGCCTTTCGTACCAGTGTTGCTCTTGCGTGTCGAGGATATTCAAAGCAGGCTGGGCAACCTCCTCGAACGCCATGGTCCCGTAAAGCTTCAGAGCGGTCATGCACAAATCAACGGCGGACGGGACGGGCGCGGCCTTGATGTCGCCCGTTGCAGGGATGCCGTTCTCGAGGTACCACTGGATGGCCTTCGGATCGAGCGGCGCCCTGCCGATGCCCGAGAGCACTCTCACCTTCCGTTCTTTGGCGATGTAGATAATGAGCGGCGCCTCACCTCCGAAAGCGAAAGAGCCGAAGTCCGTCAAGCTGAGGGCCAGCACGGTAGCTACTGCTGCGTCAGCCGCGTTGCCTCCGTTTTCGAGCATCGCCATGCCCGCGGACACCGCTCCGGCGCCTCCTGCCGCGACCGCGCCTCCTTTGCCCGCTGCGTTCCAACCGATCTTTTCACTGTTCTCGCTATGCATGGATCTTGGCCTCAAACCTGTGTGCTCACCCAGGGGCGATTAGATACGTGCAGGATCGGATTCTACGGATTCTGCGCACTTTGCACAATCGCTGCGGCTGGAAGTGCCAGGGGCGCACGGCCGTGCGCCCCTACATCTTCGGTCAACTGAAAATGGTGCACGGCCGACTGGGGCATTCCGTCGAGGGGAATGGTTGGATGCGGAGGCTCATGAGACAGCGAAGCAGATTACGTACACGTCATACAGCGCATGCGTCCATGCGGCGATGCCGAACCCGCGGACCAGGAAGATCGTCCCCAGCGCCATTCCCGCCCCCAGTCTGTAAAGGAAGATGCCCAAGTCCGGGGACTCGCCCGGAGAAAGGAAGTGCGCTGCGCTGAACATCGCTCCGGACAGTAACAGCCCCACAGCGCCCGCGGTTACAGGGCGCAGGCCCACGAAGCTCTTTACTAAGGCAAAGATCGCACCGAGGATCACGAAGCGAAACAGCAATTCTTCGTAGAACCCCGCCCCGGACGACGTGACCAGGCCGAGGAACCAATTCTCGAAGTGCGGGGAGAACCCGCCAAATTCGAACTTGCCTGTCAGCGGAAACAGGGCCACGGGACCGAGCAGGAGCGCATACGCGCAGCTCTCGAGCAGCATGCCAAGGAACGTGCCGCCGTGCAGCGCGCCGAGGCGGCGAAGACGCCAGATGGCCACCAATGCAGCCGCCATTATGGCCGCGTTGAGCAGAAGGATGACGTTTCGGCCGAGCAATTCGGTAGGTCCCCTCTGCAGCCAGGATATGGGGCTTTTTATCAGAACCGCCGCCGCATTGACCTCGGAGTGGAGCAGCAGGACACCGACTTCGTATATTCCCAGCAAGGGCAGGGCGAAGAGCAGGCTGGCCGAGAGCGATCGGCTGACGTTGAAGTACCGCCGCTCCTCGAGGAGAAGTTCCTCTTCCAGTTCCTCCTCGCGACGGGCTTGGGCGGACTCCTCGTCGTATCCCTCAGGGTCGTCTTGTTTGCGCCAGAGCCCGGTCACATCGCCTCCAGCCGCTCAATCACAAATCGCCAATCAACAATCTTCAACGAGTAATCCCTTGCCTGTGAGCCTCTCGTATGCCTGAAGGTACTTCTCGCTGGTCCTTCTAACCACATCCTCAGGCAGTGACGGCGGGGGCGGCTCCCTGTTCCAGCCGGACTGCGTGAGCCAGTCGCGTACGTACTGCTTGTCGAACGAAGGCTGCGACTGACCCGGTTCATAGCCCTGCGCCGGCCAGAACCGCGAGGAATCCGGGGTGAGCACCTCGTCCACCAGGATCATCCGGCCGTCCGCCAAGCCCCACTCAAACTTCGTATCGCTGATGATGATGCCGCGTTCGCGCGCGCAGTCGCTTGCCTTCTCGTACAGCGCCAGCGAAGCGCTCCGGAGTTGATCGGCGACCTCCGAACCCACGATCTCAGCGGCCGCATCGAAGGAGATATTCTCGTCGTGTCCGGATTGTGCCTTTGTCGCCGGTGTGAAGACCGGTTCGGGGAGTTTCTCCGATTCTCGGAGCCCCGGAGGCAAGGATATGCCGCAGATCCGGCCGGTCTGTGAGTACTCCTTCCAACCGGAGCCGGCCAGATAGCCGCGTACGACGCACTCGATGGGATAGACGTCAGCCTTTCGCACGAGCATGGACCGGCCCTGAAGTATCTCGGAATGTTGCTTGACCGAAGGTCCCATTTCATCCACATCAGCGGTGATGAGGTGATTCTCTGCCACGTCTCTCAGGAAATCGAGCCAGAACAGGGTCATCGCCGTGAGCACGCGGCCTTTGTGGGGAATGCCGTCGGGAAGCACGCAGTCGAACGCGCTGATGCGGTCGGTCGCCACAATCAGCAAGTTCCCGTCAAGTTCATAGATGTCCCGCACCTTTCCCTGATTGGCCCGGGAGAGCCCGGGAATGTCGGCCTGCAACATGACGTTCTGTTTCATTGTTCGCTCCAGTTTCTCCTCCTGCCTGAGTCGGATTGCCGAGTTGCGCCGTTCGGCTGTTCAGGCGCTCTCCCTTTCTCCGAATATCTCGGCAGTGAATACACGCACCTCGGTGTCCGGGTTCTTCCACGCGTCGTATGGAATTCCCGCCTTTTGGCTGCAACAGTAACCCAGGAACTCCTCCTTGCTCCAACCCGTCTCGGCGGCGACCTGCGGCAGAAAGCAGCCGCTCGCGCCGTCCCTCCGGATGTATATTCCGTCCCTGCCCAGTTCGATGTCCAACGGGTCCTCGATACGTCTCAGCGGGCTCAGCACGCTGATCTCGATATCCAGTTGCGGCAATTCTCCGGCCGTGATGCGCTGCGTGAAGAATCGCGGGTCCTCAGTCGCCGAGGCACGGGCGGTCTCGTTCACCAATTGACACAGCGGTTTGTTGCTGGTGAAGTGACCCAGGCAGCCGCGCAGACGGCCCTTGTTCTTCAGCGTGACAAAACATCCCTGCCTGCCCGTCACCTCAGGGTCGTCCTCCTCAACCTTCGGAAGCGGCCGGCCGAGCACTGCGGCCTCCACGCCGGCCCGAGCGATCTGCAGGAGCCTCTTCTGCGAAGACTCCTTCATGATTCGCCCCTTTCAAGGTGGAACGCAAGACCGGAGGCAGCTGCAGGACATTATGGCCTGCGTCGCGAGCCCTGACAAGCCCCGCGCTCCTGCACGCTGTACAGGTCGGTCCTTCGGGAACGGAGGAGGTCGTCATTCACCTTGCTAAGGTCCAGCTTGGCGAGCAGGAGCTGACGGGATGCCCTTCGACAACGGGCAATCACCTCCCCTTGTGGGTTCGCCACCATGGAGGCGACGTTCTGCTCGGGCCCGGCGGCATTGACGAATACGACGTATCGCCCGTTCTCCGCGGCCCGGCTTCGCACATGGGCTTCGATGACCGGCCCCTTCCACATGTCGCGTTTGCCGTGGATGTGCGACGGGACCGCGATCACTTGCGCCCCGGCCAGGGACAGAAGTCGGAAAGGCTCGGGAAACCGCACGTCGAAGCATATCTGCAAGCCCAGACGCACGCCCCGTGCGGACGCGACCTCGGGTCGCTTGGTGCCCGCGCTATAGAATTCCAGGTCGGAGTGGTAGAGATGGGCCTTGTCGTAGCGCGTCAGCAGGCGGCCGTTCGAACCCAGCACAAACGCCGTATTCAACCAACCGCCGTTCACGGACACATGGGCGCCGGCGATCAGAACCAGGCGCATGTCCCTTGCCGTCGCGCGGACCTCCATGATGGCCGCATCAACCATGTCCGGGTCGAAAGCAGCAGGGGATTCGTGATACCAGGGACCGTACCCCGTGACGGCGCATTCAGGAAAGCAGAGAATCTCCGCTCCGGTCCGCCTCGCTCGCACGCAGAAGTCGGCAATCTCCCGGAGGTTGCGGCCGATGTCCGAGCTTTCGCGCATCTGCGCGATGCCGAGAATGACCTGTTTCTTGGGCATGGTTGTCCGTACCTGTGAATGTCCAGGCCTACGACTGGTCAGCGGGCGAGCTTCCAGTCTCACTCATCATAAGGTGGACTTCTCGTGTGTCAATCATGAGTCACTGTGGAAGCCTGCACGTTATCGAGTGAGCCGGCGAGAGCACGAACCCGCACGAATGAGCAGGTTGCCCGACTTGCCTCAGTCGGGCGACTGCGCTTCGCGGGGACGGCCCTCGGGTTCGAGGAGCGCAAAGCCGCTCGCGCTGTCCTTGCGTCTGACAGCCCCGGTCCCAAGGATCTCGAACAATATCACCTCGCCCACCAGCCATGTGCTCACGCCCTTGCGAAGACAACCGCTGAGCGTTGCGCCGGAACGTCCAAGAGCGCCATGGATGTGGAGCGCCGGCTTGCCGTCCTCACCCGGAGCGAGGACGCCTACCGCGGCCACTTCATGCGCGCCATCGATGGGGAGCGTCATCGGCTGTGGGGGCATCTCGTCCGAGCATCGGGGACCCACGACCACCTCGCCGCTCCCGATCCCGCCGACCAGGATGGCATAACCGACCGACACGCCGTTCTCTTCAGCGAATTGCTCGATGCACTCAGGCACCACGTCGCCATGCTCCAGCCTAATCACAAACACGCGGCCGAGCCGTCCTTCGCAGGCCTTCATTGTCCCCTCCTGAAGCAAGGTGAATAGAGCCGGCTCCGCCCAGTGGCCGCCCACCAGTCTGACAGAGAGGGAACGGATTGTCGAGCCTGTTGCGCTTGTGGAGCTGCCGGCCTCGTTCGGATTTCTATCAGGCAGGGAATGTTCTGGTCTCCAGAGCCGCAGAAGCAGCCTGGCCCATTTCGTTTCCAGCCAGATTGCACAGACCGCCCTTATACGCTAGGATAATGGTTTTGCGGGGCATCATTTCAGAGGGCGGTCTTGAGAATCCTGCTCGTTTACGACAAGCTTCAGAATTCAGGCCCGCAACCGGATTTGCCCGATGATTTCGGCGCGGAATACGACGATACCGCCACGATCGAAGGGCTTCTCGAAGCGATTCGTGCCTGCGGGCACGAGGCGCTGGACCTGGTTCTGGACGAGGATTTTCCGCGGCAGGTCCGCAGGATCGAGCCCGACCTCGTGTTCAACATCGCCGAGGGTATCCGGGGACCGGCAAGGGAATCCATCGTCCCAGCGTGGCTGGACGAACTCGGGGTCCCCCACACTGGGTCGGACGGTCTGGCCCTTGCCATCAGCCTGGACAAGGCCCTGACCAAGACGATCGCGGCCGCGCACGGGGTGAGGACGCCGGCATTCAGGCGGGTGCGCGCCCTGTCAGAACTCGATGATGCGGACTTGGAGTTTCCCATATTCGTGAAGCCCAACGGCGAAGGCTCGTGCATGGGCGTGCGGTATGCATCCAAGGTGGACAGCCCCGAGGCGCTGAGGCGGCAGGTGGACTGGGTTCTTCAGAACTACCGGCAGGACTGCCTGGTGGAGGAGTTCGCCCCGGGCAGGGAATACTGCGTGGGCATCCTGGGGAACGACGATCTGCAGATCCTTCCGATCGTGGAGGTGCGCAGCCCGCATTCCTTCTACTCCTATGAAGACAAGCACGTCCACCGAAAGGAGCTGATCTGTCCCGCTGACCTTCCTTGCGAGCTCGCCGAGGAGATGCGTGCCATGGCCGTGGAAGCGTTTCGGGCGCTGCGTTGTCGCGACCTGGCGCGGCTGGATTTCAAACTCGACAAGGCAGGTCGGCCGGCCTTTCTTGAGATCAATCCCCTGCCCGGGCTCTCGGCCGAATACGGCATCTTCCCGGTTCAGGCCAGGGCCGCGGGATTCACGTATGAAGGGTTGATCGGGCACATTATCGATCTTGCTTTGAGGCGATCGCGCCAACCGACGGAGGCGAAAGTAATATGAGTGACTGGGACGACTGGCAGTGGCAACTGGACAACCGCGTCACCACGCCCGAGGAACTGGCGGAGTATATTGAGCTGACCGAAGACGAGCGCCAGGGCATCGAGGCGGCCAGCAAGAGATTTACGTGGGGCATCTCGCCTTACTACGCAAAGCTCATGGACCGCAAGGACCGCACCTGCCCCATTCGCAGACAGGTCGTGCCTACGGCCGACGAACTCCACGATGACGTGGGCGTGCCCGATCCACTCGAGGAGGGCAAGCACGCGCCCGTGGAGCTCATCATCCGCGTCTATCCGGACCGCCTCGCCTTCTGTGTCGGCAACCGATGCGCCGGATATTGCCGCTTCTGCCTGCGCAAAGAGACGATGGTGGAAAAGCCCGACAGGGATTGCTCAGACGAGAAGATTGAGGAGGGCATCCGGTACATTCAGGATCACGCCGAAATCCGCGACGTGCTGCTCACTGGCGGAGACCCGCTGCTCCTGCCGGACGATCTACTGGAGGGTATTCTGACCAAGCTGCGCGCGATTCCACACGTGGAGGTCGTCCGAATCGGATCGCGCACTCCGTGCACGCTCCCGCAACGCATCACGCCCGAGCTGTGCAGCATGCTGCAGAAGTATCACCCCCTCTACCTTAACACCCATTTCAATCATCCCAAGGAACTCACACGGGAGGCTGAGCAGGCCTGCGCACGGCTGGCTGGCGCGGGCATCCCCCTCGGCAATCAGTCCGTGCTCCTGCGTGGCATCAACGACGACGTGGCCGTGATGAAGAAGCTGTGCCAGGAGTTGATGCGCATCCGCGTGCGGCCGTATTACATCTATCAGTGCCAGATCCTGAGCGGCACGCGACACTTTCGCGCGCCTATCGAGACCGGCATCGAGATCATGCGCAGCCTTCAGGGCCATACCTCAGGCCTCGCGGTGCCCAAGTACGTGCTGGATACCCCTTACGGCAAGGTCCCGATCGCCCCCAACTACGTGGTCGGCCGAGAGGGCGACGACATGGTCCTGCGCACTTGGAACGGGAAGATTTGGCGCGAGCCGAATCCCCTGCCCAAGGAGGAAGCCCATCCTGCGGAGAAGCCCGCGCCGGCCGCCGCTGCAAAGCGGACCCCCTGCGGCGCCTGCTGCCCGAAATGCTGATGCAGGGTTATGGGCAATTGCCAATGAGCAATTGCCAACGGCCAATGGTCAATGACAAACCGGCAACAGCCAATCGCCCACTGCACCGACCACCGACAACCCACAAGCCATCCCCTCACATCCAACACTGCCAACCGACCACCCAACACCAAACACCGAACAGCAAAACAGCCGCCCGTTATCGCTGAATGGCCGCCTCGTACGCCTGAGCCGCGACTTGGGCTGATTCGAGGACGGTCCGGTTGCTGCGGCCGCGGTTTTCCGGATAGAGCTGATCGTCCACCCACATGCCGGCCACTTCGTTGCCGTTGACCTCCATGATCTTCGCGTCGCCGATAAGGTCTATGCCCAGGACGTAGGGCACGTGATACGACCCTCCGCCGAGAGGCCGCCAGGGGAACTCCGGATGTTGGGCCTTCGCATACTCGGCCACGGCGCGGAATGCATCGAGTGAGACCCGGTCGAGCCGGTTGAGAAACCTGTCCGCCTCGTCGTCGGTTAGACCGCACTTCGCGAGGATGTCGCGGTCGCGCGCCTTTTGCGTGACGTCCTCGTGCCCGACCCGCGCGAACCGGCTCACGACGTGCGGCTCCCCGTCCGGGCCGAGCGCAACCAGAACCCGCCAGTTGAAGTCCTCGTCGCCGGATGGACGAATCCTCTCCTGGATCACAGCGCCGGATTCAAGGGCCAGCTTCACGCAGTGCGCTGCCGCCGCGTCGCGCTGGTCGGGAAGCTCGAAGTAGGCAAGGCCCTTCCTCTGCTCGCCCCGGACC
>SDBU01008711.1_pt1 | contig 11484 bp, 10 predicted proteins | sample 2277071 | NCBI WGS metagenome assembly SDBU01 (sample SAMN10397929, study PRJNA504765) | marine sediment metagenome | isolation source: marine sediment core GS08_GC12, 126 cmbsf | place: Arctic Ocean: Gakkel Ridge, Loki's castle | collected 2008 | reverse complement strand
TCGCCGGAGCTGACCGACATCTTCGAGCGGGAGGTCATCGGGGCCAACGACACCTCGGCGGGGGTGGGCTACGCGCCCCTGACGGATACGGAGAAGCTGGTGCTGGCCACCGAGCGCCACCTGAACTCCACCGCCTTCAAGGCTGCCTTTCCTGAGGCGGGCGAAGACATCAAAGTAATGGGCTACCGGCACGGCCACGAACTGGTGCTGACGATAGCCATCGCTTTCGTTGACCGCTTCGTCCCTACCGAAGAAGCCTATTTCGAACGCAAGGCGGCCATCCAGGCTGATCTGGAGGATTTTGTGGCGCGACATCAGCACACTATCGAAAAAGTGACCGTGGACATCAACACCCTCGACGTGCCAGGCCGGGGTGAGGGCGGCATGTACCTGACCGTGCTTGGCACCTCGGCTGAGGGGGGCGATTGCGGCCAGGTGGGGCGGGGCAACAAAGTCAATGGCGTCATCGCCCTGAACCGACCTATGACCACCGAGGCGGCAGCGGGGAAAAACCCCGTCAGCCACGTAGGCAAGATCTACAGCCTGCTGTCTCACAAAATCGCCGAGCAAGTCCACGCCACCGTGCCGGGCGTCAGGGAGGTTTACATCTGGCTTTGCAGCCAAATCGGTCATCCCATTGACCAGCCCTTGATCGCCTCGGCCCAGCTCGTTTTAGAGTCTGGCCTGGAGCTAGAGGCCATCCGCGGCGACGTCGAAGCCGTAATCGAAAACGAGCTGGCGAACATCTACGATTTCACTGACCGCTTGGCGCAAGGGGAGTTTTCGGTTTGGTGAAGGGCATTAACCTCTGAAGAAAGGAGCAAAGTCACATGATTAACAGCAAAGGCAGACCCCTGCTGTGGCTCGGCCTGCTGGCCCTGCTGCTGGCTCCCCTGGCCCTCCAGGCAACCACCGCCGCAGCCGATGGGTGGGTGATCGAATGTGTGGACTGCCTCAGACAGTTCAGGAATATGACCCATCGCAGCCTGCGACTGGACGCCGCAGGACATCCCCACATCGCCTATGGTCTAGATCATCTTTACTACGCCTGGCACGACGGGGGCGACTGGCATTACAGGACGGTGGATGACTCGCCTGGAGTCGGCGAATCTGCCTCCCTGGTCCTGGATGCGGGCGGGTATCCACACATTAGCTACTACGACATCACCAACGCCGACCTGAAATACGCCTACCAGGATGCCCACGGCTGGCACATCGAGACCGTGGACAGCGAGGGGTGCGTTGGCGGGCACAGCTCCCTGGCCCTGGATGCGGGCGGGTATCCACACATCAGCTACAAAGACGCCACCAACACCGACCTGAAGTACGCCTACCAGGACGCCTCCGGCTGGCACATTGAGACCGTGGACAGCGAGGAGCATGTCGGTCAGTACATCTCCCTGGCTCTGGATAGGGACGGTTATCCGCACATCAGTTACTATTACTGTGGGAAACTGGTGCTCAGGGGCGGGTGCGGTGCCGGAGATCTGAGATACGCCTACCGGGACTTGCAGGTATTGCAGCTTTTTAGGATACCCCCAATTCGGTGCGATGCCGGAGATCTCAGGTACGCCTACCAGGACGCCTCCGGCTGGCACATCCAGACCGTGGACAGTGAGGGGCGTGTCGGCGAGTACACCTCTCTGGCCCTGGATGGGAACGGCTATCCTCACATCAGCTACTTCGACGACACCAACTACGACCTGAAATACGCCTATCAGGACGCCTCCGGATGGCACATCGAGACCGTAGACAGCGAAGGGTGGAAGGATACCTCCCTGGCCCTGGATGGGGATGACCATCCACACATCAGCTACATGGGCAACTCCCACCTGAAGTACGCCTACCAGGACGCCTCCGGCTGGCACATCGAGACTGTGGACAGTGAGGGGAATGTTGGCCAGGATAACTCCCTGGCCCTGGATGGGGAGGGGGAGCCGCACATCAGTTACAGTGACGAGAACAACTATCACCTGAAGTACGCCCACCGCGACGCATCGGGCTGGCACATTGAGACCGTGGACAGGGCAGGGCGCGTCGGTGAGTACACCTCCCTGGCCTTGGATGGGGGCGGGTATCCGCACATTAGTTACTCACATGGCTCAGGTTACTACAACACTGACCTGAAGTACACCTACAAGGACGACTCCGGCTGGCACATTGAGACCGTGGACAGCGAGGGGGGTAAGCACACCTCCTTGGCCCTGGATAGGGATGGCCATCCACACATCAGCTACATGGGCAACTCCCACCTGAGGTACGCCTACCAGGACGACTCCGGCTGGCATATCCAGACTGTGGACAGTGAGGGGGGTAAGCACACCTCCTTGGCCCTGGATGGGGATGGCCATCCACACATCAGCTACATGGGCAACTCCCACCTGAAGTACGCCTACCAGGACGCCTCCGACTGGCACATTGAGACTGTGGACAGCGAGAGGGAGGTTGGCTTGTGCACCTCCCTGGCCCTGGACGGGGACGGGTATCCACGCATTAGCTACTACGACTGGGACAACAATTACCTGAAGTACGCCTATCAGAACGCCTCCGGCTGGCACATTGAGACTGTGGACAGCGAGGGGCATGTCGGCAGTGACACCTCCCTGGCCCTGGACGGGGGCGGCTATCCCCACATCAGCTACTACGACTGGGGCAACGGCGACCTGAAGTACACCTGCCAGGACGCTTCCGGCTGGCATATCGAGACTGTGGACAGCGAGGGGGTTGTCGGCGGGTACACCTCCTTGACCTTAGATGGAGACGGCTATCCGCACATCAGCTACTATGACTCCGGCAACGGCGACCTGAAGTACGCCTACCAAGACGCCTCCGGCTGGTACATTGACACCGTGGACAGCGGGGGAGGCGAGTACACCTCCCTGGCCCTGGATGGAGAGGGGTATCCACACATCAGCTACTACGACGGCGGCGACGACCTGAAGTACGCCTACTATCTGCTGACCCCCTATCACGTCTACCTACCAACTATACTCAAGGAGTGACTAAATGACTGACAACAACTACGACGTTAAGGACGTATCCCTGGCCACCCAGGGCCGATTCAAGATCGAGTGGGCGGAGCAGGAGATGCCGGTGCTGCGGCTGATCCGCGAGCGCTTCGCCCAGGAGAAACCCCTCCAAGGGATCAGGATCGCCGCCTGCCTCCACGTGACCTCGGAGACGGCTAACCTGGTCCACACCCTCCAGGAGGGCGGAGCCGACGTGTGCCTCTGCGCCTCCAACCCTCTCTCCACCCAAGACGACGTGACAGCCTCGATTGTGGTCAACTTCGAGATCCCCGTCTTCGCCATCAAGGGCGAGGACAACGAGACCTACTATCAGCACATCAACGCCGCCCTGGACCACGCCCCCCACATCACCATGGACGACGGGGCGGACCTGGTCTCCATCCTGCACAAGGAGCGAGCCGACCTCATCGAGAAGGTCATCGGCGGCACCGAGGAGACGACCACCGGCGTCATCCGCCTGCGGGCCATGGCCGCCGATGGTGCGCTGCGCTACCCCATCATCGCCGTCAACGACGCGGACACGAAACACTTCTTCGACAACCGCTACGGCACCGGCCAATCAACCATTGACGGCATCCTGCGGGCCACCAATTTCCTGCTGGCCGGCCGTAACTTTGTGGTGGGCGGCTACGGCTGGTGTTCGCGGGGCATCGCCATGCGGGCGCGAGGCATGGGGGCTAACGTCATCGTCACCGAGGTAAACCCCCTGCGCGCCCTTGAGGCGGTGATGGACGGCTTCCGGGTGATGCCCATGATCGAAGCGGCTAAGATCGGCGACGTCTTCGTCACCTCTACTGGCGACATCAACGTCATTGACAGGCATCATCTGGAGGTCATGAAGGATGGGGCGATCGTGGCCAACTCCGGCCACTTCAACGTGGAGATCAACATCCCGTCCCTGAAAGAGATGGCCGTCGAGGTGCGGCCCGTGCGCGAGTCCGTTGATCAGTACATCCTGCCGGACGGACGGCGCATCAACCTGTTGGCCGAGGGGCGCCTGGTCAACCTGGCTGCGGCGGAGGGGCACCCGGCCAGCGTGATGGACATGAGCTTCGCCAACCAGGCTCTGGTCGCTGAGTACATAGTCAAGCATGGCCAGGAACTGGAGAGTAAAGTATACGGCGTGCCCGATGAGATAGACCGGCAAATCGCCCGCCTGAAACTGGCGGCCATGGGCATCGAGATTGACACCCTCACAGAGGAGCAGGAGAAGTACTTGAAATCGTGGGAGGCGGGGACGTGAGAGCAATGGCGCTAACTTTTCAGGCCGCGCGGGAATGAATCCCATGAGCGTCAAGCTAAGACGGGGTAGTCTCCCTCTTCGGTGTTGTTGGCCTGACCATGTCCAAATATGACATCGAATTTCGAGGATTTACCGAATTTGGTATCGCGAATTCGGTGAATCCCTTCAATTCGTTGTCATATCCGCCGGGGCTAGATTTTAGCCCGTAGGGCTTCGCTCTTTCAGCCCTGAGGTTCACCTCTGGGCTATGCAGCCCCCATCTCTTTACGCTCAAGGGATGGGGGCTTGCCTTTTTGGGCGAAATGGGGTATTATTTAGGCCACGTCACAGACGACGAGAGGGGGAATTGTGCGAGCACTGATCACGGGCATCTCCGGCTTCGTCGGCAGCCACCTGGCCGAGTATCTTCTCGAACACACCGACTGGCAGGTAGCTGGCACTGTCTACGGCCCTGAGGAGAATATCGAACATCTGCGAGACAGGCTGGAACTCTACCCAGCGGAGCTTTCAGAGCTGGAAACAGTGACCTCGATCCTGGAGCGAGCAAAGCCGGCCTACATCTTTCACCTGGCCGCCCAGCCCCTCGTTTCCCTCTCCCGACGCGACCCCTGGGGCACCCTGGCCATCAACATCCGTCTCCAACTCAACATCCTGGAGGCTGTCGCCAGGCTGGGCTCGACGGCCCTTCGGCAGAGCTCAGGGCAGGCCAGGATACTGGTGGTCGGCTCCAGCGAGGAGTATGGGCTGGTACGACCTGACGAGTTGCCCATCAAAGAAACGAATCCCCTGCGCCCCACCAGCCCCTACGCGGTGAGCAAAGTGGCCCAGGACATGCTGGGGCTGCAATACCATTTGAGCCACCAGTTGTTCACTGTGCGGGTGCGATCCTTCAACCACATCGGCCCCCGCCAGCGCCTCGGCTTCGTAGCCCCCGACTTCGCCAGCCAGATAGCCCAAGCCGAAGCGGGTCTGCAAGAACCCGTCATCCAGGTCGGCAACCTGACGCCCCAGCGCGACTTCAGCGATGTGCGGGACGTGGTGCGGGGATACCACCTGCTCATCACCCAGGGAGAAGCAGGGGAGGTCTATAATCTTGGCTCGGAGCAAGCCCACTCAGTGAGGGAACTGCTGGAGACATTGATAGCCATGGCCAGGATTCCCATCACCGTCGAGCAGGATCCAGAGCGACTCCGCCCTACCAACGTCCCCGTGATAGTCGCTGACTGCACCAGGATCCGGGAGCAGACCGGCTGGCGACCGAAGATTGCCTTTGAGCAGAGTCTGCGGGACGTGCTGGATCACTGGCGGGAAAGAATCAAAAAAGATAAGGGAGGATAAATGACAAAGAAAGCACTGGTCACCGGCGTCACCGGCCAAGACGGTTCCTATCTGGCCGAGTTTCTGTTGGAAAAGGGCTACGAGGTCATCGGCATGGTGCGCCGTACCAGCACCGTGAACTTCGAGCGCATCAAGCACATCCAGGACAAGATAACCCTGGCTTCCGGCGATCTGGTGGATCAGGTCTCCATCATTGACATCTTGCAAGAGCACCGCCCCGATGAAGTCTACAATCTGGCGGCTCAATCTTTTGTGCCCATCTCTTGGAGCCAGCCGGTATTGACAGGCGAAGTGACGGCCCTGGGGGTCACCCGTGTGCTGGATGCCATTCGCATCGTGGATCCGACGATCAGGTTCTATCAGGCGTCCTCCAGTGAGATGTTTGGCAAGGTGCGGGAGACTCCCCAGAACGAGAACACTCCTTTCTATCCCCGCAGCCCCTACGGCGTGGCCAAGGTCTACGGCCATTGGATCACCATCAACTATCGGGAGAGCTACGACCTGTTCGCCTGCTCAGGTATACTTTTCAACCACGAGAGCCCCCGGCGAGGCCTGGAGTTCTCCACCCATAAGGTGACCCACGGCGCGGCCCGCATCAAGCTGGGCCTGGCCGATAAGCTCGGAATGGGCAACCTGGACTCTAAGCGAGACTGGGGCTATGCTGGCGATTACGTCAAGGCCATGTGGCTCATGCTCCAGCAGGACGAGCCAGATGACTATGTGGTAGGTACCGGCAGGACCCACTCGGTGCGAGAGCTTTGTGAAGTGGCCTTCGGCTACCTCGACCTGGACTGGAGGGATCACGTGGTGATGGATCCCAGATTCCTCCGCCCAGCCGATGTGGACTTTCTGGTGGCTGATGCTGCCAAAGCTCGTATCAAGCTAGGCTGGGAGCCTGCTGTCACTTTTGAGGAGTTGATCCAGATGATGGTAGACGCCGATCTGGAAGCGCTGAAGAGGGAAAACAACCTGAGATGAGAACCATTTCCAGACAAGAGAGAGTCGCTAATACCATCGCCTCACTAAAAGAGTACGATCCCCAGCGGGTGATTCTCTTCGGCTCCTGGGCCCGTGGAGACGAGGATGAACACAGCGACCTCGACCTGGTAATAATCAAAGAGACCCAGGAGCGCTTTTTGGACAGACTGGCAAGGGTGTACGACCTCGTCAAACCCACTTTCGCCATGGACGTGTTGGTCTACACTCCCCAGGAGTTCACCGAGATGCAAGAGCGGAACAATTACTTCATAGAAATGGTGCTGAAAGAGGGAGTTGTCGTCTATGAAAGACCCAAAGGGTGAAGCAAAGCGCTGGTTCAAACAAGCTGAATACGACCTGCGAGCCGCTGAACACAACGCGGACGGGGAATTCTACTCGATAGCCTGCTTTAACGCCCAGCAAGCGGCAGAGAAGTCCCTCAAGGCATTCCTCTTCGCTCAAGGAGAGCGGGTGGTATTGGGGCACTCGGTGAGTGAGCTCTGCCACCGTTGTGGAGAATATGAGGAGAGCTTCGCTGCCCTCGCTAGATTGGCGAGCAAATTGGACCGTTTCTACATTCCCACTCGCTACCCTAATGCTTTACCAGGTGGGGTGCCTGCCGAAGTCTACGACGAAGAGGACGCTACAGGAGCTATCACCTTGGCCTCCAAGGTCCTGGCAATGGTGAGGAAAGGATTAGAGGATACATGAAAATCAAGTTCGGCACTGACGGATGGCGAGCTCAAATCGCCGAGGATTACACTTTCGACAACGTCCGGCGCTGCGCCCAGGGTTTTGCCCGTTATCTGATTGATAAAGGGCTGGCTAAAAAGGGCGTGGTGGTGGGCTATGACCGCCGCTTCGCCTCGGAGCACTTCGCCGCGGCTGTGGCCGAGGTGATGGCTGCCCACGACATCCACGTCCACCTCACCCAGGGAGCCACCCCCACCCCGGTCATCGGCCATGCTGTGGTGACACTGGGAACAGCGGGGGCAGTCAACATCACCGCCAGCCATAATCCCCCCACCGATAACGGCTTCAAGGTGCGGGACGAGCACGGTGGCGCGATTGCTCCCGACGGACTGAAAGAGATCGAGGCCCACATCCCCCCCATCAAGGAGGTGAAGCGCCTGCCTTTGGACGAGGCCGAGGCCCTGGGCCTGGTGGAGCGTTTCGATCCGGCGCCGGCCTACCTCGCCCATCTGCAAAACCTGATTGACGTCGAGCCTATCAAGGCGGCTGGCCTGACCATCGTCGTGGACCCCATGTGGGGCAACAGCATCGGCTGGTTCCCGCGCATCCTGGCAGGTGGCAAAACGAAGATCATCGAGATCCACAACGTGCGCAATCCCATCTTCCCCGACATGATTCGACCCGAGCCCATCCCCCCCAACGTGGACCCCTGCCTGGGCAAAGTGCTGGAGATAGGAGCAGACGTGGGCATCATCACCGACGGCGACGCCGACCGCATCGGGATAGCCGACGAGCATGGCCGCTTCGTCAACCAGTTGCAGGTCTATGGCCTGCTGGCTCTGTATTTCCTGGAGGTGCGAGGCGAGCGAGGGCCTATCGTCAAGACTCTCTCCACCACCTCGGTTCTGGAGAAGCTGGGGCAGATTTACGACGTGCCGGTGTACCAGACCGGGGTAGGCTTCAAGTATGTGGCCCCCAAGATGCTGGAGGTGGAGGCGATGATCGGCGGGGAGGAGAGCGGAGGCTACGCCTTTCGAGGCAATGTCCCCGACCGGGACGGCATCCTGGCCAATCTTTACTTCCTCGACTTCATGGTGCAAACAGGCAAGAGCCCTTCTCAACTTTTGGATCACCTGTACGAGATCGTCGGCGCTCGCTATTTCTACGACCGGATTGACCACTACTTCTCCGCTGAAGAGGGGGAAACTGTGCGGCAGCGCGTCAAGGAGGCCAGGCCTGAATCCGTGGCTGGCCTCGAAGTGACAAGCATCAACGCTACTGACGGCTACAAATACAGCCTGGAAGACGGTGGTTGGCTTCTGATTCGCTTCTCCGGCACCGAGCCTGGCCTGATCCGCGTCTATTGCGAGACAACAAACGAGGACAAGGTGAGGGTGCTTTTGGAAGAGGGGATGGGGCTGGCGGGGCTGGCAACGGATTGATAGCGGATAAACGGATGGAGCCGATTGGTATCCACAATAGACGTTAAGATTGACTTCAGCCGAGAGCACAAAGCGCTAGCGGCGAGGGAAGAAGAATTCCGGGGCAAACACGTCATCGTCGTTGGCGACGAGATCTATCCGTTCGAAGACGGGGAGGACGGGTTGCGAATTCTGGAGCGTGTCAGAAGAGAGCATCCCAACAAGATTCCTCTCGTCACCTACGTGATGAAGGAGGAAGGTCTGTATCCTTTGAGATGTCTGCGGAAGCGGAAACGCGCGTTGATGGCCGAGCGGTTCGAGATGCTCTCCCGCTACAGAGTGAATTCGCCCAAAGAACTCAAGGGAAGAATTGAGAGCGGAGAGGTCCCTGAGCATCCGACCTGGGAGGATTACATGGAGCTTACCAATTTAGAAGACGAGTTGGCCCGTTTGGCAGAGATCACCCAACAGGCATAGAGACATGTTTCTTATTGACACCCACACCCACCTCAATTCCCCCCGGTTCAAAAGCGATCGAGAGCGGGTCATCGAGCGAGCAGCCACCGCCGGGGTAAAGGCTATCATCAACGTTGGCGCGAGCTTGGCTTCCAGCCAGGCTGCGGTGGCCCTGGCCGAGGCATATCCGCAGATATATGCGGCGGTGGGAGTGCACCCCCACGATGCCAAGACTGTGACCAAAGAGGTACTGGAAAAGTTGGGAGCTTTGGCCAGCCATCCCAAAGTGGTCGCCATCGGCGAAATCGGGCTCGATTTCTTTCGCGATTTGTCACCCCGCGATAAACAGCGCCAGGCCTTCCAGCAGCAGTTGGCTCTGGCAAGCGAAGCAGGAAAACCGGTTATCGTCCATGATCGCGACGCCCACTCAGAAATTATGGCCATTCTGCGCCGCTGGGTCGAGGGCGACCATAAGCCATCAGCCATAAGCCATCAGCCAGTAGGTGTTCTACACTGCTTCTCAGGCGATCTGGCTATGGCCCAGGAAGCCATTGGGCTGGGCTTCTACATCTCCATCGCCGGCCCCGTGACTTTCAAAAACGCCCGTCGCTTGCGCGAGTCGGTCCGCCAATTGCCCTTGGAGAAGCTTCTGGTAGAGACCGATTGTCCCTACCTGACACCTCATCCCCATCGAGGCAAACGTAACGAGCCTGCCTATGTCAAGTTGGTGGCTCAGGAAGTCGCCCGCGTAAAAGGGTTATCACTAGAAGAAGTGGCCCGTATCACCTCAGGCAACGCCCAAGCACTCTTTGCCTTGAAGTTTTGAACGAAAGGAAGAAGTCTTGAAGGTCATCCCCATCCTCGAACTTATCCGCGAGGAACTGGAGCGTGTAGAGCGCAAGATGCGCGAAGTTTCTCACATTGAACACGACCATCTGAGGACTATTTTGGATTATCTTCTAGGTAGCGGAGGTAAGCGTCTGCGGCCCGCATTGGTCCTATTGTCGAGCAAGTTCTATCCCGCCGATGCCAAAAAGGTCACCTCCCTGGCCGCCGCGGTGGAGACGCTGCACACGGCCACCCTCATCCACGATGATCTGATAGACAACTCTTTCCTGCGCCGCGGCAATCCCACCCTGAATACCATGTGGAATAGAGCAGCGACGGTTCTGACTGGGGATTACCTTTTCGCCCGAGCGGCGGCTTTTGCGGCCGAGACCGAAAGCGTACCCGTGGTCTCCATCTTCGCCCAAACCCTGATGACCATCTGCAATGGCGAGCTAAACCAAATCTTCAGCAGCGACGAGGGGCAACTGACCAGAGAATGTTACTACCAGCGCATTTACAGCAAGACCGCTTCCCTCTTTGCCGCATCAACGGAAGCGGGGGCAGTCCTCGGCGGGGCAACCCAAACAGAGGCGCGAGCTTTGCGCGATTATGGCCACAATTTGGGAATGGCCTTTCAAATCGTGGATGACGTCCTCGATTTCGCAGGTAACGAGGGTGATCTAGGCAAGCCCATCGGCAGCGACCTGCGCCAGGGGATCATCACCCTGCCCACCATCTATTTCCTCGAAGCCCACCCAGGGGACGAGACAGTAACCAGAGTGCTAAGCAGCCGAGATGAGGGGGACGACGAGGTTCGGGCCGCAGTGGAGATGATCAAAGAGTCGGGAGCCATCGAATCATCCACAGCCGAAGCCAAGAGGTTCGCTGCCAGGAGTCGCGATGCTCTCTCCATTCTGCCCCACAACGAATATCGCCAGGCCATGCTCGATTTAACCGATTTCGTGGTAGAGCGGCGAAAGTGAGTTGGAGATTGGAGATTGGAAGCGATTTATCCATTGTGATCGTGAACTGGAATGTACGAGATCTCCTGAAGCGCTGTCTACATTCCATTATGTCCAGCTTCCAACTTCCAGCCTCCAACCTCCAACTTCCAACCTCCAACTTCCAACTCCCAACCTCCAACCTCCAACTTCCAACCTCCAGCTTCCAACTTCCAGCCTCCAACCTCCAACTTCCAACCTCCAACTTCCAACTCCCAACCTCCAACTTCCAACCTCCAACCTCCCACTTCCAACCTCCCACTTCCAGCCCCCAACTTCCAACCTCCAACTTCCAACCTCCAACTTCCAACCTCCAGATCGAGATCATAGTGGTTGATAACGCTTCCTCCGATGATAGCGTGGCGATGATAGAAAACGAGTTTCCCCAGGTGCGACTCATCGCCAACAGCGAGAACGTGGGCTTCACCGTGGGCAACAACCAGGGCATCGCCGTCAGCCGAGGGCGATACATCCTGTTGCTGAACCCAGACACCGAG
>SDBU01008710.1_pt1 | contig 11485 bp, 7 predicted proteins | sample 2277071 | NCBI WGS metagenome assembly SDBU01 (sample SAMN10397929, study PRJNA504765) | marine sediment metagenome | isolation source: marine sediment core GS08_GC12, 126 cmbsf | place: Arctic Ocean: Gakkel Ridge, Loki's castle | collected 2008 | reverse complement strand
ATCAAATGTCCTTCCACGCGAGACCTCCTTTCCGAAGTCCCGCACTTTTAGGACATTTCTAACGAGTCAGCATAGGACATTATCAAAGAGTCGCGACAGGGACCATGCCTGCGATTGACTCTCCGCGGCACAAATGGTAGAGTCAAAACAAGAGGTCATGCCTAATAATAAGGAGCCTGAAAAATGAAGTTCCTCACTGAAGCTGTACTTATGGAGAACGAGATCTGGCGCTTTGTCGTGCTTTTTGTCGTAATCCTGCTCAGTCTCGTCACTGGGCGCATTGCTCGCATGGTCTTGCAGCGGCGGGGAGAGAAGTTGCAGGTAGCCGGCCGGATGACGGGTTTCTCTCTCGTTCTACGCGCCCTGGCCAGGCCCATCGTCTTTCTCTTCTTCCTCATCGGCCTTCGAATCGGGTTTCTTTTCCTCGTGATGTCGCCTCAGGTTCAAAGCGCAGTGGATATCGTCGTGAGAATCATGACGGCCATCACTATCGGCTACATGGCATATGCCACCGTCGATGTCGCTGACCACTACATCACTGAACGGGCAAAGCGGACCAAAAACAAGATTGACGATATGCTGGCTCCGCTCATCAGGAAGAGCCTGAGAGTTACGGTCGTGATAATAGTCGGAATCTTCATCGCTGAGAGCCTGTCCGATAAGCCGATCGCCACACTTATCACAGGCTTGGGTGTCGGCGGCTTGGCCGTTGCACTTGCAGCCCAGGATACCCTCAAGAATGTATTGGGCTCCATAGTCATCATGGCGGACAAACCTTTCAAGATCGGAGAGAGGGTCGTTATCGGCGAACACGACGGGCCGGTCGAGGAGGTCGGTTTTCGCTCAACCAAAATCCGCACGCTCGAGGGACACCTCGTGACCGTTCCCAACAGCGATATCGTCAGCACCATGGTGAGGAATATAGGGAGCAGGCCGTATATCCGCAGGTTGGCGAATATCACGATCACATATGACACACCGCCGGAGAAGGTCGATCGTGCAGTCGAAATAATAAAGCAGACCTTGGACAACCACGAGGGGATGAATCCCGATTTCCCTCCTCGGGTCTTCTTCAACGAGTTCAACGACACATCACTGAACATCCTCATGATCTACTGGTATCATCCCCCCGAATACTGGAAATACCTGGACTTCACGGAACGCGTGAACAGAGAGATATTGAGGAGGTTCAACGAGGAAGGAATAGACTTCGCCTTCCCGACACAGACCATCCATCTCGCGAACGACGACAAAAGACAGCTGCCGTCAAAATGCTCGGCGACAAACCCGACCGACGTCGCAAATGACGTGCCACCATGATAACGCTCATCAGCCGGTCTACCCGACCGCCCGGGGTACTAACCTGAAAACCTGAAGCATTAACAGTCCCGCGTCAGCTCCAAGGGCTTGCACAAACCCTTTGTGTCGGTCTATCTTTCCTATCCGAAGATCTGCTATTCCCTTCCCACCTTGACACCGACATAACTCACTGTCAAAATGGGGCGTCACAACTGGACCGGCAGGCCGCTTGGAGGCCCGAGCTTTCTGGACAGACTGGGCGATCTCCTCACCCGCGACCTGAAACCGAAAAAACCTGGCCGCAAACGAAGGATGGACAAACAATAGGTATCGTGTCCCCCGATTAACACTGTCCCTAGTTATGTTGAGTACGATGGATTCAATTGTCCGCAATCGCTAGCGCTTCGGCAGTCTCCTCAATCTTGTCCGGGGGGCAAACGGTGATTGAAATCCTTTTTTTCAACCCCGAGTCAGCCATCGCTATAACATCAGCGAATTCCCGTTCGAATGGCTCAATTGGCCCAAATAGGATTACGTAGACATCTGCCATACTGCCTTTTTGTAACTCATACAACGCGGTAAGAGTCATTTTGCGCACCGACTCAACCCGATGATGATCAGCGAAGTCGAGCACCCCGATCCTCTTTCCGTCTTTCCGTAGATATATCCCGTCAAAAACATCGTCACCCGAGGCACTCACTTCTCCTGTGCCAATCTTTATTGCCTTCAGATCGTTGCGACTGGAGAGTGATGTCAGCAAACGCTTGTGGAATGTCTCGTATTCCTCTATCTTCTTCTGCCTTATTCTTTCTTCCTCCTCCATCTCCATCTCAATACGCCTGCGTTCTTCATCCATACCTAATGTAGTGCGCCCACTCAAGACACCCTCTTCACGCAGAGATTGATAAAGGGATCTCTTTATCATTTCTCCGATTTCTTGTGCACTAAGGCCCTCTTGTGCCTCTTGTTTATCCGTGGCGATCCGCCCTGCGATCTTCTGGGAAAGATCGCCGACGCGCCCCGAAATGATGTCCTCGATGCGCTTCTCGGTTACTCCAGTAGATGATTCAATACGTTGAAGAGCATCCATTGTCTTCTGGAATACCTCGTTTTGAAGTCGTATGCTTTCATCGCTTCGTTGAATAACTGATTGTTCTGAAGATTTCCCGAGTGAAATTGCAGAGATTGCTAGGACTATTGATGCACCAGATAGGATAACGGTGAGGACAAAACTGATAAGCTGAGTTGTAGAGAACGTTGTGGTGGTGCTGACGCTGGCATTACTAAAAAGGAGTGCTGCGATTATTCCAAGTGAAAACGCCAGAATTATTACGCCGAGTTGCTTGTAGGTGACACTCCACTCCTGCTTCTGTTTGCTTGTTTCTTGTGTTTTCTCCATATCTATTTTCCTTCCCTATTCTCTAACAATGATTATATAGTCTGTGTAAAATGGGAAAGACAGACTATTTCTGTATAGTACCCAAACCCGCAATCTTTATCAAGCCAAAAAATACTTAACGACAACTCTCCGATACGACATCGGGCTCCAGGCATCCGCCATTTGGCGGAGGTGTCTCGAATCCGGCTGCATTAAAGCAGCTAACCAGAGCATTCTGGCGAGGCACAACCCCGCACTTGCCACCTTTCAATTGATTATTGATAATTGATGAGTTTTTTGGCCCCGCTCAGCGGAGTACAGCCCCTGCGGCGTTTCAGTGGAGACAAACGCGATTTTTAACGCATAAAGGGCGATTTGAGGGCAGCGGATGACTCGCGGAGGGCAGTGGATGACTCACGGAGGGCAGTGAAGTCCCTCTAAAATATATCTTAATAAGCACCACCTATGCTATGTGCTACACAACAGCCATACTCGCATTCGCCATCGCCATATTTCAAAGACGGCAACTAGGATAACTCGCTGTTCGCATCTCGTATATTGTATATAAATCGGAATCGGGGAATCGGGGGACACAATACCTAATTCCGCGCGACCAATTTAGCCATGCCCAGCCTGAGTACTCAGCTCTCTTTTCCTTGCGTATTTGCGTGAGAAAAAACTCATATTTACCTTGACTTTTATGGAAGGCTATGATATTAGTGTTGTCACAATGGAATAGCGGCAATGGAAAAATATTACGGGAAGGTAAGAAAAATGGGCAACTTGGCACAGAACTTGCTCTTATATATACAAAAAACCTGTTTTTGCAGAAAATCCCCTTCCCGCTTTCTCCATAACTCACAGAACCCCAAGGTAATACGCAAAACACGACTTTCTGCAAATTCTGTAAATTTCTGCAAATTTGCAGAAAATCTGCAGAAAACCTCATTCCCGTTTGGTCCCCTTTTCCGTTCGATGAATCAGTTTGGAGAACCCATGAACGGTGCTAAAATCGGCGAGATTCAGTCAACTAATCCAGGGGAGAGTAATCGTGTATCTTGTAGGTGACATTGGCGGGACGAAAACACACCTGCCCCTTTTCTCGGAAAAGAAAGGCCCGGGGAAACTGATTGCCGAGGCGAAGCTCCCAAGCGCGGATTACGCGAGCCTCGATGCCATCCTGGACGCGTTCCTTTCGAAGGAGAAGGCTCAAATCGAGAAAGCCTCCTTCGCCGTCGCGGGGGCTGTCGTTGCCGGGAAGGCCAGGCTGTCCAACTTGCCATGGATCATCGACCAGGCCGGGCTGCGCAGGAGGTTCAAACTCTCGGATGTGATCTTGATGAATGACCTCACCGCCATTGCTGCGGCGGTACCGTCTCTCGGGCCTGATGATCTGCATACGCTCAACGAGGGAAAGGCCGTCGAGGGTGGCGCGATTGCGGTCATAGCTCCGGGGACTGGCCTCGGCGAGGCATATCTCACGTGGGACGACTCGGGTTACCGTGCGCATCCATCCGAGGGAGGACACTCCGATTTCGCTCCGAGCAGCGAGACCGAGGAGGAACTGCTCAGGTTTCTTCGCAACCGGTTCGGGCACGTGAGCTGTGAGCGCGTCTGCTCGGGGCAGGGCATCTCGAACATCTACAGTTTCCTGAAGGAGACTAAGCGCGCCGACGAGCCGAAGTGGCTGGTCGAGGAATTGGAGAAAACGGACGACCCGACACCGAAGATAATTCAGATCGCGCTGAGCGAGGAGCGCAGTTGCCAGCTTTGCATCGAGACGATGGGCACGTTTGTCTCGATACTCGGCGCCGAGGCGGGAAACCTGGCGTTGAAAACCCTTGCCACCGGCGGCGTCTATCTCGGCGGCGGAATAGCCCCGAGAATCCTTCCTCTCCTCGAGAGCGGGGGGTTCATGGAGGCGTTCACGAACAAAGGGCGGATGTCATCGCTTCTTACCGGAATCCCAGTGAGAGTCATCACGAACCCGAACGCCGCCTTGCTCGGCGCGGCATACACGCTGATCGGAGAATCGGAGTCGACATGAGATCACAGGATTTTCTTCAGGGACTCGAAAACCATTTCGGCGTAGATGTGGTTGCCCTCAGCGGTGAGGTGAAGACAGTCGTCGGTGAGAAACCTTTTCAGATCGACCTTGCGTTTCTTCATCATTGCCGGCAGATCGATCACTTCGGACTTCGACTCCCTTACGACCTGCTTCACGGCGGGATTGTACGGCTTGAAGTTCGTGTCGTACGACTTACCATTGCCCTGTACCCAATCTCCCCTGGCGATCGTGTGGTTGACGATGAAGACGGCTTTGCCTTTGTTGGCTTTTATCATTCGGTGGAATTCCATCAGGTTTCTCTTGTACTCATCGAGGCCGACCCTGGGGAACCTGGCCCAGTCACGCACGTTGGAGTCGTTGAATCCGAACTGGATGAGCACGACCGCGGGCAGCAGCGGCAGAACATCCGTATCGAACCGGTCCAATCCCTGCACCGTGCTTTGGCCGCCTGCTCCTCGGTTGTAGACCTTGAACTTCTCCGGCTTCCATTCGTTGAGCTTGTACTGCAGTATTGTCGGCCAGCGGTCGCCCTCGGCAAAACCTCCGGCATCTGTTATCGAGTCGCCGAAACACACGATGTTCATGGTCGTGCGAATCCTTTCGAATCCAATCTATCTTTCATGACGGTAAGCGGCAACCTTTCGCTATTGAGAGCCATAGGGAACGACGCGGTAGAAACGCTTCTGCACACCGGAAATATCGTCGCCAGTCCAGGTGTCGATCTCAATCGGCCAGGCGGTTCCGGGCACCGGCTGCCAGGCGTCTTCCATCGAGTCCCGATACTCGACTGTGTAGTCGGGAGGAATGATCGGCGTCCACTCGAGCGAGACTGCCGTGCTTTCGAGACTCTCCTGTGTGATCTGAGGGGGCTCGAAGTTTGTCATGAGTGCCGGGTCCCCGAGGAGGTTGTACTGCATCATGCACTCCTTGACATTCCATCCGTCCGGATTGCCGAAGTGGGCAAGGTACTCGTTCTTGGCGATTGCCATAGCTTGACCAAGGATTGGCACATGGCCGATATCGGGCGAGATCATGCACTCGAACATGTCGGGATGGTAGGGCGGGTTAACGCCCATCAACCCCTGTACCGCGATGTTCAGAAGCTGGTCGCTGTTGCGGCCGCATGCCAGTGTAGCCGAGCCCGAGTTCGCGACGGTGCCGCCCTGGATCTGCTGCAGTTTCTCCATTATGCAGTCCTCGACCTCGAACCTGCCGCAATTGCATGCGGTGATGAATGCCATCGGGAAGTAGTCGCGGTTTGTGAGGGTCGCGTCGTTGACCGAGCCGCTGGAAAGGAGCCCTCCCCAGACACTGGAGCTACCGTGAGTGTCCACGGTGATGATGCCGGTGCCGGGTGCGAAGTTCTTGCCGGTTGCCGGGTCAACGGTGCCGTTGAAGGCGTGGACGTACGTGTTGTAGTTCGAGCCGTCGCTCCCGTTGTAGTTCGTCTTGCACAACAGGCCGCCAGCCTGCAGCAGATATGTTTTCTTGGCATTCTCGCATCTCTCGAAATCGCCGTCGATTCCGCCGGAGGCGCCTGGGACTGCCGTATGCGCTTGCGGGTTTTGCTCATAGAACAATGTCTTGTTGACCTGGTTGATGACGTCGGTCGATGTCGAAGCCGAGAAACGGCCGATAGCGAGGTCCGAATACCAGTCATCGCCGATCACGCAGGAATAGTGATGGTCGGTCCATCCCAGGTCGCCGTACGTTCCGGTGAAGTACGCGGGTGTGATCTCGCTCTTATCGCCCACCAGCAGGACAAAAGTCGGCCGAGGGTTCCAGCCGGGCACTGGCGTCATGATGTCGATCAGGTAATTCCTCAGCGCCGCAATTCGCTCGTCATCGGTATCATCGTCGGGCCCGTAGATGCTGGAGATGGCGACGACCTCCACCAGGTAGCCCTGGCTCTCGCGCCAGGTCACCAGTGGCGAGAGATAGGGGATGAAGGCGTCGTACGCGATGATGAGGATGTCGGCTCCGTCGGGCGCGAACGGGGCCGGACCGGCTGCGGAAGGCATTGCCCTGGCCTCGGTTTCGACCGCTTCGAAATTCGCGAGCATGGCGCGGTACATCGGGATCTGGCTTGCCTCGAGTTCCCGCGAGGCAAAAGGACCGCCGCCTTCGCATTCGAGGACGACCTTCAGCCCTTCGGCAATGACCAGGGCCCTGCTCTCGGGTAGGTACTGCAGAGGCGCGACCTCCACCGTGACGACCTCGAGGTCGCGCAGGAAGCCTCGGTTGACGAGCCGTGCGCGTTCAGCCGGGTATGGATCGTCGGAGGAGTAAAGCTCCTTGTCCCGGACGGGCTCTGTTGTCGTCCCCTTGCCGCAAGTGGATGGAAGCGGCTGCATCGGTGGGAGCTCGCGCTCCAGAAAGAGGAACTGCTCGGCGGTCAGCGTTGTCGTAAGCTTCAGTTTCGCGCCGCGCGGCACGGCCATGCAGAATCTGTGCACCGGCAGGGACGGCCTGCCAAGCTCCCAGATCGGCACCGGCGCAGGTCCGCTCGCGATGTCCGCTTGCTCCTCGGCGTCCTCCGACAGAGACGCATCCTGCCCGGGGTCCGGATGCTGCGTGACGCGCAACAGCGAGTTGGCTGCAGCGCCCGAGTCATCGTCGAAAACTACGAAAGAGACCGCCGGGGTCATTCCCGGCCAACTGAGCATCGCCACCAGCAGCGCTGCAATCGAGACTATTTTCCTCATGAGCCTGACTCCTTGATGCATCCCTCTTCCACATACTCCCTTAAAATATACACTCTGAAGCCGGATAAATCAACATCAAAAATCGCCTTCTTCCGCAAAATCATAGGGTGTTGTCGATGCAGGCCGGGTTGGCCTCCCGGCGTCTATTCCAGTGATTTCAGGGATATGTTTTCCAGGCGCTTGTTTGTGCGGTCGATGACGACGAGTGTGCGCGCTTTCCTGTCCCAGGCGAGACCCGATGGCATGCCCGCCATTTCGATGAACGGGTCTCCATCGATGAGTTTGCTTCGGCGGACCCTGAACGACCGCACGCAGCCGCCTGTTTTGGGGTCGGTACCCTCGTCCGAGACCAGAAGATGCTTCCTCGTCATGACCAGATATACGGGTCTTGGGACATCGGCCGAGCTCACAGCCTCCAGCGAGTCGCCGTCAAGACGCAGAAGGATGACCTTCCCCGCGTCGGCATCTGCGACCGCGAACAGCTTGCCGCCCGGGAGCTCAGCCACCTTTCTCGGGGCCTTGAGGCCCACCTCGGCGCCCGCTTTGAAGAGCACTTTCTCCAGTTGGCTATCGAGGACCTGTATTCTCCCGTTGCCTGTATCGCAGACCCATACGCGTCCTCTTGAATCGACCGTTATTCCCGTGGGGTCTTTGAACTGCATATCGCCGTCGCCGAATGTGCCGGCACTTCTCTTGGGTGTGAAATGGGCTTTGTCGGTGAATATACGTATGGGCGCTCTGCTGCTCGTTGTTACGAGGATTTGGCCATCCCTTGTCCTTGCGATGTCGCCGGCGCCTCCCAGGCCCATGTGGAATGTCCCAAAGATGCCAATGGTCGAGTTATCGGTCCGGAACATCACCGGCATGCTGTGTCCGCTGTCTCTGACTATCCGGCGTCCGTCATCGTCGAGAGTAATCCCCATCGGGTTGGCGAGCTTCACGATCCGCTGTTCTTTCGAGGGCGCGCTGACCTTCCCCTCATGATTGGCGACAACGACCAACCGGACGTTGCCTTGAAGGCGCTCAACTTTGAACGATGGTTCGGTGAGTTCCTCGGCGCCCTTGACGACTTCCCACCTCGGCGGGAAGTTCACACGGTGGTAGACGGTGTAGGTCTCTCCCTCGTTGATCGAGGCCCATACGAGCTCGATACCCCCGCCCTCGGCGGCATCGTGCAGTACCTGTCTGACATCCGGTGCTCTGGTCGCATTTTCGCCTGGGACAATTGTCTTGAGATCGAAAATCGCCTCTTCTGTGTCGCCTTTCCAGAAGGCGAGGTTTATGTTGGCTATCTCGAGCCAGACGTAATCTGTGCAGTCCCTGGCCTTCACTTCGATGAAGAATATGCCGTTTGTGCCGACGACATTTATCTGTCCAAACGGGTTGGGTTTTATCTCAAACCCGCTGTCGGTCTTGAATCTGAGGCATTCGCGGTTGGGCATCTCGAACTCACCGTTCTTGTCTGTCTTTCCCTCGAAGACGATATCCGGCTGAACGTAGCGGCCGCCGTGCTGGTAGAACTTGAGTTGAGCGTCCGGCACGGGCTTACCGTCGAAATCGAGTATCCGAACCCTGTTCCTGTCGGGCAGCGACCAGAGGTAATCACCGAAATACCCGCGTCGTCGTCCAAGCTGGTAATTCAGCGCCGCCGCCGAGTGCTCGCTGTAGTGGACGTCGCCGTGGCCGCGCATCATGCCCACCTGGCCGCTGAAATGCGACAGGAGAATCGGGTCGCCGTTGTCGTCGACGACGAGATTTCCGCCGTCGCCTCCCTCGGTATCGAAGCAGTAGATATCTATGAGTCCGAGCTGGTGCCCGAGCTCGTGCGGCAGGCCCCAGTCCTGGCTTTTGGTGTACGAGTACTTCCTTTCAGGCTGGTCTCGGCGCACGTAGCCTGTGAAATCCCAGTGGCTGTCCCATCCTCCCTTGAGTTTTGCCATCCCTCCGCCTATTCTGTCGCGTTTCTCACCTTCCGCCTGGACGAGGATCACGTCGTATCGTATTTTCTCGAGGACGCCGTGAGGGGTCAGTTGGTGTACGCTCGTCTCGAATTTCCGGTGCATCTGCTCACGGTGGTATTTGATTATGTCCTCGAAGTTGTAGCTCTTCCAGTGGTTCTCACGCTCGGTAAGGGTGTTGTATGTGTAGGCATCGGTCATCATGACGAACGAGCATGCGTCGGTGGCATCCATGACGCCGTTGTTTATCTCGCAGATCTCGTCGATCTTGTCCTGGGTGTCCGTGTCGAGACGGACGTAGTGGCGTCCCTTCTGCCACTTCCACTTATACTCGAGGAAGCAGTAAGTGCCCTCGACCCGTTTTGCGAGCTTGAACTCGACATCGCCGAGTTTGACGACTTCGGTCTCGTCTGTGACCAGTGAAGGCCCGTTGAGAGACTCATGTGACCCCCTCTCGACCTGTCTGCCGTCGATATACCAGATGTAGTCGAACTTCCCCGAGGGTTTCGTCCCGTGGTTGCACACCATTGCCTTGAAGGTCACCTCCTCGCCTTCGTCGGGCCAGCGTTTGATATCGTCCGCGTCGGGAGCGTAGAGAGCTCCTGGTTCCTTGTCCTTGACCAGCGGAATGGCCTCGCCGGTGTTCGGGTCAGCAACACATGGCATATGTTCCTTGCCGCTGCCGGGCAGGGCTTGATACTTGAGGACATAGCCCGGGTATCTTGGCAGTCGGCTGATGTAGGTGACATTCAAGTCGGGTAAGTCAGGTTTGTTCGGCGCCGGCTGTTCTGCTTCGCCGAGGGCGGCTGAAAAGGTGAGCAGCATCAGAGCGGTGAGAATGATGATGCGGCGTTCTCGCGGCAAAAGGCGTTTGACGGACACGTACTTCATTGGTTGGCCTCCTAAAGGTGGTTGAGACGAATTCAGCCCTCCTCCCGGGCGTTCATGGGGAGTGTAGCAGAGAAACTCGTCTGTCGCAAATCGTGAGATATGAGGATGCCGTGGAGCGGAGCAGAGTTGAATCGCCCAAGCGGGGGTCCTGGCGCTGTATGTTTTGGTTTGTCAGCACGCCGACGATGGGATGGGTCTCCTGACCGTGGGGAATCCGGCAATTCTTGCATTAGACTCGTGCAGCTTGTGGTTGTTCCGCGATATCCATCTCGTTCTGTTCGATTGTCGTTGTTAGGATTTCGAGAGTTGTTTGCCTTTGCCGGCCTCGATTACGAGCCAGTCGAACAGCTTCTGAAACAGCGGGTAGTCTTCCGCGCAGTCCTCCGGGTGGAACTGGACGGCGAGGATCGGCCGACCGTCGTCGGCCTCGATGCCCTCGATAACGCCGTCCCGCGCCCGGCTGTTGATGCGCAAGCCCTCGGCAACGTCCTTGACGGCCTGGTGATGCCAGCTATTGACGGGGGTGCTGGTTGTGCCAAGCACCCGGGCCAGAAGAGAACCCTCCTCGATGTCGATCGTGTGGGAGAGCACCGTGTCGCGCGCGTGGGTGTAGTGCTGGACCGCGTCTGGCACTTCGGAGGGGATGTCCTGGATAACCGTTCCGCCAAGGGCGACGTTGAGCGATTGAATTCCGCGACAGATGGCGAGGACCGGAAGGCCCATGTCTATTGCGAGGCGCACGGCCTCGAACTCCATCCTGTCGCGGACCGGGTCCTGGTTGATGGTTTTGGCGTGTGGCTCCTCGCCGTACGCGAGCGATACGACGTCACCGCCGCCGCTGAGCAGCAGGCCTTCTACAGACGACATCACGGACTCTATTACTTCTTTGTCGTCCGTTCGCGGCAACAGGACCGGCGCGCCGCCGGAACGCTGGACGCAGTCTGGATATTCGATAGGACATCCCATGACGGAGGTCTGGATCCCGTTTCGTGGTGTCGATTCATTTCGTCTGCCGGTGGTGATTCCGATAATATGTTTGCGCATGTCAGATCCTTTCTATTGTCCGCTTGTTCCAGAGATTATACTGCTATCCTTTCCTGTGGAGAAGCGTTCCGCGGTCGGTCGTGACTTCCGTTGTTATCAGGCCCTTGCGGACCATCCGCCGGATGATCTCGTCCCTCAGCGG
>SDBU01008709.1_pt1 | contig 11486 bp, 8 predicted proteins | sample 2277071 | NCBI WGS metagenome assembly SDBU01 (sample SAMN10397929, study PRJNA504765) | marine sediment metagenome | isolation source: marine sediment core GS08_GC12, 126 cmbsf | place: Arctic Ocean: Gakkel Ridge, Loki's castle | collected 2008 | reverse complement strand
GAGCTTGTGGGGGACTATGTTGCGGACCTGCTGGTAGAGGATAAGGTCATCGTCGAGGTGAAAGCGCTGAGTGCTTTGCAGGCGGTGCACGAAGTTCAATTGGTCAATTACCTAAACGCGACGGGGATTGAGGTGGGCTTGCTCATAAACTTTGGCAGGGAAATGGAAATCAGGCGGAAGGTATTTGATCGCTGAGAATCCGTGTTGATCCGTGTCCCAGAGCCGTTTTTCTGCCCGCTTCAAACGGGCCGGCGTCACGACTTTTGGACACGGATTTGCACAGATGAAGACGGATATAGAACACGCCGACCTTCTTGATCCCTGAAAATCCGTGTTAATCCGTGTCCAAAAGTCGTTTTCTGTCAGCTTCAAACGGGAGCGGAGGAGGGCAGGCGCCGCGCCGCGTTACCAGTCCATCCTGGTCGGCACGCCGCGGGCGCTCAGGTAGCGCTTGATGTCGGCGATGGTGTGCGTCTCCAGGTGCACCATGGAGGCGATGAGGGCCGCGTCGGCTTTGCCCTCGGTCAATACGTCGCGGAGGTGCTCCGGCCGGCCGGCGCCGCCGCTGGCGATGACGGGGATAGAGACGGCCCCGCTGACCATGCGGGTGACCGTCAAGTCGTAGCCGGCCCTGGTGCCGTCGGCGTCTATGGAGTTGAGGCAAATCTCGCCAGCGCCGAGTTCTACCGCCTGCTGAGCCCACCGAACGGCGTCCATGCCCGTGGCCACGCGCGCGCCCTCGACGTAGACTTCGTAGCCGCTGGGGATGTCGTTGCTCTCGCCCACCCGCCTGGCCTGCATGCCGAGCACGATGCACTGGCTGCCGAACCGGCGGGCGCCCTCGGCGATGAGGTCGGGGTTGCGCACGGCTGCGGTGTCTATGCTGACCTTGTCCGCGCCGGCCAGCAGCACGCGCCGCATGTCGTCAACCGTGCGGAGCCCGCCGCCCACCGCGAACGGGATGAAGATTCTCTCGGCCACGCGGCGCACCACGTCTATCATGATGTCCTTCTTGCCGGGAGAGGCGCCGATGTCATAGAACACCAGTTCGTCAACGCCCCCTTCGTAGTATCGCTGGGCCATCTCGACGGGGTCGCCCACGTCTACGTTGTCCTGGAACTTGACGCCCTTGGTGGTCTTGCCCTCGCGGACGTCCAGGCACACTATGAGTCGCTTCCGCAGCATGTTACGGATTCCACGAAAGGAAGTTGTCCAGCAGCTTGAGGCCGATCCGGCCGCTGCGCTCCGGGTGGAACTGGCAGGCTACGATATTGGACTCCGCCAGCGCGCTGACGAACGTGCCGTGGTAATCGGTCGTGCCGATAGCCATCGTCCCGTCGGCCGGCGCAGGAGCGTAACTGTGGACGAAGTAGAAGGAGGAGCCGGCGGCCAGGCCGTCCCATATCGGATGGTCTCTTACGAACTCCACTTCATTCCACCCCATGTGGGGGACCTTCGCGCCGTCCGGCACGACGAGGCGCCGGACGCGGCCCCCGATCAGCCCGAGGCAAGCCACGTCTCCCTCTTCGCTGTGCTCCAGGATGATCTGTGCGCCGAGGCAGATGCCCAGAAGCGGACGGCCGGTCGCGGCGTAGTCCGTGATCGCCCCGTCCAGGGCGAGGGTCCGGAGGGTGTCCATGGCGGCCTCCGCCGACCCGACGCCCGGGAAGATCAGGCGCGACGCGGCGCGCACCTGCTCGGCGTCGCCGGCGATCAGCGCCCTGCGGCCCAGCTTCTCGACCGCCAGCCGCACGCTGGTCAGGTTGCCCGCACGATAGTCAACGATTGTGACTGTCTCAGCCATCTTTAGCTGCCCTGGTGCGTTCCTTGTGTCGCATTGGACCAGAGTAGCAGACTGCCCGAATGCGGGCAAGCGGCGGGCGGTGCCGGTCGGGCATGAGGGTCGCCGCGGCGATGCTGCGTGGTTGTTGGACCTGACCGCCAGACAGTAGAATGGGGGGCAGGGCACGGCCGGTCATTGGCCCGCCAGGAGAACGACAGGCGCTTTCAGATGAGAGTACTTGGCATAGAGACATCCTGCGACGAGACGGCCGCCGCCGTGGTCGAGGACGGCAGGCGCGTCGTCTCCAGCGTGGTGAGCACCCAGCACGAGCTTCACGAGCGCTTCGGAGGCATTGTGCCGGAGATCGCGTGCCGCGCCCACATCGAGAACGTGCTGCCCGTCATAGACGAGGCCCTCAGGAGGGCCGGCACGTCGCTGGGCGAGCTGGACGGGATTGCGGCCACAACCACTCCCGGCCTCATCGGGGCGCTGCTGGTCGGCGTGAGCGCCGCGAAGGCCCTGAGCTGGTCGTTGGGACTGCCCTTGCTGGCGGTGGACCATCTGCGCGCTCACATCTACGCCGCGTGGCTCGACGGCCAGCCGCCGATCTTGCCGGCCGTCAGCCTGGTCGTCAGCGGCGGGCACACCAGCCTTTTCCTCACCGAAAGTGCGTTGTCACACACGCGTCTGGGCGGCACGGTGGACGATGCGGCGGGGGAGGCGTTCGATAAAGTGGCGAACATCCTCGGGCTCGGCTATCCGGGCGGGCCGGCCATCGAGAGGGCGGCGCGCACGGGGAATCGCAAGGCGGTGGACTTCCCGCGGAGTTGGCTGGAGCCGGACGGCGCAGACTTCAGTTTCAGCGGGCTCAAGACTGCCGTTCTCTACCACTGTGCGGGCAAGAATGCATCCAGGGAGGACGTCGCGAATGCGGCTTACAGTGCGGAGTTTGTGGCGGATGTGGCCGCCAGCTTCCAGGAGGCCGTTGTTGACGTGCTGGTCGGAAAGGCCTGCGCCGCAGCCGAGCGTCATCACGCCAGCAGCATCATAGTGGGGGGCGGAGTGGCGGCGAACGGGCGTCTGCGCGAGCGCTTCGAGGGCGCTGCGCGGGAAGGCGGCCTGCCCCTTTACCTTGCGCCGCCTGGCCTCTGCACGGATAATGCCGCCATGGTGGCTGGGCTGGGCTGCTTGCTTCTGGAAGACGGCCGGGAAGCGCCCCTGACCGTCGAAGCGGAGCCGTGAACGCGCACGGGCTGAGGCATGAGAGAGAAGGCGATCAGGGAGCTTCTGGACCGGGTGGCCGGCGGCAAGATGACGTCGGATGAGGCCTTCGAGGTCATCCGGCGGCTTCCCTTCGAGGACATCGGCTTCGCCAAGATTGACCATCACCGGGTTCTGCGGTGCGGCGTGCCCGAGGTGGTTTTCTGCGCGGGCAAGACCCCCGCGCAGGTGGCGCAGATAGCCGAGCGCATGCTGGCCGCCGGTACGAATCTGCTGGCCACGCACGCCGAGCCGGAGCACTTCGAAGCGGTGAAGGCCGTCTGCGCGGAGGCCCAGTATGGGGCCGCCAGCCGCTGCATCACCGTGAAGCAGGAGGAGGTCGTCCTGCAAGGCCAGGTGGTGGTCGTCAGCGGAGGCACCAGTGACCTGCCGGTGGCCGAAGAGGCCGTGACAACGGCCGAGATGCTGGGCGCCAGGACGGAGTTGATAGGTGACGTGGGCGTGGCGGGCCTCCATCGGCTGCTGGCCTTTCGCGAGGACCTGGAGAGCGCCAACGTGGTGGTGGCAGTCGCCGGCATGGAGGGAGCGCTGGCCAGTGTGGTGGGGGGTCTCGTTGCCAAGCCGGTGATTGCGGTGCCCACCAGTATCGGTTATGGCGCTGCTTTCGGAGGGTTGGCGCCGTTGCTGGCTATGCTCAATAGCTGCGCCGCCGGCGTGGCCGTGGTGAACATAGATAACGGTTTCGGGGCGGGCTACATGGCCGCCCTCATCAATGCGATGGCCGTCGGCAAGGGGGAGTAGGGCCGAGGCCGCCGGACTCGAAAGAGATGACCGACGTGGTCGAACGATTGCCCGGACTGCCCAATCGCGCTGAGGATGCGCACAAGGGCGACTTCGGGCGCGTGCTTATTGTCGCCGGCTCGCCCGGGATGACGGGAGCCGGCTGCATGGCGGCGATTGCAGCACAGAAGGCGGGCGCGGGTCTGGTCACCCTGGCCCTGCCGGCGAGCCTGAATCCCATCGCGGAAGTGAAGCTGACCAGTGCCATGTCCAGACCCCTCCCTGAGCCGGGCGCTCCCGTGCTTGGGGACCGGGCGGCTGAGCTGGTTCTGGAGTGGGCGGGTGAGTTCGACGTTGCCGCTATCGGTCCGGGGGTCGGCCGGGCGGTCGAGACCCAGGATGCGGTGCGCCGTGTCGTGTCGGATCTGGCCCTGCCTTTGATCGTTGACGCCGACGGGCTGAACGCGCTGGCCGGGAGGGCAGAGGTGCTCAAGGACGCCCGGGGCCTGCGGCTGCTTACGCCGCATCCGGGCGAGATGGCCAGGCTGCTCGGCTATGAAGGAGTGAGCCGGGTCCAGGCGGACCGCGTTGAAGTGGCTGCGAGCTTCGCCCGGGAGCACGGCGTCGTGTTGGCGCTCAAGGGGGCGGGAACGGTCGTGACGGACGGGGAGCGGGTCTATGTGAACGTCAGCGGCAACCCGGGCATGGCAACGGGGGGCACCGGCGACGTGCTGACGGGCATGATGGCCGGACTGCTCTGCCAGGGACTGCAACCGTTCGACGCCGCGCAGTTGGCCGTGTTCGTCCACGGCCTGGCGGGCGACCTGGCGGCCAGAGCCAGGGGCCAGCTATCCATGACGGCCGAGGACGTGCTGGAGTATGTTGCGGAGGCCTTTCAGATTGTCGAAGCTGCGGGGGCGGGAGCCGATCCGACCGCCGTGACGGCAATTATGAAATAATTATGAATTATGAATTGGAGTTCAGGGCGGTCCAGCGCGCCGCCTTGGACAGGGCCTGCAATGCCTCGCGAATCTGCTCTCTCTGTGGCTCCGTCAACTCGTACCTCCCGAAGCGCACCCGGCAATAGAGGTCCGTCACCAAGGAGATCGCGCTGAGCATCTCGTCGTGGCCCTTGTTTGCCGCCTCCAGTTGGAGGGTGGCGCTCCGGGCGAACTCGCGCGGAGTTGCATGCGCAGGCCGTCTGAGGCCCTTCTTCCTGAGGAGGGAAAGCAGGTCTTCGTAGAAGCGAAGCGTCCGATCTGAACGTGCGCCCGGCCGATGCCACTGGATGTTTCTGAGCAGCCACGCTGTCAGGACCCACAACACCGCGCCTGCGAAGACGAACAGGAGCAGGATTACGGCCGTCTGTGCCCAGCCCAGGGACGGCATGCCGGGCCAGGCGGACCTGAGAAAGCTGCCGGTTTTCTGTGCCACCGCGAAGATCCTGCTGCCCAGGTACTCGAACACGCGTTTCTGCCGCGTTCTGCTGTAGCCGATGACCCTGGTGCCCCATCTCATGCTGGCCCGCAAGTAGGCGTGCCGGGCGACCCTCCGGGCGCGGTTCAAGAGCCTGTTGGCTGACGCCCATAGGCCCGTTCCGGTTTCGGTGGGGCCGTTGCCCCCGGGCGTGGGATCGAACTGCACCCAGCCCAGTCCCTTGAAATAGACCTCGACCCAGGCATGGGCGTGCAGATCACGGAATGTGTATATCTGGGTGGCAGCATCAAATTCGCCGTCCTTGTAGCCCACAACGAGCCGCGTCGGTATCTCCAAGACGCGCAGGATCAGCGCGAAGGCCGTTGAGAACTGTTCACAGCTTCCGCGACGTGTCTGGGTGAGGAACCCTTCAATGGGCTCTTGCGCACCGAAATCCGGCAGCTCCAGCGTGTAGGTGAACCGATTGGGGTCCAGCAGGTAGTTCCGCGCTGCAATGACCCGCTCGTAGTCGGAGGCCGGCGCGTAAATGCCCTCAATGTCCGAAGCCGCCTCTTGCAGGGCATCCCTGATATCTGCAGGGACGTACCAGAAAAAGGACCACGGACCTGCAGGCCGCGGGGTGCCGGCCCTCTCAAGTTGCTCGGGTGTGAACTGCGGCACGAGCGAGACCACTTCGTACGAGTCTCCCTGCGTGAGCCCTTTGCGATAGGTCACGTGGTCTGACAGGTGCGAGATCACGCACTCAAAGCTTTTTGGCCCTTCGACCTGCAGCGGCCGGTAGAGCGCGAACAGGCGTCGTGAGGCCCTGGACTCCACAAATACTTTTTGCCGAATCAGACGCTGTCGAACATCCACGTCCTCCAGCCAGTAGACCGTACGCTCGGTAAACTCTGTGAACGGAGGGGTGTCTTCCTGATTTCCGTTGGCCAGAGTCTGACGCATCGCCATGTCGTACCCGAACCACTGGCCGTCGTGGTAGAGGGGTAAGGACAGGCCCCGCATGAGCAGGTGAGGCGGCGTCACGTGAGGCCAGGCTGCCTTATCTTCTGCCAGGAACTGCACCTGGAGGACTACCGTATCGCTCTCCCGCAGTTGCCCCACTTCGTGCAGGGAGACGTTCTCCGAGAAGCCGGTTACTTGCGTAGTGATAGGCCCGACCGTCCCGGTGAGGGCCTCGGCGCGCGGCAGCAGAATGAACAGGAGCACCGTGCAGACGGCAACCCCGGCTGCCGGTAGCCGTAGAGCCGACAAGAGGTCCAGCCACGGTGCGTGCCGGCTCCCTCGGAACGAGCGGACGCCCGGCGCGGGAGTCGGCTCCGGCTGCATCTCCAGAGCAATGAAGTTCGCCATCAAGGCCAGGACGGTCAGCATGAAAACCGGCAGGTACACCAGACTCAGCGCCCAGAGGCCTGCTACCAGGACCTGGAAGATCGCCGTCACCTGTATCAACCTCAGGTCCCGGCTGCGATGTGGCCCGTACAGTTTGATCAGTTGCACGACCATGAGGAAGTGGGCGAACCCGTAGCTGATATGGACGCTGCCCCAGTTCATCTGGAACAGCGCAAAGGTAAGTGCTCCAATGGCCAGCAACTTGGACGACGTTTTTGAAAGGCAGTGGGGGGTTGCGGGGCCGACCACCAGCGCGTGGGCCCCGCAGAACGCGACGGTCACGAACGCGTACCGCAGCAGGTGTTCCGCGACGGCCAGCAGAAGCGCCGCCGAGACGATCACCGCGTACGTCGTCAGCAGAAGCGGCCAGTCCTCCGCCAGGGGCTCCTGCGGCTGCTGCGCCTCGGGCTTTTCAGGGCGAGAATATCTCATGGAATCCGCTTTCACTGACGTCTATCCATATCGAGACCTGTGCCAGAGGACCCAACGCCGCGGCCCTCTGCTCTTGCGTCAAAGGTCCGGGCGTGACCACACAAATGCCGCCCGTGCCTACTTGGTGAAAGCCCAAGGTGCCGGCAAGGTCGGCGAGGGTGTGCTGGGACGTGGTCTTGGCAAGGGCCAGTGTCTCCAGCAGCGAGAACAAGTGCCCGTGTCCCGTGTCGTAGGGCAGCGAGTTCAGACCAGAGCAGTACGCGGCGAAGGCGTAGAAAACGTTCCGTTCCGTGAGCAGGGCGCCGAGGGTGGCCGCAAAGCTCACGGCCGTTTCGAATCGTTCCGCCCGTGCCTGGGCTTCGCCCGGGCCCTCTTCAGGCGCGTAAGCGTCCAGCAGCAGAAGAACGCTGTGCATTTCGCGCCGCTCGAACTCTCGCACGTAGAGCTTATGCAGGCGGGCGCTGGTGGCCCAGTGGATGTGGCGGGGATTGTCTCCGTGCTGGTATTCCCGCAGCGAACGGAACTCTCCCTCCTGCTCTTTTCGCGGCAGCTCCTGCACCCACTTGGCCTCGCCGCCGGTCTGCCGAACCAAAGCGTGCTGATGGATGTGTCCCAGCCGCGGCAGAACGAGGGTGGCACGCTCTGCTCGCATCTCGGTTGAAGCTTCCAGGACGCCGAAGGGGAAGCGAGTGCTCACCCTGAGGGGAGGCAGCCTGTGCCTGCCCCGTTCCGGCATGTACTGCCGCAGCGTCAGGCCGTGTTCCTGGCCTGGCGCCAGCCTCGGTATGGTGTGGTAGGCGGCGGATGCCGCGCCGTTACCCCTGTCAGTACCGACTCTTAGAGCGAACGCACTCAGAGTGACTCGAACGTCCTTCGGGTTACGCAAGGCGACTTCCACGGAGAAAAGGTCCCCCGCGAACACGTGGTCGGGCACGTTCCATTGCGTGAATGTCCGTCTGAGACTCAAACCGGGCAGAGCGGCCGCGCATATCGCGCTGCCCAGCAGAAAGGCCGCAGTCAAGTAGATCAGGTTAATGCCCCAGTGCACCGACAGCAGGCAGAAAGTGATGGCAATGCCGCAGTAGACCAGGCCCCAGGGCGTGAGGCGGTAGCGAAGGCGCAGGCGAGCCCTCGGCGCTTTGGGCGGTGCAAGCGGCCAGAGCAGGGAACTCAGGATTTGCCAGGACAGCGCCACCGCGAGCATGAGCAGGCCGCTGGAATAGCTTCGCAGGAGGAGGGAGGCCGGCACGGTTATGGCCACTACGATCCAGAGGACGACGGCAATCAACCGCGACGCACGGGCCAGGAGGAACACAAAGGTTTTCGTGTCTGTCGACGTCGACATGGTGTCCCCTGCGTCACGGGCGGCGTTCGCATCAACTCGCTACAGCGGGACGGGGATCTGGTGGAGGATTTCCCGGATCAGCCGAGCGGCTTCTTCGAAGCTGTTGCCGATGCCCCCGGAAGGGCGGTGCAAACGCATCCTGTGCGAAAGGACGGACGCGGCCAGTTCCTTGACGTCATCCGGCTCAACGTAGTCCCTGCCCCTCAGGACGGCCAGGGCCTGTGCCGCGCGATACAGGTGCACGGCGCCCCGAGGACTTACGCCAGTCAAAACGCCCTCGTGCGTGCGCGTCGCCTCAACGAGCCGCATGACGTAGTCCAGGACTTCCTCTGAGACGTGTACGCGCCGCACGAGCATTTGCAGTTCCACCACACCCGCGCCATGCACGACCGGCTCCACGTCCTCGATGGGGTGAGTTATCTGCTGAGCTCGTACGATCTGCTTGCCTTGTTCAGTGGTCGGATAGCCCAGGTTCATCCGCAGGAAGAACCTGTCCAACTGCGACTCCGGCAGGGGGTAGGTGCCCTCGAACTCGAACGGGTTCTGCGTGGCGAGCACACAGAAGGGCTGCGGCAGCGGGTGGGCCACGCCGTCCACCGTGATCTGATACTCGTTCATGGCCTCCAGCAAGCAGCTCTGCGTCTTGGGAGTCGTCCTGTTGATCTCATCTGCCAGGATGATATTGGCGAACAACGGGCCCCGCTTGAACACGAACCGCGACTGGCTCTCGTCGTAGATGTTCACTCCGAGCAAGTCGGTGGGCAGCAGGTCGGGCGTGAACTGAATCCGCCTGAACTCACAATCCACCGCCGAGGCGATCGTGTTGGCCAGGATCGTCTTCCCCACGCCGGGCACGTCTTCGATGAGCAAATGTCCGCCGGCCAGCAGCGCCACCAGCGCCAGTTCTACACGGTCCCGCCTGCCGACGTAGACCTTCTCGATCTCTTCGATCAGGGCCGTAATGGGCTCGGTGGGGATTGTCAGGCGGGAAGGGCCCGTCTGGTTCTTCATGAACTGCTCCTGGCGACGTGGCGGCAAGCGGCGTTATGCGTGCCCTGTGTGAGACGACGCCGTCCCAGAGCCCAGGTCGGCCGCGCCGGCGCTGCGAGCGCAACGGCCCCCCCGCAACCAGGGCGGCGCTCGTTACGAGTTCCAGTATATTGGACGGAAGCCGGAAAAGCAACAGCAAGGCCGTAAGGCCTTTAAAGGCAATATGATACGTAACGAGACCGCAGCGCACGCGTCAGGTTGCAGCGCGAGAAGCCCAGCTGCGCAGGCGCGCGTCTCTGCCGTCGTGCCCGGTCGCGCGCCGCATCGAAAAAGCTTGATTTCGGTCTGGTTCTCCCCCATAATCTCTGCGGTGCGCTTCTCGAGGGCGTCCCGCCTTTGCGGAGCATGTTTGTGAAGTCCGGCGGACGCTCTGTGGAACGCGCCTTTCTCGCCGACCGACGGAGGTGCTCATGCAGATCGGCGTGGCCTACTACCCGGAGCATTGGCCCGAAGATCGCTGGCCGGTGGACGCACGGTCAATGAAGGAGACGGGCATTGACCTTGTGCGCGTCGGCGAGTTCGCCTGGTCGCGGCTGGAGCCAAAACGGGCGCAATACGACACGGATTGGCTGGAAGAGGCCATCGGCGTGCTCGGCGACCACGGCCTCCGGGTCATTCTGTGCACGCCAACCGCTGCGCCGCCGCCCTGGCTGTTCCATCGCCATCCAAGCATGATTCCCCAGGACCGCGAAGGGAGGAACTGGTTCCCCGGCAGCAGGCGCCACGTCTGCCTGAACAACCGGCCCTACCGTCGGTACGTGCTGCGCATCGTGCGCGAAGTGGCAAGGCGTCTGGGCCACAGGCCAGAGGTGTTCGCCTGGCAGATAGACAACGAGCTGGGCAGCCACGCCAGCGGCCGCTGCTACTGCGACGATTGCCAACAGGCCTTTCGTGAGTGGCTCAAGAGGCGCCACGGGACCATCGGGCGGCTCAACAAGCTGTGGGGAACGGTGTTCTGGAGTCAGGAGTTCACCGACTGGCACCAAATACCTGCCCCCAGAAGAACGCCAGCGGCCGCCCATCCGTCTCTGGTGCTTGACTACAAGCGTTTCATGTCCGCCACCGTCCGCGATTTCGTCGGCGAGCAGCGACACATCATTGAAGAATACGCAGGCGGCGAGGGGCTCGTTACCACAAACTGCCTGGGGCTGGCCACCGACCAGGTGGATCAGTTCTCTCTCGCCTCAGGCCAGGACATCGCTTCGCTGGACAACTTCCCGGTCAATGATGAAGCGGTGGACGCAGTCGGCCTCCAGCTCGACCTGACGCGCTCCCTCAAGGACAGACGCTTCTGGATACTGGCGCAGCAGGCCGGGCCGACCATGATCCCGACGCGGCGCGGCCAGACGCGGCCGGGCCAACTGCGGCTCTGGTCCTACCAGGCGGCCGCCCGGGGCGCTGAACTTGTCAGCTACTTCCGTTGGCGGACGTGTGCCTTCGCGCAGGAAATGCACTGGTACGGCATGCTCGACGCCGACGGCACACCGGGGCGGCGCTACCAAGAACTGAAGGCCACGATTGCCGAACTGAAGGGCAAGTCGCACCTGTGGGAGGACAGGCTGCCCCACACTCCGGTCGCCATGGTGCTGGACTACCACGCCCACTGGGCGTTGGAGGCAGATTCCATGGCAGCGGACTTAGACTACCTGGGACAGTTTCGTGCCCTGTACGGCCTGCTGCGGCGCAGGGGGCAGGCGGTGCGCGTCGTCCAGCCGGGACAGGAGCTGACTGGCCATGCCCTTGTGGTGGTTCCCATGCCGTTGCTCGCCCGTGAGGCGGACGTCGCGCGCTGGAAGGAATTCCTGGGCCAGGGCGGCCTCTTGCTTGTGACGGCGCCGGCCGGCTACAGGACCGAACAGAACACCTGGCTCATGGAACCCGCCCCGGGCCCCCTGGCGGAGGTGCTGGGGGTCCGTGTCACCGAGCACGACATGCTTAGAGACGGCGCTGCCAACCGGGTCGTCTTCGACGACGCGGAGTTCCCGGCCGGCGGCTTCTGCAGCATTCTGGAACTGGGAGGCGCGGAAGCCGTGGCCTCCTATGGAGGGC
>SDBU01008708.1_pt1 | contig 11486 bp, 8 predicted proteins | sample 2277071 | NCBI WGS metagenome assembly SDBU01 (sample SAMN10397929, study PRJNA504765) | marine sediment metagenome | isolation source: marine sediment core GS08_GC12, 126 cmbsf | place: Arctic Ocean: Gakkel Ridge, Loki's castle | collected 2008 | reverse complement strand
AACTCCCAAGATTAAAGAAAAAAACTCCTCTGGAGCTTGATCCTACTCAACTCCGAGCCAGCAAAATAGCCGAAGAAAATGAAGAAAGGTATGAGAAGATAGCTCAATTATTATTAGATGTCGCAAGTGAAGAAGGTGTAACGGTAGTAGAGTTGCCGGCAATTGTTTCAATAATGACCGGTAAAATAAACGATAGATTTAACAAAGCAGGGATAGGGCAAATCTTAAAACTCAATGAAAGCATGAGACCCACCCACTACGGGACAAGGAGTGCGGCAGAGGGTGAACTGAAAATCTCCGAAGACGGGCCAAAGCCTGGCGCAAAGTCGCTCCATGTGATAACCACAAAGCCAGGAGAGCAGGTGTGGAACCTGCAACTTCATCAGTACGACCTGACACTGGAAGATGGCGCGCCGTATACTCTTACATTCCTGGCAAGAAGTGATGAGGAGCGCGATATAAGCGTCGGCGCTCGCCTTCAGATAGAACCCTGGAGTACGATTGCGTCAAAGACTGTACAGTTTACAGAGCAGTGGAGCGAATTCTCCTTAACTTTTGTGGCGCGAGATCCTGAGCCGGGACTTACTCGTCTGGACTTTAACTTCAACAATCAGATAGGGCAGTTCTGGTTTGCAGATATTTCCCTGAGACGCGGTGGAACTATCGGGCTATCTGTTGATCAATCGCTGGAGGCGGGTAACATCGCGCTTCCGCCTACGAATGCGTCGGAAGGGATACGAAAGGACTTCTGGAACTTCCTCTTTGATACTGAGATGAGCTACTCACAGGAGATGGTGGACTTCCTGAAGAACGACGTCAAAGTCAAAGTGGGAATATCGGTAACACAGTCTTCCTATGGCGGCATAGCAGGGATATATCGAGAGGCTACGGTGGCTGACTACACTGATATGCACAGCTATTGGGAACATCCTCGATTTCTCGGGCGGCCCTGGGACGGGGCGAATTGGGAGATTCCCAACACGTCAATGGTGAGAGATCAGGGCGGCGGCACGTTGAGCCGTCTGGCTTTGCATCGTGTAGCAGGGAGGCCTTTCACTGTGAGCGAATATGATCATCCGGCTCCCCACGATCACACGGCGGAGCTATTTCCCATGTTGGCGTCCTTCGCCGCCTTTCAGGACTGGGATGGGATATACCAGTTCGACTACAAGGGCCGCGAGTGGGACCAGCGAAGAATATCCGGTTACTTCGCTATGAACGGTCATCCTGGCAAGCTGGCATTTGTGCCCATCGCCGCAGTCATGCTCCGCATGAATGGTGTATCAGCAGGCGCAGATCAGACTGTTTTGTCCTTGTCCGCTGACGACATAATGCCTCAGCTTACCCTTCACAGCACAAACGCCAGAGCCACGTGGCAAGAGGCTGGCGCTCCTGCAGCCCTGCCCATAATGGAGCCGGTAGCCGTGCAATTCCGCGATGGTGGGATTTCACTCTCGAAGCAGGTTGCCGAGCCTGACGGCAAATGGACGAGCAGCACCGGCGAGATCGCATGGGATAATGCAGATCCAGAAACCGCGCTCTACACAGTCAATTCCCCCACAGTTCGCGCCGCAGTCGGCTACCTGGGCGGCAGGAGCATCACTCTGGGGGATGTGGAGATTTCGATGCCGCCCACCGAGACCAACTGGGCCAGCATAGCCATAGCTGCCCTGGATGGAAAACCTATAGCAAAGTCGGATAGAGTCCTTCTGGTCGCAGTGGGCCGAGTTGAGAATACAAACATGGGCTGGAACGAGGATCGCACCAGTGTAAGTAACAAATGGGGAACAGAACCAACGGTAGCGGAGGGCATTCCAGCAACTATTAAGCTCAAAATCGGCTCCCGACGCGTCCAATCTCTGGATGGCACTGGCGCGCCGAAGAGCGATGTTACGTGTCAAAAGTCAGATGGAGACGGAACTATTTTTAGCATCGGTTCACAATATGGAACGCTGTGGTATCTGATCACGAAGCCTCAATGAGCCCAGCGTTTCATAAAATAGACAACCATTGTGGAGTAGCAAGCTTATGAAGATTCATAAGCCTGCTACTCCGCGTCCTATTTTCACTACTGCGTGTGAGCGAAGCTTATGGGATCTGCTCTGTAACTCGTTCGTAGTACCATTTATCGCCATACTTAATCCTTTTTACAGAGCCATTATTCTTGAGATGATTGATATACTTGATAGCCTCGTTCGTATGGATGCCCAGTGAATTAGAGATGTCATCCACAGTAACGGGACGTCGTCTCAGTAGGGCTATTACTTCGTTTTCCATATTCTCAATATGCGCCTCGCGCGCTACCAGCTTGTCGAAATCAACTATCACTTCGGCACGACTGTCGAAAATGCTGGCGATATTGCACATTTCGTCAGCGGTAATGGCAAGCGCAAATTCTTCAGCCGGTGGCCTGGCGACTGTGTTGAGGTGGATTTTGTCCACTTTAAGATCTCGCACCAGTTCTGCCGCTTGCTTTAGTTCCTCAGGATCGTCGTTTATGCCTCTAACTATAACGATCTCTAGCCATATTTTGCCTGTGAACTCCTGAGTGAATTTTCTCAGCCCCTCGATAATGAGATCCACAGTAAAGTCATCATCCGGACGATTGATCTTCCTGAAAGTAGCTGCCGTCACCGCATCCAGCGACGGCACGACCAGATCTGCTTCGCTCAGATCCTTTCGAACATCATCTTTGTAAAGAAGCGAACCATTGGTGATCACGGCTACTGGCACATGCGTAAAGCTTTTGATCTGGTGGATTATTTCACCAATATCAGAATTCAGCGTCGGCTCACCAGAACCGGAAAAAGTTATGAAATCAACCCTACCAGCTTCACCATCCAGCGCCTCTCGGAGTTCATCAAGCACTTCCTCTTTGGGTACATAGCTCTGCCTTTGCGTGGATTTGCTGGGAGTGCTGCCCAGTTGACAGTACACACAGTCGAACGTGCACGTCTTGAGAGAAACGATGTCCACTCCCAACGACATACCTAATCTTCTCGAAGGAACCGGGCCGAATATATATTTCATAATGCACCTCAAATGTCAAATCTGAAATTTGCCGCTGTCAGATTATATCACACAATGGCTAATGCCTCAACTTTTTGTTGCCGTTGCTGCTTTTTCTGGCTTCATTGTGTACAGAAACTGTTCAGATGAGATGAGGTTTTATATTTCATTGTGCATTACAGACATGCTTTAAATCCCCCTAACCCCCTTTTTCTAAGGGGGGACAGGACAACCCTCCTCTCTTTGAGAAAGGTGAGCGCATTGGAACCGGCTTTGTCCCCCCTTAGAAAAAGCTGTGAGGGGTAGGTTTTTCCGCGAACGCGTTCTGTAGGGGCAGGTTTTCTCATGTAAATGAACCGTTTATCAAGAGAATACGTTCACTATGGCCAATATACTTACATCGGGCTAATGCTTCCAAACCTGCCCTCCTGGGGCAAAGAAGGGCAGGTTTAGGGACGTGTGCAAATGAAGGTTTTTTGTACTGACAACTGTTCACCAGTCATTGGTCACTGCTTAACGTGAGAAAACCTGCCCCTACAGCGCATCCACACCATATCTCCGCGAAAAACCTACCCCTCACAGCCTTAGAAAAAGGGGGTTAGGGGGATTTTCTGAAGCTCTATAATGCACAGTAAAATAATGGAATTGGTATAATTCCGCGAGACATTGGCACATTGTTTGCTTTATATGTGTGGCAATCGGTTTGTAGTCTTCTTGAGTTGAGAAGAAAGGAGAGAGCGTGTGCTGGATTAGTAAAGTGATTTTGCCAGGTCTTATATTATCTGTAGTCGCTGGATTTTACCCATGCAATACATTTGCTGAAACAGCGGAAGGTACACACGTCCTGGAGGAGGTAACAGTTACAGCTACGCGCCGGGAGCGAGATACCTTCGAGATACCCAGAGCCGCGTCCGTGGCTACCGGGGAGGAAATCATGCGCCGAATGCCGGTCAGCGCTGTTGATATTCTGCGGGAAGAGGCGGGAGTACAGTCGCAAAAGACGACCTACGGTCAGGGGTCACCCATCATAAGGGGAATGACCGGGTATCACACTCTTCTCCTGATAGATGGTGTGCGATTGAACAACTCCACTTTTCGCTCAGGCCCTAACCAGTACATGGCAACAGTGGCTCCAGAACAGATAGAGAGGATGGAAATAGTGCGCGGTCCCGGGTCAGCGCTCTATGGAAGTTCAGCTATGGGCGGTGTCATAAACACCATTACCAAAACACCAGTGCAACTTCCGCCCGGCTTTTCTATACATCCGCATATTTTTACCCGACTCTCCAGCGCAGACAGCGGAAAGACGGTGCGTCTGGGGTTCAGCGGCGGCTATGATAGACTGAGTTTCATCGCTGGCGGCTCCTACAAGGACGTGGGAGACGTCCGGCCGGGTAAGGGTTACGATATTCAACTGGATAACAAGAAATTCCTACTGACCAGTGAAGATGATCCTGAAATACCGGATGGGGCGTGGCTGGTGGATAAGGAATCACCAACAGGCTGGCGGGAGAGCGATGGCGATCTGAAAATCAACTATAGAATCTCTGACAATCAGGATGTGAAATTGGCCTACCAGATGGTGAGACAGGAAGACGTGCCGCGCTACGATAAGCTGGCGACTGGCGAATACGATATATATCTCTTCGATCCTCAGAATCGCGATCTGGTGTACGGGAATTTCACTGCCAGAAATGTCTCTCCCTGGCTCGAGGTCATGCAAATATCACTATCGTATCATAGGCAAGAGGAAGGTCAGCGGCAGCAGAAGGCCGGGAGTCCATCTCTGAAAGAGACCAGCGACGTAGTGAATACTGTCGGGCTATCGCTCCAGTTGACTTCCCTTCTGGGCAGCAGGCAGAAATTGACTTACGGAGGGGAATTCTACCACGACAGCATTGACAGCGAGAAGGTCACCACAGATCTGAGTAGTGGGAATAAAGAGACGTCCACCTGGGGACGCTTCCCGGATGGCTCGACGTTCTGGGATGTGAACGCCTATATTCAGGATGAGATCAGCGTTCTGGACAATCTGGAGGTGACGCTGGCTGGCAGATACACGCGTTTCAGTACAGAGGCGGATCTGAGCTTGAAAGACCCCTCTTTCGGAAAGTTCGAGTCTTCAGGCGACGCGTTGACAGGTAGTCTTGGTATGGTCTATGGCATCACAGAAAGCCTCAATTTTGTGTTCAACGTAGGACAGGGATTCAGAGCGCCAAGCCTGAACGATACCACCGCAGTAGAGATCACCAACGAAGGGATAGATGCTCCCAGCCCTGATCTGGGGTCAGAAAGAAGCACCGGGATCGACGTGGGCCTCAAGACCAGGCTCAGGAACTTCTTCGGCTCCATCACGTATTATTACACCTTTGTGGACGGCCTGATGACGCGTGTCCCGGTGGAGGAAGTATATGCCGGCAAAATGATGCCGAAACTCTACAGCGATATACAGGACGCATACGCAGATACGGACGTTTTTGTGAAGGACAATATAGATGAGGTAAATATACAGGGTGTAGAGATGGATGTCAGCGCGATAATCCCCTACCTGCCGGGAGTGTCTGCCTATGGTAATCTAACCTACACCCGTGGGCATGACGTGGACAACGATCAGCCCATACGTCGCGAGCAGCCCCTCAATGGCCTTTTGGGTCTTCGCTGGGATGACATCAGCGGCAGGTTTTGGGCGGAGCTATACAGTCGCTTTGCTGACAGGCAGGATCGCCTTTCCAGCGGCGATAGGCGCGATCCGCGAATCCCCGGACTGATACGCGGCTCCGATGAAGACGATCCCAGGGCAGGCACGCCGGGGTGGTTTACGCTCAATTTCAGGACAGGGATAGATCTGGGTAATTGGCCCAGACTTATAGTCGGCGTGGAGAACATTACCGACAAGAGATATAGAGAGCATGGTTCTGGAGTTGACGGGCCCGGCATCAACTTCGTTGTAGGTATGGATTACAGGCTCTAGGTGGTGGTAACAGATGACTTTAACGAGTGTATTAGAAAAAAGCTGGATGAAATTCCTTCTCATCTCTCTGTGCACACATATAGCCGCGTTTATATTCATGGGCGCCATTGTGCTGCATAATGACATGGAGGCGCGCGAATCTGTGAGCGTGCAGTTGATAAAATCAATAAAGCAGGAGCAAAGGCTGCGTCGCAATCCGCCGGAGCCGCGTACCTGGGCAATTGCTCGCGCCAACTTACCGAAAGAAGCCCATGATGTCGCTCAACCGCTGATCAGGCAGGGAGACGTCTCATCATATTCAGCGACGGAAGTGATCCCGGTATTTCAGGATGAATCTGTTGAAGCAAGACAGCCGAAAGGGCGCACGCGAAGAGCAATCCGCAGAAATTCTCTCGCCGTGCCGAAGATGGACGTATCTAAGCCAGTGGCGAGCAACACTATAGCGCACAACCCTCAGGAGGGCGTACTTAGAATATATGAGCAATTATCAGATTTATCCTCATCTCGCCACGTCCCCGCTCTGCCTGACCGCAAACCCTCAGACCCCTCGATACTGAAGGACTTTCTCCGGACGATCAGCAGAAAGATTGAGAAGTCAAAACGCTACCCAGGATGGGCAATGGACGCCGGGCTTGAGGGAAAAGTTTTGGTGAGATTCACTATCTCACGAGATGGTGGATTGAGCGAGAACCCTCAGCTAGTGAGATCGTCCGGGGCAGAGATCCTGGACAATGCAGCCATCGCGGCGATAAAGAGAGCGGCTCCTTTCCCAGCATTACCTGATTCCCTGAGTCGTGACTGGCTTCAGGTGGAATTGCCTATGGATTTCCGGCTGACAGGGTCATAAAAAGTGTGTATTGCCGGTTTGGAAGTGAGACAAATTGACCCTTTAATTAGTATTACCTGATTTATTTATGAATCTTCATAATTCAGGCCTCCAAAAGCCTTGTATACTTTGTGAAAATTCTGTAGATCCTGTCTAGTATCTTTCCAGTATTTCATCAACGGCGGTAATGTCCTCCTGGGATAGATTCCAGTCCGCCGCTTTAGCCGTTTCCTCGATTTGCGAAGGGCGCCGCGTACCCACGATGGCAGCCGTCACCTCCGAACGCCTCAAAACCCATGCGAGGGCTAACTGAGCCAGCGTCTTGCCGTTCTCTTCGGCGATGGGGCGAAGTTCTTCCAGCATTTGCTGTATGATGCTGAATCGGGGATCGTTGAAATCTGATCCCTTCTTGCGGTGGTCTTCATCTGGCAGATTGGCCACCCGCTCCTTTGTAAATTTCCCGGTCAGAAGCCCCTTCCCCATAGGGCTGTAGCAGACGACACCGATGTTTTTCTTCCCGCAGTATGGAAGTAGCTCCTTCTCAATGCCGCGCCTGAGCATACTGTATGGAGGCTGGAGCGACGTGATAGGATGAATGGCGCTGATCTTCTCCATAAGCTCAACGTCGAAGTTCGATACGGCGATATAACGCGCCTTCCCCTCTTTCACGAGCTCGGCCATAGTCGCCCAGCCCTCCAGAACCTCGTCATGATTGTCAGCGATGGGCCAGTGAATCTGGTACAGATCGATGGTGTCTACGTCCAGTCGCCTCAGGCTGTCCTCTGCTTCTTTACGAACGCTCTCCTTTGTAAGTCGTCCGAATATTTCGCCTTCTTCGTTCCAGCATGACCCTAGTTTTGTAGCGACTATAGGACGCTCTGGCAGTTCCTTGAGTGCCTTGCCAACAACTTCTTCGGAGTGCCCAAAGCCATAGACAGCGGCAGTGTCGATCCAGTTGACTCCTAGTTCACATGCCCGTATGATGGCCTGAACGGACTCGCTATCATCCTGCGGCCCCCAGCTACCGCGCCATCCACTGCCAGAGATTCCCCAGGTGCCAAATCCGACTGTAGTCAGATGTAGATCCGATGATCCGAGTTTTCTCGTTTGCATAAGAGATCCTCCCTTTTCGTCTTTGTGTATGGTATGATCGCAATCTACCAAAGCTAATTGTATGCTCTTCTATTATCCGTGTCAAGGATTTTCAGATTTTGGAGTGCGATTCATAATTGTGATCAGAGGCGCTGGAAACCGGAAGGAGATGGCTGATGACTCGTAGGGGCAGGTTTTATCATGTCAGAACGGCCATTAGTAACAGCGAAACTTCCATTGGGTAAGGTAGTCGTCCATTCAGAAATGGTACCATTGTTCTTGAACAGGGGGTACTGCCTTAATATCCCAGAGCCGATTGTCAACCTGGCCGCCGCCGCTACAATTGGAAAAGTTTATTCCGCCTTCTGCCCGAAAGCTCAGGTGGAATTCGTCCTGTTTGCACCATCCATCTCCTCCACCTTGACCCACATAGATTATATGCTGGTCATCTTTTACTGTGAAGCGTTCTTCCCCAATGGCATGTCTTCGGAAAGCGAGTTATACGTCTCTGGCCTGCGTTCATTCCATATACGCGAGCGGAAATTCTTGACTGAGGGACCGGCGAACAGAATTGTCCTACAGAAACGCCTTTTGCGCAATTATACGCCAACGCATCGTGGGGATCAATAGAAAACTATATCTCAAGTATAGATATTTGCCAGTCTTGAACCATCCACCTGGCTGCCCGTTCTCTCCACACATCAGCGGAATGACTGGAGTTTGTGAACTCTACGTGAAAAAACTCTTGCCAGATGATCGCGATTAGTTTATAATCGTTAGCAGTGCTGTTTTTGGTTGTCCCCAAAAAGCTAGACTTTGCCTTGAGCCTATGATATAATATGAAGAGTGATGATCTGGCGCTATGATATGGAGTTGGAATACACTACTAAGGTAACTACTGTTGGCTAAGAATTTGCCTAAGATCGTTGAGTTCAAGGGGTATGGAGATGATATAAATATCATCTTCAGCGATGATGCCGCGTTTTCGGATTTGGCGGCAGAGTTGGTCAGGAAACTGGAGGATTCGGATCAGTTCTTTGCGGGCGTTACTGACGTTACAATCGTTCTGGACATGGGTAATCAGGTGTTCAGCAACGAAGAGTGCGAAGAACTGAGAGAGATTCTGAGTGATAGATTTGGTCTGGCTATCTCCGGTGTGTTAAGCCGGTCCAACAAGACACAAAAGGCTGTTGAGAAGATTGGTTGGAAGCTTAAGAGTTACGAGCAGGAAGGCCAGAAAGAGCAAAGACAGAAAAGGGAAAAGAGGAAAAGACCTGCGGTGAGGGAAAACGATACTATTCTGCTCAGGCAAACGATAAGATCCGGACAGAGTTTGTGGCATTCGGGGAATGTGGTGATCGTTGGAGATGTGAATCCCGGCGCTGAAGTGGTAGCCACGGGCAATATAGTGATCATAGGGGTGCTTCGCGGTGTGGCGCACGCTGGCGCTGAGGGGGATGCTTCCGCGCGGATAATCGGGCTTAATTTGCGTCCCATACAACTCAGGATCGCCGAATATATAGGACGCTCACCAGATCTGAACCTGAAGATGGATAACATTCCCGAAGAGGCATTTATCAGGGATGGGAGTATAGTTATTCAGAAACTTAAATGAAGAGGGGGGTTGATATGGCCGGAAGAGCCTTTGTGGTTACATCTGGCAAAGGAGGCGTTGGCAAGACAACGGTTACAGCAAATTTGGGTATGGCGCTGGCTTTGCGCGGCAGCAAGGTCTGTGTTATTGATTCCGATATAGGCCTGAGGAATCTGGACGTTGTTATGGGGCTGGAGAGCCGCATAGTATACGATCTGGTGGACGTCATTGAGGGAACGTGCAGACCCAAGCAGGCGCTCATAAAACACAAAAAAGCTGAGAGACTGTTTCTTCTCCCCGCTTCGCAGACCAGGAATAAAGAAGCTGTCAGCCCTGATCAGATGAAAGATCTGCTGGCAAGGCTGAGATCGGAAGAGCAATTCGACTATATACTGGTTGACTCTCCCGCTGGAATAGAGCGCGGTTTCCGAAACGCCGTCGCCGGGGTGGATGAAGCGCTTATAGTTACTACATCAGATGTTTCCGCTATCAGGGATGCAGACAGAATTATTGGGTTATTGCAGGCTGATGAGATGTACGATCCCAAGCTGATCATTAATCGCCTCTCAGCGGAAATGATCAAGCGGGACGATATGATGGACCAGAACGACATAGTTGATATCCTGGCAATAGAGCTACTGGGGATAATACCTGAAGATGAGAAAATTCTTCGCTCTACCAACGTGGGTACGCCAATAGTGCTTACGGACACAGAGAATTCAGGAGCTGCCGGGGCCTTTAAGAGAATCGCGAGAAGGATAGAAGGAGAGAACATCCCTATATCGCCAACAGGTGAGTTCGGAGAGGGGTTTGTGGCCCGCTTCAAGAGATTGTTTGGACTCAACAGAAAGGAGCCGGAACGTGTTTGAAAGTTTAAGTCGATGGCTTCGCAGGGGAAAAGGCAGTAGGACTATAGTCAAGAATAGATTGCAGTTGATCTTGATACAAGATCGTACCACAGTAGCCCCGGAAATCCTGGACGCCTTGAGAGATGATATGTTCCAGGTTATCTCGAAATACTTCATCGTACAGCAAGAAGACGTGGAAATGAGTCTGGAAACCGATGATGACTCGGTGGCGCTGGTTGCCAACATCCCCGTACTGAAGCTGAAAAGACAGCCAATTTCGTCTTAGTAAAACATTTCTGTTTCTTAGCAGTTTCATCACCCCCCGGCAAACAATCGTGATTCGCTCGTAGGGATATTCTTTAGTCAGCTTTCTTGCTGGCGCCTTATCTTATCCGGTTTGCCAAAAGTTCTGCGCTTTCATGCCTGCAATCTGATTCAGATCTGGATAAAAACACCGCTCCTACTATATGACATGAAAGCAAATTAAGTCTGAGGATGAATTTCGGCTGAAAACTACCTGATTGTGAAACATACTGATGAAATATCAAGATACAATTAAGCCTGATCTGCCCACCTGAACCGACTATAATCTGAAGGATTGTCCTTCAAAAAAAGATGCTCGAAGCAGAAAGTACTTGATCTTTCTCCAAAAATCTGGTATATTTCGTGCGTGTGATGCTCTCGCCGGAGTCATGATACTAAGCGACGGTGGAGTATAATAGGAAACCGGTACACTGGCGGAGGATGCGATGAAACGTAGTCGCCGTGGTTTTATGTGGATGTCGATCATCATTGAATTGAGCCTCATCATGGGGATAGCGCTGTATGGCTTGATTCATTCGAGCAGTTCTGGCCAGGCTAATGAAGGCGGATTGATTCAGCCAATGGAGGTTGAGCTTCTTCTGTCATCCCTGGATGAAGAAGCAATCACCGATGGGGATGATTCTTCCGGTGCATATGGTGGTCCCTATACTGCCGCGCCAGTTCTTCATGTAAACATATATCATGCGAAAAATGGTGATAATCTATGGGGTATCGCTAAGAAAAATAATCTGGACTTCTACACCCTTCTCAGCGTAAACCGTATGAAGAAGGCGAATAGACTGTCCATTGGTCAAAAGATCAAGATCCCTAATCAGCGTGGCC
>SDBU01008707.1_pt1 | contig 11486 bp, 12 predicted proteins | sample 2277071 | NCBI WGS metagenome assembly SDBU01 (sample SAMN10397929, study PRJNA504765) | marine sediment metagenome | isolation source: marine sediment core GS08_GC12, 126 cmbsf | place: Arctic Ocean: Gakkel Ridge, Loki's castle | collected 2008 | reverse complement strand
GGACGATAGAGGGAAGAAAATATTTGAGAGGTAAAATCAAATTAATTGGAATTGGGGCGGGAAATTCTTTTTTTGAGACGAAGATGTTCAGGAAGAGATACGAGGTCCCGTTTCCTCTTTTTGCCGATGGCGATTACAGCGTTCACAAGTGTTTTGGTGAGGTCAGGACACCCTATTTCATAGTTGTCAAAATCAAAGACGATGGCTCCCACAAGGTCATTTACTCGAAACTGGGTGGTATTCAGGATCTGGACCAGTTTTTGGGCCTCATAATCAAACGATCCGGTTTGGAGGCTGGAGGTCAAAATGAATAGGCATAACTATTTCCTTATTGCGGTTTTCCTGGGAGTCCTGTTTCTTCTGAATCCGGACGTCTACAGCCGGTCCGACGCCTTTAAAGGGAATATCTACAACCCAGGACAGCTCAGGCCCACTGACAGTGTCATCAAGGTGAAGGTGGGGGATCGGGCCCCGGGCTTTACGCTCCCGGCGGTTTCCGGGAGCAAGGTTTCGCTCGGCCGGTTTCTTGGCAAGAAGAATGTGGTCATCTCTTTTGTTCCGGCAGCCTGGACCCCGGTCTGTTCCGACCAGTGGCCCGGATACAATGTTGTCAAAGATATGGTTTTTGATCCCTCTAATACTGTGCTTTTGGGAATCACGGTGGATAATATCCCAACGCTCTACGCATGGACAAAACAGATGGGGAAACTCTGGTTTCCGGTGCTGTCTGATTTTTGGCCCCACGGAGCCGTAGCTGACACTTACGGTGTCCTGCGCGGTGATGGTGTGTCAGAGAGGGCGCTTTTTGTCATCGATAAGAAAGGCATTATTCGATACATAGACGTTCACGATATAAACAAGAGGCCTGCCCTGGAGGATTTAGCCGGTGAACTCAGCAAACTGGCTAAATAGTTGATACAGGGTTTGTTTTACGATAATAGAAGAGGAGCGGTTGGATATGGCTTCCAAACAGTGAACAGAAATTTTTATCAAGGAGGAATAATCTAATGGATTTAAAAGGTAGCCAAACCGAAAAAAACCTGCTTGCTGCGTTTGCGGGGGAATCCCAGGCGAGGAACCGTTACACTTATTTTGCCAGCCAGGCGAAAAAAGAAGGCTTTGTTCAGATGTCCTCCATCTTTGAGGAGACCGCTAACCAGGAAAAGGAACACGCCAAGAGGCTTTTCAAGTTCCTGGAAGGCGGGGAGGTGGAGGTGTCGGCAAGTTTTCCGGCAGGCGTAATAGAGAGTACTTTGGAGAACCTCAAAGCATCAGCCGCGGGGGAGAATTATGAATATACCGAGATGTACCCGGGTTTCGCAAAGACAGCCAAAGAAGAAGGATTTGACGCCATAGCCACTGTCTTTGAATCGATTGCCGTAGCCGAAAAGCAGCATGAAAAGCGATATTTGGACCTTGCGGCAAATATAGAAGCGGACAGCGTTTTCAAGAGGGACGAAGAGGTTGCATGGCGCTGCAGAAACTGCGGGTATCTTCACACGGGAAATGAGGCCCCCGAGACTTGCCCGGCATGTGAACACCCTCAGGCCCATTTTGAGCTGTTAGGAGAGAATTATTAGTTACTCATGAACCTATATTTTGGACACAGATTATAAAGATTTAAGAATTTTTATCTGTGTATATCTGTGAAAATCTGTGTCCTATTAATCAAAAAATAGGAGGATTAAACATGGCAGAAAGATTAGAAGTCTACAAATGTGAAGTATGCGACAATATTGTTGAGGTGTTGTTTGGAGGTAAAGGGGAACTGACATGCTGCGGTAAGCCGATGGTTCTGCAAAAGGAGAACACGGTGGATGCGGCTAAGGAGAAACATGTTCCGGTAGTAGAGAAGATCGACGGCGGCTTCAAGGTCAAGGTGGGTGACGTTGCCCATCCCATGGAGGAAAAGCATTATATCGAGTGGGTTGAGATCATTGCAGACGGTAAAGTATACAGGCAGTTTCTCAAGCCCGGAGATGCCCCGGAAGCAACCTTTAACATCCTGGGCAATCAGGTCACGGCACGAGAGTACTGTTCCCTTCATGGTCTGTGGAAAGGATAGAGGTCATGCTGAGGATACACCTCCTGAAGAGTGTCCCACATGCAAAGAGAAATGCGAATTCGTGGATGTTTCATGCTATATCCCGGACTGCGGGAAAACAGGCCCGGATCGGAGACTTGGATAATTTGAATGGGGAGGGTGAACAATGTCGGGGAAAAAATACAAAGTCAGGGCTGAATGTCCCCTGTGCGGGACCAAACATACTGGGAAGGTGGAAGTCGAGGAAACGTGAACCTGACAACCTGAGTCGTTACGATTGGAGAAGAAAATGGGAAAGGCACTCATTGTTTACGCCACGAGGAAGGGTGGCACACGCAAAATTGCTGAGCTTATAGGGGAAGGAATCCGTCTTGCGGGGGGAGAAGCAGAAGTCCTGAACGTTACAGAGGTTAAAAAGGAGTCAGACCTGGAGGGCTATGACGCATGTGTGTTCGGATCTGCCACCTACCATGGTGAGATGATGCAGGGCATGAAGACCATGCTCTTCATGGCTGAAAATGCAGACCTTGAGGGAAAAGTGGGTGGTTCATTCGGGGCCTTTGGGTGGAGCGGTGAAGCACCCGGACGCATTTTCGACACCATGAAACACATCGTCAAAATGGACATGGTGAGCGGCGGACCATTGAGGCTCAAATCCGCTTCACTGGGGGGCGGCACCCAGATGGCCCAGGACTACGGAAAGGAAATAGGCAAGAAGCTTGGAGCGTCTTAATACAATAAACTAACTTCATTGTTTGAGAAATTTTTTGGAGCGACGAAGCCGCGCTAAATAAAATCGTGCAGCGATTTTATGAAAGGAGGGAAGGCATGTCAACGCCTCAACATTGCCCCGGATGGGAACAGTTCAAGGATTTAAAGGTCTTCAATTGTAAGTGCCCCAACTGCGGGGAGGAAAAGGAAATTTTCTCAGACGAGTTTGACAAGGAGCATTCCTGTAAGGCATGCGGTGAGAAAATCGACTTTACGCAGTGCACATTGGAAGCCGGGGCCTGATCTCCTCATAATCCTGCTGAAGACGCTTCACTGTCCCGCATGCCGGGACTGTGAAAGAGATCTGTGTGCCTTCCCCCGGGAACCCTTTCCCCTGCCGACTTCCTGATTTGACAAATAGGGTTGCTGGAGGATGGAGGTCCTAATGAAAAAATTCGAAGTAGGGTATTTGATCAATTGATCTCATTTATTTATTAATGGTCCGGCTTAAAAAAATCACAATAGGAGGATCAAATTATGGAAAAGTATGTATGTTCGGTATGTGGCTATGTATATGACCCCGAAGACGGAGACCCGGATAATGGTATAGATCCAGGAACCGCGTTTGAAGACATTCCGGATGATTGGACCTGTCCTGTGTGTGGCGCATCCAAGGAACAGTTTGAGCCGGAATAGAAGAAAGGGTCATTGACATGAAGAAAGGGCTGACCACACAAGGAGAGATACATGAAGCCTATGGAGATTGCAAAGGATATTTTCTGGGTGGGTGTCGTTGACTGGAATATCAGGGATTTCCATGGATATTCAACCTATACCGGAACCACTTACAATTCATTTCTCATCCTGGATGAGAAGATCACCCTGATCGATACTGTGAAAAAAGGATTCGGGGATGAATGGGTCTCCACCATCAGTCAACTGGTGGATCCCAAAAAGATCGACTATGTTGTCAGCAACCATACGGAAATGGACCATTCCGGATCCCTCCCGATGATCATGCACAGGATAGGGGAGGATAAGCCCGTGTACTGTTCCAAAGTGGGCAAAAAAAACCTTTCGCTCCATTATCCAAAACCATTTAATTACCAGGCAGTGGAGGACGGGGGCGAACTAAGTCTGGGAAAGAGAACCCTTACCTTTCTGGAAACCAGGATGTTGCACTGGCCTGACAGCATGTTTACCTACGTGAATGAGGATAAGATCCTCTTTTCCAGCGATGGCTTCGGCCAGCACTACGCAGGGCCGGAACGGTTTGATGATGAGATCGGTGAGGCTATCATGCCCCATGCCAAGAAGTACTTTGCCAACATCCTCCTGCTTTACGCCCCCTTGATACTAAAGCTGGTGGACAAGGTAAAGGGAATGGGATTGGAATTTGATATGATCTGTCCCGACCACGGTATCATGTGGCGACAGGACCCGTTGAAGATAATCAATGCCTATGTGGAGTGGAGTGAACAGAAACCGAAAAGGAAGGCCGTAATCGTTTATGATACCATGTGGCACAGCACCGAGGCGATGGCCGAAGCAGTTGCTGATGCACTGTGCCAGGAAGGGGTTAATGCCAAACCATTTCATATCAGGAGTTCTCATCGAAGCGAGATCATTACGGAAGTACTCGACGCAGGGGCTGTCATTGTGGGCTCTCCCACCCTGAACAACGGCCTTTTTCCAACGGTCAGTGATTTTCTGACCTATATGAAGGGTCTCAAACCCAAGAACAAGATAGGGGCCGCATTCGGCTCGTACGGGTGGAGTGGCGAGGCTGTAAAACTCATCAACAAAGAGTTGGAACAGATGAAGTTTGACATTATTGATCCGGGTTTGAGGATACAGTATGTGCCCGAAGAGAAAGGGATTGAGGCATGCCGGGAACTGGGCAAAAAAATAGCCCGGGCCCTGCCCGCTGAATAGACCCTAACGTTAGAGTAAACGCAAGAGAGGTGGTATGTTGAAAGGGGTCTCTCCGGCAAAATAGCTGAAGTTCGCCCGCCCTTGATGTAAAGCTTAAACCCCTCATTATGGTGCATGAAATCCCCACATAGAAATTTTTTTTGTCCCTTCGGCCCCCTTTACAAAGGGAATAGTTCTGCGGTCTCTTCATTTGAGGAGTATGAAGTGTCGTCTAATCACAAAAATGAAAAGAAATGTCCGGACTGCCATCAGTGTCAGGTGTGCAGTGAGAATCGCTGTCGTCTTTGCCGGAAAGACGGTTCAGGAGTGAGAGTTTCTGAATTGGGAACAGGTTTTACTCACGGCGAATACCTGAAATGGAAGAGGAAAAAGGCCAAAGGACTCGACCTGATTGATGGCGCCTGCAAGGCGTGCTCAAACAAGATGGCCGTGCTGAAGGAGATCGAGGGCCAGGGAATAAAGCTTTTAGGGGAAATGACCGGGCATCCCAGCATGGCCCGGTATAAAGAAGAAGGCTTTGAGATCATTACGTTCTGACAATTGACAAAGAATTTGGAGTTCCTTTCTATGGAGCGAGCCGACCGTGTCGGCGGGAAATCCGGCAATCCCGCCGCGGCGGGACCTTGATCCGGAATATGGAGTGGAGGAATCATGAACGTTAGCCGAATAGCATGGTCATTGTCTGCACTTTTGTGGGTTGCCACTACGGCCTTTGATACGGGTGCTATGGCCGAGGAAAACAAGTGTATTGCCTGCCACCGTAATGTCACTCCGGGACAGGTGGCTGACTGGGAATCCAGCAAAATGGCCGAAATGGGACTTACCTGTTCCGTGTGCCACGAAGAGGAACACAAAACCGCAAAAGACTCCCGGTTAGCCCGTTTACCTGACGAACATGTGTGTGCCGAATGCCACGAAGATCAGTTCGAGCAGTTTGTCAAAGGCAAACACAATTTTGGCTGGAACTCACTGAACGCCCTTCCGATCACCCATATGGAGCCTGATTTGTTGATGGAAGGGGGCAAGGGATGCGGCGGCTGTCACAACATGGGTATCAAGACAGCGGCCCAGAAAAAGGAACTGCTTGATAAAGGCTACCGCTACAGGGTCAACTCCTGTGATGAATGTCATACTCGTCACGCCTTTTCCAAAAAAGAGGCACAGGACCCCAAGGCCTGCCAGCAGTGTCATATGGGCTATGATCATCCCCAGTACGAGATGTGGAGCAGCTCCAAACATGGTACCCGTTATTTTGTAAAGGAACAGGGTAAGTTGTCTGAAAAGGCCGCAGCGCCCACCTGTCAATACTGTCACTTGCCGAACGGCACCCACGAGAACCGGACCGCATGGGGTTTTTTCGGCGTCCGCCTGCCTCTGCCAAAGGACAGGCAATGGGCGGCCGACCGTGTTACTATCCTAAAGGCCCTGGGGATATTGAATCCGAAAACCGGCGAACCCACGGCACGGCTGGAGGCTGTAAAAGCTTTTGACATGGCCCGGCTGACCGATGATGCCTGGAAAACAGAACGTGAAAAGATGATCAAGACCTGTTCCGGGTGTCACTCCGGACAGTTCGCCCGAAGGCATTTAGAGATGGGCGACCAAATGATTCAAAATGTTGATCGGCTGATGGCCGAAGGCATTGAAATTGTCAGTAAGCTTTACAAGGACGGGATTATCAAGAAACCGGATCACTACCCTTTTGCCTATCCCGATTTCTTCTATTTCAAACGGACCGGGGGATCATATATCGATCAGGTATTGTTCAGGATGTATATGAAGTACAGGATGCGCACCTATCAAGGTGTTTTCCACGCCAACCCTGATTACGCCTACTGGTACGGCTGGGCCGCTATGACCAAATCCTTAGGTGAAATCAAAGAACTTGCCCGCACCATGCGGGCAACGCATAAAGGTAAATAGCGTCCATAGGGATTCAAAAAATTTGGGATCGAAGATGTATGCCACCAGCTTTTATGAAGATATGAAATCGGCCCGGGTAATCATGCGTCGTCTCATGTGGAACCTTAACGACGAATCAGGGGGCATAGGATGGGGTTCTCCGGAGGCAATGGGCGAGATATTGGCCTGCCACGAAGCTCTGTCTGAGGAGTATTCACGGATCCTTATATCCTATGCAAAGGAAGACGGTAACTTTCAGGAGCACGAATTGATCCAGCGAGGGGTGCTCTGGGGTATTGGCAGACTCTCCCAGGTAAGGCCCGAACAAGTAAAAGATGCCGGTCCGTACATAATGCCGTATCTTGATTCCCCGGATGCCGGTGTCAGGGGATTAGCAGCATGGATTATGGGGTTGCTTGGAGTAAAGGAAGCCCGCTCAGATCTTGAGAACCTTATGGGTGATGAGGCTGGTCTTCAGATATATGTGGACCGTAGACCTATTAACCTCCGCGTGAAGGACCTTGCAGGAGAGGCATTAGAAAGACTACCGTTCTGACTTTGCAAACCCATGCAGGACTGGTTTCATTATGGAGTGCATGATGCAAAAGAGAGTTCATTGCCTGTTCGCCATTTTGGTGCTGTTTTTTTTGTCAGCCTGCGGCGAAAAAATCGAACCCGGAACCACAAGGGAATCTCCCCCGGTCATAAAAGACGTGCGCGTCGCGACCGCTCAAATGACCGAGCAACCGGTCATTTACGAAGCCGTTGGGACGGTAACGGCCGGCATCAGCAGTAAGCTGTCCAGCAAGCTCCTGGGCACTGTTGAGAGCCTAAAGGTGCGGGAAGGGGACCGTGTAAAAAAGGGAGATGTGCTCATAATAATTGATCAGAGACAGGTGAGGGCAGGGGTGAGCAAGGCAGAGGCCGGTCTTTCCGAAGCAAAAAAGGCCCTGATGGCTGCCATATCCGCCCGTGAAGCTGCCCACGCCGAGGAGAAATTCGCGACTGCCACTTTTAAAAGATATGGGGACCTGGAAGAGAAAAAACTGGTGAGCGCGCAGGCATTTGATGAAGTGAAGTCCGGGTACCGGAAGGCAAAGGCGGTCTCAAAAAAGGCGGAGGCCATGGTGGATGCGGCCACTGCCCGTATCAGGCAGGCGGAAGCGGGTCTCACCTCAGTGCGCGTCACAAGCAAGGATGCAGTGATTACTGCTCCCCACGATGGTATTATCACCGGAAAATACGTTGACAAAGGGGATCTCGCTTCACCGGGAACCCCGTTGATAGCTCTTGAAACAACCCGTGGCTTTTGTGTGGACATGGTACTTCCCGAGACCTATATCGGGTATGTACGGCCCCTCCAAAAGGTGTTTGTGCGAGTTCCTGCCCTGAAAACCGGGCCCCTGGAGGGGACTGTTTGTACCATAGTGCCCAGTGCGGACCAGAGAAGCCGATCATTTATCGTCAAGATCAACCTGCCCATAGACAAGGCAGTTAAATCCGGTATGTTCGCGAGGGTGCAGATCCCCATGGGCCATAGTCTGAAGCTTCTGATACCCAGGCAGGCCGTGATTACCAGGGGACAACTAACGGGGCTCTACCTTGTGGATTCTGATAATATTATACACTTTCGCCTCATTCGCCCGGGAAAGATTTTCGGGGATTCCATAGAAATCCTGTCAGGACTCAAGGGGGGAGACAGATACGTGCCGGAGCCGACACCGGCCTTGGTGGACGGTGCAAAAGTGGAGGTGGTCCCATGACACAGCCTCTGGGCATGGCAGGGAGAATTGCCCGGTCGTTCATAGATTCAAAACTCACCCCGCTCATCATCATAACTTCCATTCTGGTGGGACTGGCAGCCATATACGCACTGCCCAGAGAAGAAGAACCCCAGATCATAGTCCCCATGATTGATATCTTCGTCAGCATGCCTGGTGCGAGTCCCGAAGAGGTGGAGCAGCGTGTTACAAAGCCCATGGAAAAACTCCTGTGGGAGATACCGGGGGTCGAATATATCTACTCCACTTCCAGCCCTGGAATGTCGATGGTGGTGGTCCGTTTCTATGTGGGACAGGATGAAGAGGGGGCCATGGTCAGACTCCAGGCCAAACTCACCGGCAACTACGATCGCATCCCCTCCGGCGTCTCTCCTCCCCTTATAAAACAACGGTCAATAGACGATGTTCCTATTCTCGCCCTTACTTTTTGGGGGGAAGGGGTGGATCATTATGTCTTGCGTCGGGTAGCGGCCGAGATAGAAGATCTTGTAAAGAGCGAAGACAAAGTCTCAAGCACTTCCGTCATTGGCGGCCTACCCCGGGTGGTGCAGGTGTTTCTTGATCCGGTTCGCCTGGCCGCCTTTCACCTGGACCCGGGTGCCCTTGTCAATATTCTCAAGGCCGCGAACCGGGAGTCGGATATCGGAAGCTTCCCTTCAACGAGAGGGGAGATAATGGTCCACACAGGCGGGTTTCTGCGTGATGCCGATGACGTGGGGAGGGTGGTTGTGGGAATCCACGGGGGGCAGCACCCTGTCTACCTGCGAGACGTTGCTACCATTTCAGATGGCCCCGGGGAACCGGATCAATACGTATTTTTTGGTCGTGGCCCGGCTTCTCAAGAGGGGGAGGGAGTTGCGGGAAGCGCGGGTAAAGCGGTTTACCCCGCTGTAACTCTCAGCATTGCCAAGCGCAAAGGGGCTAATGCCATCACAGTGGCTGAACGTATACTGAGCCGGGTGGATGAAGCCAGGGGAGTACTGATTCCAGATAACATCAATATAACAGTGACCCGGCACTATGGAAAAACGGCCAAAGAAAAATCCGATGAACTCCTGTTGCATATGTTCATTGCAGTGTTTTCAGTATCTCTCCTCATATGGTTCACCCTTGGACGTCGTGAATCCGGTGTTGTGGCCCTGGCCATTCCCGTGACCCTGGCACTGACCCTTGCTGTTTTTTACCTCTATGGCTACACCTTGAACCGCATTACCCTCTTTGCCCTTATCTTCTCTATCGGTATTCTGGTGGATGACGGCATTGTTGTGGTGGAAAATATAGTTCGCCATTTTCGTTTGCCCCAAAACAGGGATCGTCCATCCATGGAAGTGGCCGTTGAGGCGGTAGTTGAAGTGGGGAACCCTACTATCCTTGCCACACTAACCGTGATCGCCGCCATTCTTCCCATGGCCTTTGTGGGGGGCCTCATGGGTCCCTATATGCGGCCCATTCCGGTTGGCGCCTCGGCAGCCATGGTCTTCTCAATTTTGGTGGCTTTTGTTGTGACTCCATGGGCGGCCGTTCGTCTGCTCAGGCATAAGAAGGAAAGGGGTGGGGAGGAACATGGTGAGCAGGAGGACTGGAGTATCAGGGTCTACCGGCGTGTGATGACCCCGCTTATGGAGTCGCCTTTCCGGCGATGGCTTTTCCTGGCGGGCGTGGTGGTCCTGCTCGTGGCTGCATGCGCTCTCGTTGCCATCGGATGGGTCAAGGTCAAGATGTTGCCTTTTGACAACAAGAGCGAATTCCAGGTGATCATTGACATGCCGGAATCCGCCACGCTTGAAGAGACATCGGCAGTGGCTCTGGAGATGGGGGATTTTCTTGGAACTGTGAACGAGGTGACGGATTATGAGATCTACATAGGCACTGCCTCCCCCTATAACTTCAATGGACTTGTGCGTCATTACTACCTGAGACAGGGCCCGAACGTCGCAGACATACAGGTGAATCTTGCCGGCAAGCACCGCCGCAAGGCACAGAGCCACGACATCGCCAGGAGGGTGCGTCCCGGGCTCAAGCGCATTGCGGACAGATTCAACGGCCGGGTGAAAGTGGCCGAGGTGCCGCCTGGTCCGCCGGTTATGTCCACACTTGTTGCGGAGATCTACGGCCCGGACTATCCGCGGCAGCGACAGATCGCAAAGGAAATTCTAAAGATCTTTGAGGAGACACCCGGGGTGGTGGATGCGGACTGGTTCATGGAAGAATCGCAGTCCCGTATCAATCTGGTGGTGGACAAAGAGAAAGCGGCCCTTCACGGCATCAGTGCTGCGCAGGTCAATGAGATCCTGGAACTGGCCCTCAGGGGGACAACTGCCGGGTTGCTGCACAGGCCTGCGGAAAAAGAGGACGTGCCCATTATACTCCGCCTGCCACTGGCGGACAGGGCAGGGATCAAGCGGCTGGCCGCAATAAAGATCCCGGCCTCGGATGGAGGGCAGGTCTCCCTCACCGACCTGATCTCTGTACATAAAACCGATTCGGACAAGAGTATTTATCACAAAAACCTGATGCCGGTGGTATACGTGACCGGGGATGTGGCAGGCATCAAGGAGAGCCCGGTGTATGCAATTTTGGAAATGCGTAAGAAGATCGCTTCCATTAATCTTCCGGAAGGATACAAGATTACGCAGCATACGGCAAAGATTCCCCAGAGCGATCGGAAATACGCCATGAAATGGGACGGTGAATGGCATATCACCTATGAAGTGTTTCGAGATCTTGGTATCGCTTTTGGTATCGTTCTGGTGCTGATATTTATACTGGTTGTGGGCTGGTTTCAATCATTCACCACCCCGCTGGTCATCATGATCGCAATTCCCTTTTCACTGATCGGAATCCTTCCCGCACACTGGCTAATGGGGGCCAGATGCTTAAGCCCCTGCAAAAAATAAGACAAGTCCGCCTGTCGCAGGGGCGGCCTTGTCTGAGAAATAAATAATTCCTTGAGCCTTATCCGTTCCGCTTTCTATCCCCTGTTGTGACAGCCCTGTGGGTTGTCCCTCCCAAGGCGTGTTCGTACACTGATATTAGCATATGGCAATGCTTCATAAGCATAATATACTCATTGCCATAGACAAGCTGTTTAAAGTAAAATAACAGTTTAACAA
>SDBU01008706.1_pt1 | contig 11486 bp, 13 predicted proteins | sample 2277071 | NCBI WGS metagenome assembly SDBU01 (sample SAMN10397929, study PRJNA504765) | marine sediment metagenome | isolation source: marine sediment core GS08_GC12, 126 cmbsf | place: Arctic Ocean: Gakkel Ridge, Loki's castle | collected 2008 | reverse complement strand
CATCAGAACCCGAGTTTCTCGGAGAAACGTAGCCGAATTCGCAAGAATTCGGTTTTTTTGCACGCTTTCTTAACATGAGCTTTTCGATTGGTGTTACTCTTCTTCATTTTCATGTCGCGTTTTCTCCTCCCCTCCTCGGAGGGGCCGGGGGTGGGTTCCCGTTTTCTCGTTTTCTATCTTTTTCAAGAAATCCATAGAAATCCGATAAGCTTCATCCGTTGAGAACTCGCGGCTTTCCTCGTCAACAACCAGCCATTCGTCATATCCGATTGCGTCCAGTGCCTTGAGCACATTATCAAGCTCAATCGTGCCATATCCCAGGGGACAGAACACTCCGCTGTTCGAGGAATCCTTGAGATGAACGTTATTTAGATGGTCACGGAAGCGATGGACTAAGGAAGCGATATCCTTGATACCTGACTTGGCAGCATGAGCCGTGTCAAGCGTAAAACCACACACTTTTGGCTCAAGGTGTTCAAAGAGCATGGCTAGGTCTTTCTCACTTTCAAACAGGCAATTGGCATGATTGTGAATGGAAATCCAGGTTCCCTGCCGGCGCGCCTCCTCGCCAATTTCAGTGAGCACTGTGGCGATTTTCTGGAAACGCTTGGGGGATACATCAGAGCGGTCTACGGATGAACACATACAGATTTGTTCAGCACCGATACCGGTGGCAAAAGGTATGAGCCGTTCTAATTTGTCTGGCCAGGTTTCAAAGTCCCCGCCCGGGTAGATGATTAAACCGCCGCGGGCTAACGAGGCCAGTTCTCCATACGTTTCCTTGAATATTTCTGGGTTCAATTCACAGAATTCATACTGTTGCGGTTTCATCTGGACTCCCTCGAATCCGTGACGCACCGCGGCGGCAAAGACTTCGTGAGCTTCTTCGGGGGAGCCGGAAATACGAGAGATACCAATTTTCATTTAGAATACCTCCTTAAAACTCGGACAACCAGGCAACCGGCAAAAGACGTACCGCTTAGCTGAAAAATGCTATTTCCAATCTAATATCACACCAGTATATGTCTCCGGTTTGTTGAGAAGTCCGTCATAGGCTTCCTTTATCTGTTCAGGTTTTAATTGATGCGAAATGAGCGCTTCAATATTCAATTCACCGCGATGAATCCAGTCAAAAATCATCTGTTGTTTGCTAAACTGAGATTCCTCATTTTCTGCTTCAGAATATATCGGCAAACACCATTCCAGAGCACCGCGAATGGTAATCCATCTCAGATGAACGTCTGACAATAGCTCGGTTAAATTTGCATGAACTGGAACGCGAGGTGAACCGAGTAAAATCAGTTGCCCATAATCGGCTGTGGCTTGAAGAGCTTGTAGCACAACGCTACTATGTCCAACCGCATCGACTGTGATATCTGCCATTTTTCCTTCGGTAATTTCCTCGATTGATTTATGAGCCTCTTCTGGTTCACCGCCTACGGTACAGGAAATACCGCATCGCTCAGCTAATTTACGTCTTGCTTCCACAGGGTCAACGCCTATTACCCGGCAACCCTTAATGCGGAACGCCTGGGCTGCCATATTTCCTACCATGCCAAGACCAAAAATAACAACCCACGGATTATTTCTATATTCCCCTCTTGGGAGGGGCCAGGGGTGGGTGATTTCGCCGACAATCACCGCAGTTGTCCCTACGCCCGCCATTCTCGAAGCAGCAGCGATTGACGGTTCGATATTTTCTGGCACTGAAATAACTAACCTTGATTCATTATAACGTACAGTGGATGCGTGATTGCCATAGGTGAATATTCGATCACCAATTTTCGCGCGAGTTACATTATCTCCGATAGCACGGACGATTCCCACATTGGCATAACCCGATTTCCAAGGATAAGCGCACCAACTTTCCGGCTGGAAAACTTGCGGTTCTTTACCTGTATAATTGGCTAACTCAGTACCAGCACTGATAAAAGTCAATTCAGTTTTAATCAAAATCTCGCTTTTCCCAAGATTCTTGTCGTCAATCTCGGACGTTTGAAGTTCAACCTGATTCTGACCAGTTACCACGACTTGCTTTATTTGCATGTTTTTTTCTCCTTAGTCTTAACTTCCACTTAACTTGTTATACCAGTTCTGCATAGTCTTCACAAAAGAGTGTTTTGCGTGTTTCATCAATCTCCTCCAAAAGCTTTTCAGGGGTTAGCCCCTGCTTTGACGCTTCGGTGCCTACCTTCTGACTTAGCTCTCTTAGAAGTTTACCAAGATTTCTTCTTACTTCAGCAACGCCAATCTCCAATTTCTGGGGTAATTTCTCAGCCATCTTCCTCCTCCTTCTAAAATGGAAAGTCTCTGTTAAACAATAAGTAACCCAAGTTACTATTTATATCCTTTATCTGCGAGAATAACTCATTCTGACCAGTTACCACGACTTGTTGTATTTCCATAATTTGCACCAAAAACGCAGTTATGATGCTTTGTCGATTATCCAATCCGTCAATCCATACTTGACTGCCCAATGAGCGATGTCTTGAGGCAGCCAGAGTTCAACGTATTCACTTGTTTTTGCCAGCACAAGATTACGTGATGGTGTGTGAACAACAAAGTACAGACGAGTATAGCCTTGCATATCGGCAAATTTCTGTTGGTAACTTTCAAATTCTGCCAAGTTTGCTCTGGATTTAATTTGTATACCATATCGCTCTGATGTGATGGGAAAAACCAAATCAAGGTCGAGTGTCTTTAGTGTCTTTCCCAGTTCACTGATTCTTTGCCAACCTGCTTGTCGAAAAATAAGGTCAATGAGAATTTCAAAATCTTGCCAGTGCAAACTGCGAATGATGGCTTCTATTTTTCTTTCAAGTTCGGCTAGAGCATTTTGGGTCTCTTCAACCTCTTTAGGAATGCGACCATTAATTTTCTGTATGAGATATTCAAATTCTCTGACGGAGCAGATTGTGCCTCGAAAACCCTGCATACTCAATAGTTTGCCGCTGAGTTGGCTTTTCGATAATGGCTTGCCGTTGATGTCTACAGAATTCCATTGACCAATAACAGGGCGTATTTTCGATTTGTCGCACAATGAAGTTACTTTAGGTTTCGAGAAGCACCAATACAATTGGTCACCAAAGAAAGTGACCCATAAGACACTATCTTCTGATTCGTAGAAAAGCCGAATTTGATTAGTATCGCGTGTGGCTGCGCCTGGGTTTTCTCGAAATGATTTAATTTCTTTCAGCACATCTTCCCACTTACCTTGAAGGCATAATTCGTGGGAGACTTCTATATAGCCAAGCCGAAGAGTCTGATTGTTTTCAATGCACTCTTTTTCCCAATTACCGCCCCTGCCAAGTTTGATGTAAAGGGCTGAGCTAGGTTTGATGAGTTCGACGGTCACAATAACGCTCCTTTTATCTGTACTTTTAGCTTTTTACAATGTTGCTCACGGGCGACCTAGCAAGCCACCGGTATCGCGCGCAGAATTCTCCATCAGCATTCCTTTCCATACGGTTCGTCGCCGACCTGTTCCTGAAGGCGTCGCAATTCTGCCTTCAATTCCTTTACAACGTCCAAGTATTCCGGGTCATTGTATATGTTGTGCAGTTCGTATGGGTCCTTTTCAAGGTCGAACAATTCCCATTCTGGTTCCTTTGGCTCATCAATAGCACCCGGCTGGCCGAGGGCATCGGCGTAGTAATAGATTAGTTTGTAGCGCAATGTCCTGACTCCATAGTGCGCGTAGACGTTGTGATGTGCCAGGTGCATCCAGTATCGGTAGTACATGGAGGTTTGCCAGTCCTCCGGTACCTGAGAATTCAGCAGCGGACGGAAGCTCGTACCCTGCATCTGTTCAGGAATATCGATTCCGGCGTAGTCCAGGAATGTCGGTGGAAAATCCACGTTTAGAATCATGTTTTCGTTGACAGTACCGGGCGCAATTTCTTTTGGATAGCGGATGATGAATGGCATTAGGAGCGATTCTTCGTACATGAACCGTTTGTCGTACCATCCGTGGTCACCGAGGAAGAAGCCCTGGTCGGAAGTGTAAATGACGATTGTGTCATCCGTGAGCCCTTCTTCGTCAAGATAGTCGAGCATGCGTCCGACGTTGTCATCAATTGAAGCCACGCATCGCAGATAGTCTTTGATGTAGCGCTGGTACTTCCAACTCTTTTCTTCTTCTGCGGTGAGGCCGGGAGGCACTGGCTGCTTTAGGTCTCTGGGGTTCAGGTCACGGTCAATTCGCATTTTGGCATCTGCAGCAGCGCGGGCGCGATTACTGTAATCGTCATTAAAGGTCTCCGGTTCTGGGATGTCTATATTTTCATACATCAGAGCATGTTTTTCGTCCGGTTCCCAGGAACGATGTGGCGCTTTGTGATGGCACAGCAGGCAGAATGGTCTGTTCTTATCTCGGTTTTTGAGCCAATCAAGCGAAAAGTCGGTTATGATATCCGTTACGTATCCTTTGAAAATCTTTTTCTCGCCCATGTCGAACATTTCGGGGTTGTGGTAGAGTCCCTGGCCTGGGAGCACATTCCAGTAGTCGAAGCCGGTTGGGTCATGTATCCCACCGTGTCCGAGGTGCCATTTGCCGATAACGGCAGTCTGATAGCCTTGTTTTTGAAGCAGTTTTGGGAAAGTCAACTGGCGGCCATCCATCTTTGACGCGAGTGTAGTCACATCGTTGACATGGTTGTAGGTACCTGTCAAAATTGTTGCCCGGCTGGGTGTGCAGATGGAATTGGTGCAGAAGCAATTGTCGAACCGCATGCCACCTTCGGCGATGCGGTCAAGGTTGGGGGTTTCGTTAATCCGGCTGCCGTAGCAGCTCATAGCGTGTGAAGCGTGGTCGTCAGACATGATATACAGAATATTTGGTCGTTTGTTATTCAAGGTTGGTCTCCTTTCCTTTTTCCAATTCTTCTTCAAGATGAACTTCAGGCGGTATATACTTCTCTCCTTTCCTGAAGTACAACTCGATAAATTAAGCCGATGTTGTCTCTATGATTTTCTAGGTCTTCTGGTGTTGCTACTAGGATATCGAAAGGAACTCCTAACCCACTAATCTGCCGATATAGTAGTTGAGCTGCTCGCCTGCGGTGAATCCCTTCGGGCATAACTACAAGTAGGTCGATGTCACTATCTTGTTTCATTTCCCCTCGCGCTGCTGAACCAAAAAGAATAATTTTTAGTGGATTTACCGCCTCAACAATCTCTTTTACGAGTATGTCGATTATTTTGGAATTAGGTTGCATTTTTAACTCTTTTCGTTGCAGAAGTCCTGTTTGCTTCGCTTTTCTCGTGATTGCTTCGTTTCTCGCAATGACAAAGCAACGTTGCCTTCAGTTTTTCCGTTTTCCATTTTCCGTTTTCCGTTTTTAAAGGACATTGTGACTTCTCTTGTTGAATTACCAAATCTGACAGTTGTGGCTTGGATTTCACAATCTCTGCCGAGCAAATACGGAAGTTGTTTGGTAGCCATTCCTTAGTGTGCCACTCGTCCTCCGTCCACATGGATAGTTGTGGCGGTGATATAGGAGGCATCGTCACTGAGCAAGAAAGCAATGACCGAAGCAATCTCCCCCGGATGTGCAAGCCGACGAATGATCGCGCCGTCATAATCCAAATTCTCAAGTTCAGCTTTTCGTGCCACTGGGTCTGGGCTATTTTTGAAGTGCATTTCGGTTACCGCCCATCCGGGCGCTACTGAATTGACTCTCATTCCATATTGAATAAACTCACAGGCCATGTTTCTTGTGAGTGCGCAAATACCTGCTTTAGTGGAATCATAAACCCAACTGTTCGCTCTTGGTCGGAAGCCTCCTTCTGAGGACAGATTCACAATGTGACCTGGTCCTTTCTTCAATAAAGGCAAAATCACTTTGGCACACAAAGCGGGCGCTCGCAGGTTAATGGTCATTTGAGGCTCCCAATCGCTGTCACTAGTTTCGGCAATAGACCCCGGGCGAGCAATACCAGCATTGTTTACTAAACCATGCAAACAAGTAACCTGTTGAGATACCTCTTCACCCATTTTTTCAATCGAACGTGGTTCGGCGAGGTCTACGAACTGAAAATGTGCTTGCCCACCCAAACTTCGGATTTCGTCTACTGTAGCTTTCGCGGCTTCCTCATCACGGTCTACTATGACGACAGAAGCTCCTTCATGTGCGAGCCGCTTTGCTGTAGCCGCGCCAATTCCCATTGCGCCACCTGTAATCAGAATTGTTCTTCCTTGAAAATTCACACTGTTCTCCTTTCTTTGTATACAACTGATAATCTCATTGTATCATCTTTTTGTGTAAAGTCAACCAAATTCATTCACAAACTATACGCTTCTGAATATAGCTGCTGGTATATGTACCGAAGCCGAGACACGAACGTCTGTAAAAAAACAAAGTTGAATTCCCTATTTTGACTTTGGTAAATTGGAATGTAGCCTGATTAGTTTGCTTCACTGCGTTCGCAACTCCTCGCAACCTTCGGCTTTATAAGTTTACCATATCTTTCCAACTTATGCACTTTGTTTTAACTCTTTTCGTCGCAGAAGTCCTGTTTGCTTCGCTTTGCTCGTGATTGTCCGCTGCGCGGTGTCCGCTTCGCGGGGCATCGTCCGCGGGGCGGGGCTTCGCCTCCATTCGCAAGGCTCGTGATTGCTTCGCAAGGCTCGCAACTTCGCCTTCGGCTTCGCTTGCCTTCGGTTTTTCCATTTTCCGTTTTCCGTTTTCCGTTTTTAACATGAGCCTACAGAAACAACTGTGAATGTGCATCCAATTTTCTGTAATATATGGAGGAAATAAATGAAAATGAAAAACAAGGTAAAGAGAAACTTCAAGGCGCGGAGGGATTATTATGTTGCTCCAACATTTGAAGTAGGAGACATTGAATGGTTTATATCGCAGTATGAGAAACATCTAATGAGCAATCCTCATCTATCTCTTACCGAGTTTGCGAAAGAATATGGTGATAGGGCTTTACTCATCATAATGTGGTTATCCGTCACACAACTTTATCAAGAGCCACAGAAGTACGCTTGCCTCTGGCATGGGACATCGAAAAAACGCGCCGATAGCATCCTACAAAACGGTTTTTTTCGCTCCGGCGTATATTTGGCTTATGAAATGGACACTGCCATAAGTTATGCCCAACGGCGGGCAATTACAGATGGAAGCGCGCTGGCTGTATTTGCATGCATCATTGACAAACAGTATATCCACGACCAAGACAATTGGTATGTGTTTTTGCACACATTACCGGACGATGTCATCCAATTTGTATTTGTAGCAGACAGACACGCAACGTTTTCAAAGAAATCGCCCCTTATCTCTTCGTGGCAGATATATTTTCATCCGTCTGACAAGGGGGCAAAAATCCGGAAAGCCGGACAACCAGAAAGCCGGCAAAAGACAGGACGCCACTACACATCATGAAAAAAACACGGAAAACTCGTCCTAGCTTAAATAGACAGATACTAACATCCGGTGGGACTTATAGTTATCATCGCGCGGTGCGCGAAGGGGAGAGATTGCTCAATTTTTATCTGGAAGGGAAAATGCCGTCGGAACAGATGTTCGAATTTGACATTATCTTCGATTACTATTCACGCGCTGACGTACAGCAAGCAATATATGCGTATGCAGAGCACCGTAAAATAACTGTAATGAGAGCATTTCAGTATTTTATGCCATTCTTGAAACAAGCCGATGACATCTTGCCATTGGTGTTTTTTTCGTCAGACCCACCATTCTTCTGGCCCGCCTTACACGGTACTATTACCCGATATTATGAAGATACACACCGTAAAGATTTTGTGTTTGACCTTGACTTCAAACAATCCTCCTGGCATGCTGCTTTCGATGCCGGGAGAATTGTCATCCAAATACTTCGTGATTGCGATGTCACCTTTTTCGTCAAATTTAGCGGCAATAACAGTCCGCACATTATCATTCCAGCGGAAGCTTTTCCAGCAGATGAACAAAGGGCAAGTATGATGCGGAGGAAAATTCTGAAGTTTGTTGTAAATATATTGGAATCACCGAAATGCTTGGATATGTCATTTTTTAAGCTGCCCGACCATTTTTTGCGGTTGCCGTATTCAATGAACGAATTTACGGGTTTAGTCAGCATTCCCATCGCCATAGAGGAATATGATGATTTTCATCCGCAGATGGCAGCCGTTGAGGAAACTGTTGTGATGCAGGATTGGTGGCATATCGAACCCCAAGCAGTCGAGCGAACTATCAAATTTTGCAAATATATTGATGAAGAGGGTACCAATTTTTTCATTGACAATAAAACAACGTCAGTTTTATAATATATTAAAAGGTAAATCGAAAAGGGGCAAAATGGCAAGAAGGCAAAACTTTCCCCTTTCGGAGGGTTGGTGTTTCGTCATGGACAAAGAACATTGCATTGAAGTTGCTACGGTGGAAGCGTTGAGATTGGCGATGGAAAGAGGAGATGTCGTCGGCGTGTTCATCTGCGGTTCGATGGCGGATGATAAGCCGGTGACGTATGCCGATGTGGATTTGCGGGTAATCGTAGATACTGAACAGCGACCGCCGACGGAATACGTGATGGTACAGGATGTGCCTTTGGAATGGGTGTACATGCTAAAGAGCAAGTACGACGATTTGGAAAATGTGCTCAACGCACCTTTTTTAGCTTTGGAACTTGCCAAAGCCATTATCGTGTATGACCCCACAGGTTTTGTGGAACAACTCAAGATTAGTGTGCTGGTGGCATACCAGCATCCTATCCATATTCACGCACGCGCGCAAAAATTACTGAGCGCGGCAAAGGAGATGTATGAACGCGTCCGGCAGCGTTTTGACGAAGGAGAAGAGGTATCGCTGTGGGATTTACGATGTGTCATCTTTTGGACAGGCGAAACGCCGCCATTGTTGCTAAACGAGACGCCAAATCATAAGAAGATGTTTGTCAGACTCCGAGATGTAGCACAACAATTGGATTCCCCCGAACTGTATCCTCTGGGGTTAGATACGCTCGGAGCAAGCGATATCTCGGCACAGGAAGCAGCAGATTTTCTCTGCGATACATTGGATAGTATTAATTTTGTGAATACGTTGACTTCCCAAAAAGCCACATCGTTTACCAAAGACTTCATCTCACGGGTCAGCCAGATGCGGCATTTTTATCTGTCGGAAGAGAAGCGCGAATATTGGGAAAAAGGCATAAACGAACTTTTCGAACAAGGTTATCATAAAGAAGCAGTCTGGCCAATGTTGACTATCATTAGCACAAGCGAACCACTCATCCGCCAGATTGAAACATTGGAAGCTGAAGCATACGAAGAACGATGTCGTATATTTTTAGAAAGATTGGGATTCATCCATCCCCTTGATTTGGAACGGAAATTAAATCTGGCGGCAGAATGGATACAACAAACGGAACAGTTGATTGAATTGCGCTCTATGCTATAGAACTGATAAAATCATAACCGATGAAAAGCAATAATTTCACAAGTGCTGCAATTGGCATTAAAATTGCAATAATACAGACTTGGACATTGTTTTTTCTCGGTCAATGCCAGATATAATGAGATGTTCATTATGATATGACTACCTTGTTATGTCTGGCCTATTACTATCCATAATAAATTAGCAGCCTTCCTACAGAAACTCCACGACCAAATCGCAAGATTATATCTACCGATATTACCACTATGGAACTCCGATTTGCCTAATCTCTTAACGTCTGATATTACATTAAATTCAACGCCCACAAGGGCTACCCTGCTTCGCTCCCACAAGGCACCGCCACTACTACGTTGTTTATCTGTAGCCTAGGGCTTCATGCCCGTTTTTACTAGGTTTGCACGATTTCTTAACATGAGCAAATCTGTTATCCTCCAGCATAACCACATACATATTCAATATTCGAAATGCGAAGTGCGAAATGCGAAAGAACTGGCTTCTGACCCCACATTTCATTATCAAATTAGGAGTTTTGGGGCGAAATTTAGGTTAAAATATAAGCAGGAGAAGAAAGAGCGTGGTGGAAATAGAAAATCAAAAGGAAAAAATTTCCCTTTGAAAACGGATGAGAAGATTACTGTTGCAAATAGAGCCTAAAACTGTTAGGTATTCAGAGAAGTTCACGCCGAAGGGAAATAATTTCCTAGCTAGATGCAAGCCCATGATTCTCGGGATGACTACCGCGCACCTGACTACCGATTGCATCAGTCAGGTCTTGCCTCAAGAATCTGGAGGCTAATGCTAACCAGCGTTGAGTTTATATAATGATTATGGCACAATAACCGCCTTCACACATCCTCCTTCTCTTGACAGGTCTATGGCATCCATTGTTTGCTCCAGGGGAAATTTGTGTGTCACGATTTTATCAAATGGGAACAAATGCGCGTAAGCCTCGGATAGCCTCAGAGCATTCCTAAAATCGCTGGTGCTAAATCCACCATGACCGAATACCTGAAGGTCTTTGCGGACAAAAATTTCGGGGTTAATCTCTATGGTACCACGGTAGGTAAAATGTCCCACTTCTACAACGGTTCCACCACGGCACACAAGGTCGAGAGCTTCCCGAAAAGCTTCTGGCGCGCCGGCTATTTCCATAACAACATCTGGCCCAATACCTCTGGGCGTTAGATTTCTAATCATCTGTGCACGCTCTTCTTCGGTCGTCTCCTGGAAGTTGATAACTAAATCAGCGCCGAACTGACGGCACATATCCAACCTGTTTTCCGGCGCGCCGATGACGATGACTTTGTAGGCACCGCATAGTTTTGCCACAGCAATTTCCAGAATCCCAATGCACCCAGAGCCTTGAATTACCACAATCTTCCCAGGTCCCATGCAATTCAAACTATATGGCACTCCGGGCTGAAAAGCCCTGCCCATCGCACGAATTGCATTTTCAAAGGGCTCCGCTAACACTGCTGTCTCTACAGGAATACTTGATAGAACTTTATATATCGTATAATCGCCGCCGACATAAGCGTATTCAGAGAAAGCTCCACCGACGGATGGGATATGTCTTCTTGTAGTTCGCCCAATGCCAACGTAGATTATCCTATCCCCAACCTTAATAGGTGTGCCATCAGAATCCGTTTTCGGCGCGTTATCGCCCATTTCCACAATAGTGCCAACAGGCTCATGACCCAGAAAAGCGGGGTAGCTTCTCTGGGTACCACTATAGGGTTGTGCATCGTAGACTTCATGAATATCTGTCCCACAAACACCGGACATATCTATTTTTACAATCATATCCTCAGGTTGTAACTGAGGAATTTCGCGTTCTATAATATCTAATTTTCCTGGTTCGGTAACAACAACAACTTTAGCTTTCATCATTTTGCGGCAGAAAACCCCTTCTGAAACATGCTTGGAACAATCAGGGGGGTGAGGAAAGCCGCTCTCCTTTCTCGGATATAATTAAATACTCCTTAGTAGTTTGACTTTGGTAAATTAGCGTCCCTGCCTTTCTGTCATTGCGAGCGCCAGCGAAGCAATCTCTTGAAGGTTTTCGCTTTACTTCCTCTCAGGTGA
>SDBU01008705.1_pt1 | contig 11487 bp, 16 predicted proteins | sample 2277071 | NCBI WGS metagenome assembly SDBU01 (sample SAMN10397929, study PRJNA504765) | marine sediment metagenome | isolation source: marine sediment core GS08_GC12, 126 cmbsf | place: Arctic Ocean: Gakkel Ridge, Loki's castle | collected 2008 | reverse complement strand
ATTCATTCCTGAAGGCCTACCTTTACTTAAGGAGATATTTTATTCTATGACAGGACCTCATTTTCCTGAATCCTTGACTTGGATTGTGGATGACATAAGCCAGATACTTGAAAAAGCCGATATTTCATCGATATTAAAGGAGTTCAAGACAACTCGATGGGAGGAAGATCCTGTAATTCATTTTTATGAGACCTTTCTTGCTACTTATAATCCAGAGGAGAGACAACGATTAGGGGTCTATTATACTCCCTTGCCTGTAGTTTCCTATATTGTTAAATCCATTCATAAGCTTTTAAAAGAAAAATTTGGAAAGAGCGAAGGGCTTGCTACAAGTGACGTTACCCTTCTTGATCCAGCAGCAGGGACTCTTACATTGATAGTCCAGGCAATAAAAGAGGTCAAGAGGGAGTTGGAAGTAACAATGGGAGTTAGACCAGAGGATGTGCTGGTTTCTTTAGAACCCCAAAGAGACTTCTTGGAGAGCAAAGTTTATTTCTTCCAACAAATGGGAAATGTTGGATATGTTAATTTAGAAACGGGAAGTGATATAATTACAGCTATGGTTAGTCCTAGCTTTGAAGGACGTACAGGAGAGAAGATATTTATGAAATTTGACGAAAATCACATCCATATTTTTGACAAAATTAGTGAGAAGACAATCATATAAATGAAGGAAATAATAGGACAGAAGAAAGAGGTGAGAAAGATGAGGAAAGCAAGAACAATCCTGAGCATTGTCTTAGTTGGGGCTTTTTTGGTACTGGGAATTGGGGGTATCCAGGCACAGGAACCTCCAAAAAAAGAAGATACACTAAGCATAATTGAAGCTCTCGAAAAAGGGTATATATCTGAAATTGGAATTGAGGGAAGTGAAAATGAGATAAAGCTATCTATAGAAAGAACTAGTGAAAAAGAGGTCTTAAATATTTACTTCCCCAAAGGCGTAACTAGATTCGGTTTTATTAGTAAAGCCAAAACAATTACGCATGGAGGTTGGAAGAGCACCGTGAGTCGTGTTTTTGATGCCGGGCGAATGACAGAAATGAGATTTGAATATTATCTTGCTATAGATTCTGATGATTTTAATAGTGATGGTTTTTATGTTGACATGGATGAACCATTGTTGATAACTATTCCAGAAGGCGAGAAAAAATTGGAGGTTTCAGGAAAAGGGAAATTAAAAGTAGAAGTTCCTTGGGGTTATGATGGATTTCAGCTTGCTGGAGTTTCAGGAACTATAGTTTCTGGAAAAATATTTATTGAAAAAAAAACACCTCAAGAGAAAGATGAACCAAAATTTAGAATATATTATTCTGGGAATATGAGAGTAAGAGGGTAAGGAAGATGATTCTAAGAAAGTTAACAACCCTTTTTTTAGCACTAGGTCTGGTGGTTTTATCCACTGGTTATGGAAGGGCAGATGTTGAAAATGAGGGAGGTTGAGGAGTCAGGTCTACCCATTTGACAAAGTTAACAAACACTGCCCGCAACGGCAGATAACACGGTGTTTGTGGGAAGCTTTGTTTCGCCAAATCTGCCTCCGGCGACTTTCTTTTATCCGCAAGAGATTAGGCGAAAGCCGTTGGAAAGGAGATAGAAAATGAGGAAACAAGATACCCGACCTCTGACCGCGAACTGTTCCCTTCAAGGGGCCGTACTCAACTTGTCGTGCGATGCTTCATACATTGTCAACCAACTCCAACGCAGCCTGGAGAAGAAACTTGGCAAGAACGGAGTAGTGTTGTCATGGCAGGACATACCAGAAGGTTATGAGGTACGGATTCGGTTCGTGCAGATTAATCAAGGGAACCGATTTCTGCGTTGGCTCTTCCCATTCATAGCTCCAGCAGTTGTGGAAGTCGAGGGCGAGTTAACGATTGGGGGATCAGGTCCCAAACCGTTTCACTACGTGAGGAAAGCTCAAGTTGGGTTGCTGGGTGGGAGTGCCGAATCAATGTTGGGAGTCTGTGCTAGCCGTGTTGGCAATGACATTGCCAAAACCATTCTAACCATGACTGGTTAGTAAGAGGGAGGTTTCTTAGAATGGACGAGCGACAAGTGGAGTCCCGTAGCCCACGCCAGTGGGAGGCGATAGTCAAACTGCGCATCCGCCAAGGAGAATCAGGAACTACGTTGCTGGGATACCTTGTGGAAAAGGGATTGCCGCAGGATCAAGCAAGACAAATCGCCGAGAACGCAATTAGGTCGGCTCGCTCTGGTTCTCTTATTTTGGTCACTATCGGTAGTGTAGCAGTATTACTTGGTATCGTTGTAACGGTCGCATCGTATTTAATGGCTGCTTCGAGTCCGTTCGGCGGTACATATTATATTTGGTGGGGGCCAGTTGTCTTTGGACTCGTTGCCTTACTTATAGGTGTCGTACGCTTGAGCCGCATTCACTGGTAGATGAAACGACTCGGGCTTTGCCCAACAAGACGTTTAGGCTCCACTTCGTTTCGGGGCTTCGCCGACGTTTGCTTCCGCTGACCCTCCAGCGAACGTCGTAAATGCTCAAACGTTAGGCGTCATTTGCCAAGAAAGGAGGATGTATGATGAGTAAGTCAATAAGTGTCAAGAGTACAAGTTTGAGGCTAGTAAGTGTCTTCGCTGCGGTGCTTCTGTTGTGTGGATGGGTGAGAACTGGACTAGCTCAGGAGAGCGAGGTAAGCCTCAATGCGGTGCTCGCAGAGACCCAAAAGATGTCGGATGAGGTAGATGAAATGACCTTGGTTTGGTGGGCTCCAGAGGAATTCTGGCAGATTAGTTTTGCACAGGATCCCACAGTTACGGAAGCCGAGGCTGAAGAGTTCGTGGAAGTTCTTCGCCCCTATACGCTCATTGTCGCTGCAGATGGCACAATTGGGCAATTTGGAGGGGTCACATACAAATCTGAAGCAGACATTCGAGCGGGTATTCAGATTAGAGATAACCAGGGGACTCCCTATCGCCCACTCAGTGAAGATAAAATAGATGCCGATGCCAAGAATCTCTTATCAATGATGAAACCTGTTCTTGTCAACATAATTGGGCCCATGGGACAGAACATGTATTTCTTTCTCTTTCCGTCCAAGACCAAAAAGGGCCAGAAGATTGCCGACGCCAAGAAAGAGGGAGTCTTTTCAGTCGAATTAGGCGAAAGAAAATTTAGATGGAGATTACCATTGGGCTCGCTTCTTCCGCTAAAGATGTGTCCAACTTGCGGAGAGAAGTTAAGTGGAGCTTATAAATTCTGCCCTTGGGATGGAACCAACCTACCATAGGCGGAGAAGTAAGAATGCTACTTAAATTTGCATGAATGAGGGCAAATGACGCCTAACACAGACTATACGGCTCACTTCGTTTGCCCCAATCGGCTATCGTCAACTTCGCATAGCCTGAAAACGTTGTGTGAAATCACCTTTCAAGAGCATTATAAGAGGAAATGTCAACGGATAAACCAATGTCCAATTTTCATTTCAAATTTATGTCTTTTGGCTTCAAATTTCGCGATTTCTTCTTGCCTCCCAAGAATATCTTGAAGGAGATGGGGATAAAACCAGGGCTTCATGTACTTGATTATGGCTGTGGACCTGGGAGTTATACAATGGCTGTTGCAGAATTGGTAGGAAAATCAGGGAAAATTTACGCCTTGGATATATATCCACTTGCAATTCAGAGCGTTCAGAGGATCGCTTCAAAAAAGCAACTTACGAATTTGGAAACTATTTGTTCCGACTGCAAAACTGGATTGCCAGATAATGGCGTAACAGCTAACAAAGAAATCAACCTGACTGGAACAGCATTGTGTGAATCTGAATCGATGGGGCTACGCAAAATGTGTCTTTAAATATTAATGTACTGTGCGCCGTAAGTTCCAGCAGGTTATTTTTACCGTTAGACAAATCAAGCTCAACATCCGTGTTTCGCTTGAAAAGAAAAGAGCGCGCGCTTTCAGCATATAACACAGCATATACGTTTCATCGCTCCGCTCCTCGGGCCTTGCCACATTTTACCTTCGCTACACTTCGGCAAAACGTCGTATATGCTGAAGAGGTTGTGCGTAAAAACGATTGGAAGTTAAGACCGTAGCCGTTTGGAGTAGAACAGCCTAAATAAAGTCCTAAGTACTATCCAACAGTGCTTTCTTTGACGTAAATTTCAAAGAGATTAGTTCTTTGACTTTATCAGTCTCGTATAGGATACGGACTTGAGCCCATATCTCTCTCTCCTTTGGATGCATTAGCCTGTAAATACTAAATGGCCAGAACATAAAATTATCTCCTTCCGTACTTACAAGCTCTTATGGCAGTTCTCTTATTGATATTTAAACTTTTGGCTATTTGTTGATAGGACATTCCGAGCAGGCGCAGTTGAGTTGCTTTTTTAGATAATTTTTGATATAAATAAGGTTGGTGGACAGGAAGTATTTTGATACGGGCGGTTATTTCTGCAGAAGTTCGAATTGGTTGCGACCGCGTCCGTCAGCTTTTGCCAATTTGGACTCTTGTAGCTGCCATCCGATAGCGCAAGAATGTGAATTTTTGTTCTGCTACTTTTCTCGCATTGTGCAACATTTCTTGTAAGCAGCTTGCATCTGCTACAAAAGAATATATAATACCGTGTGACAGACATGGAACTCCATCTGACCCAAACTCGACTTGCCCAAAGAATCCATTCCAAACAGAAAAGCATCTCTCGGTACGAAACTGGGGCGTCATTACCATCCATACGAACTCTGGTCAAAATCGCCAAAGCTCTCAAAAAGAGAGCCGGTTATTTTTTGGATGAGTAAGGAGGACGTATCTCTAATTTCCCTTAGATGACAATAACAAGAAGTTACAATTTGATACTTGACCTATAGTCATGCAAAGGAAGTACTTCGCAAACCTGAGTCCCGATATATGCAATGTGGCGCTCTAAAATTTTACGCAAAGTAAGCCGACCGGGGCTGATTTAAGGAGGTAAGTAAAATGGAAAAATAAGACCTGACACCAATATTTTGCACCAATTTTTGAAGAAGACAGCATTTGGGAAGAAGGTCTAGTAGAGATAAGAAATCGACAAGAGACTGGGGGTAGGGTTAAGCTCGACATCACCCGTGGGGATATCATCTTTAATGGCAATGTATATTCTTTTAAGAGGCTAATGGAATAATATTCAAATTTGATCTAAAAAAAGATTTGGGAGGTAGAGTAAAATGAGAAGAGTCAAATTTGCCAGGATTATGAAGGTAAGGATTTTTGTCTTTTTGATGGTAGCTTTGATGGGGTCTTTGCTCTCGATCAAAGCTGCAAGAGCTACAGAGCTATCTCTGATGGCAACGGTTACTGATGTAAGTGGACAGAGTTTTTCCATCTTCGATCTCAGATACGATGGAGAATCCTGGATCCCTATTGTTCAAGACAGCACTACCGTTAAAATTGGCTTTGGCCAAGTTAAAGGATTCACTTTTAAATCGATAAAAGGGGAAGATCAGCTCAATGTAGTTTTACATCTTAAGAGTGATAAGACAGCGGAGAGTGAATTCGAGGCCAAGAAATCTTTTAGTGGGATAGCCAATATAGATGGTGTTGGCTGTCAGTGATCCCTTGCTGCACAAAAAGTGATGCGGATTAATATGAGTAAAAAGGAGGCACCTAAAAAGATAACTGAGGAACCTGTAATTGATGCCATTGCGACCTTTGATGAAGGAAAATCTTTAGAGTTTAAAGGCATAACACTCAAACTAGTTACTGTTAATTTAGGCGAGGCAGAAATTCAGATTTCGCCTTTGGCTATCGAACAATTGGCCGTAGTCAAAGAGGATAAGAAAATGAAGTTGAGATTACGAAGTGGAAGAGAATTTCTGGTTGACAAGCCCTCCGAGAAACTCTTTGGAGTTGTTAAGATTGCCGAACAGCCATATCAGGCAGTAGTAAGCCTTGATGATGTTGTATCTATAAAATTTGCATCAGGGATTTCCCGAGCAGAGAAGGAAGTTATAAGAAATACACCAGAGGTCTGGAAAATAACACTTGCCAGTGGAGACCAGGTATTAGCCCACGATGTTCAGTTCCCTCTTCCTGAAGCAGAATTAGGTAAAAGGGTTTTCTCGGTAAGGGTAGAGAATGCTACTGCTGGTATTCCACTTTCTGCCATTGAAACCATTGACTTCACACTTCAACCTATTCTTGCCCATATACGAATCATCCTGCGAAATGGTGAAGAGGTTAGTTTACTCCCTGCCTTCGAGAGGAGTGAAAAACTCCTTTGTAATCTTATGTTTGGGGATGTTGCAGGACGCTTCTCTATACCTCTCACTGAGCTCACAGCAGCTACTGCGATGAGGAAGCCTGCCCGTGTTTCATTAACAGAAACAGAAAAGGTAGATTCTCCACCCGAAGTCTCAGGCACCATTTACTTGGATGAGAGACAGGTGCAATGTCGTTCAGTAGAGTTTAGAGACATTTACTCAACCAGTCAACGAGGGAACTACATCTATTTGCATAGAAGTTGGCAAGGATTCTCAGGAAATGTATCTTGGCTTCCAAATAAATACCTTGGAGGGACTTTGAGACTACCAATAGTAGATATTAAATCTATCAATTCAAAGAAAAAAGAGATAGTTCTTAGGAATGGGAAGGTAATTCCTGCTTACATATGGGTCTCTCGTGAGTTAGCTGCTTTCACTGGTGAGTTCAAATATGGAGATATGTCTGTGTGGGCTGATAGAGGGATGCATGTAGAACTCGGCGAGGTCATTAGTGAAAAGGAAGAAGCCGTTATAGAAAAAGAGGCTATTAAGGCTGTAGTCCACAAAACAGATGGCACTGTGATAAGTATACAGCATCCTGTCTTCAAGATTGATACGCCCAATATAGGTATTAAGGAAGCAGAGTACCAGGATGATAGTCAGATTGTCTTTGGAAGTACTGGGTATGACAGTGCCGATGATCCTATCGTACCTCGTGTTCCTCTCTTTACAGGAGATGCTGGATATTGGCTAGACTTCAGGCACATTCGAAAACTCGAGATTGGACCAGAACGCAGAGCAAAAGTAACCTTTAAAGACAAAGAAACTTTGGCAGGTGAATTGTATGAGGGTGTTACGGCGCTCTTGGATAAAGAGCAAAAGGAGATTGAAATTCCAATTGAGAAGATTGCTTCTGTCGAGTTTGATCCAGCAGAGAGTTCCACCAAGTAAAGTAAATAGTGTCAGGTTGAATTATGCTTGGCTATGATTGCAAAAAGGGCACAGCACAGCATATAACAGATGGTTTACCCTGCGTTCCCTTCGGTCACTTGCCCTCCGGACATTTACTAACGCAAAAGATCGTAAACTGTGGAATCGTTAAGCGCCATTTTTGTAAATAAAAAGAAAGGAGGTGTCTTCATGCGCAGAGTAACTATTATTACATTCATCGTCGCGGGATTAATGATCATGAGCCATGTGGAAGTACTCTCTAGTGAGGCATCTGATTTACCGCTTCTTATGGACATAGCTCAACTAGAGTTGAAAGTTACTGATACAGAAGAAGCTGATCGTATCTCCAGCGGTTTTTTTGGGCAGACTACAACACTTTCAGCCAAAGAAGGGTATAAGTTAGTAGTGGTTAGCTTGGAAGGGACAGTACAGGAACCTTGCGGCTTGCCGTTCGATCCTACCGACTTTGCTGCCATTTACGAAAAAGAAATTACTGACTACGAGGGCAAGAAAGAACTTCAGGTTCGGGTCACAAAATCGAGCGGCATTGAGATAATAGGTAATTGGAGTATCCCGCCCGAGGGTGCTCAGACTACCGTTACATTCTACATCCCCGAGCCAGGGCCCATCACCGTCAGGGTGGCTTTTATCCTGGCAGAAGAGATTACAAGTTTCCATGTGCGGTACCCTACCCTTGCTCAAGGTAAGGCAGTGATCTCACCATAAGAGGAAGGAGGCATATTAACCTGCCCCCCTAGAATCGGTCCAATTGTTATGTTAGAATAAGGACCGAAAAGGGGGGATATAAATGCCCAGAAGAAACTACACGCCAGAGAGAATCATCAGGAAGCTCCGGGAAGCAGAAGTCCTGCTCAGCCAAGGAGCGACGGTAGGTGAAGCTGCCAGGAAGATAGAGGTAAACGATATGACCTATTATCGCTGGCGTAGAGAATGAGGAAATCCCTGGGAGAATGGATATATAGAGTCATTTAATGGGAAACTGAGAAATGAGTTACTTAATCGGGAGGTGTTCACCACACTAACTAAACCGAAGATACTCATTGAAGAGTGGCGGAAAGAGTACAATCAAGTAAGGCCGCATAGTGCCTTAGATTACCGGGCACCTGCTCCCGAAACCATAATTCCGTTGACTCTAAACTTAACAAGTGGTACAGTTAATGGGGGCAGGTCAGATAGCCATCGAATAATTTACGGAGGTCTTAACATGAGAAAACTTATTAGCTTGGGGGCTCTTGTTTTCTGTATTATAGCCTTGACCATTGTGGGTGTGGCTTTTGCAGGGCAAGAAGAGAAGCCCTCAGAGAAGATTTCAATTACGTTAAGAATTAGCATTGAAGACATGAAACTAACCAGAAAGGCGGAAAGCCATCCTTTTCCGCATGAGATCCCCTGGGAGAAGCGACCAAAAATAATAGAGGGGGAAGCAACAATAAAGATTTCTGTAGCACCTACAGGAGAAGTTGTAGATGTGGAGATTATTCATTCTTCGGATTGGCCAGCTCTTGATGAAGAGATGTGCAAGATTTTGTACCAATGGAAATTCACTCCCGTGGATGAAGCAGGGATTAAAGTCTACCAGGCGAAGTTTTCTTTTGGCCCAAAAGATGCGGAACCCGAAGTCCCAACTGTTAAACCTCTAGCACCCGTGTTCGAAGCACCAGTGTTCGAAGCACCAGTGTTCGAAGCACCAGTGTTCGAAGCACCAGTGTTCGAAGCACCAGTGTTCGAAGCACCAGTGTTCGAAGCTCCGGTGTTCGAAGTTCCAGTGTTCGAAGCTCCGGTGTTCGAAGTTCCAGTGTTCGAAGTTCCAGTGTTCGAAGTTCCAGTGGTCAAAGTTCCAGTGGTCAAAGTTCCAGTGTTCGAAGCTCCGGTGTTCGAAGTTCCAGTGTTCGAAGTTCCAGTGGTCAAAGCTCTACCACCAAAAGTTGAACCACCAACGTTACCCACTACTCCACCACCAGTAGAGGCTGCTACCCCAGTTATCCCTACGAAACTTGTTACTCCAGCCGTTCCTATGAGAATTGCTGCCGCTCCAAATGAGCTGACGCTCGTTAATGAAACAGAATTCTTTGCTCTGGTCAGAATTAAATCGAAAACAGATCGTACCACAGTGGTCGAAGTACCGATAGGACCTGGTTGTTCAGCAACGATAAATCTCCCGAGTGGCGATTTTTTTGAGGTGGTTCGTTTTGGCAAGGAACCGGATAGCTATCACTATGTTAAAGGTGAAGGCTTCCAACTTGCGGCCTCAAAATCACAGTTTACGAAAGCCACTCTGACCCTGCACAGGGTGCCAGGCGGTGATTATGTTACCCAACCATGCTCAGCAGAGGAATTCGAGGATTCTCCTTGAACTTCCTGTTGTAGGTTTAGGTTCAATAGCTGATGGGATGATGTGAAGTAGAGGGAGAAAAGAAGACGGGAGAGGAAGGGCCGTCAAACAAAGGAAAATCTCGAGATATCGGCAAAAGAGGGATCCTAGGTTCGGGCCAGGTAAGGGCATGAGGGAGAAGGTGAAGTGAGAGAGCGATGTAAGAACTGAGATACCTAGGTAAGGCATGTCGTTATTGTACAAACGACACGAATCAACTCAAACCCGCTTCCATCTTACCATGAGACCGTATTTTCAGACAAAAAAGTCCCACCTTAAAACCCCACAAAACCGTAACGAAGAAATGATTCGTCCCTGGGTTGAACTTTCAAATTCCCAGTATGAAAGACTGAAGAAACTAAAAGAAAAGACAGGCAACCCATTGTCTCAGATGATTCGCAAAGCTGTATCCAGCTTTGTAGCAAAGAAAGATTATTCCATTAGCATTAGTGCCTCACATCTTCCAAAGACAACGAGAGAAGACTATAGAGGGGTGACTGCCTATTTTCACAGGTTTGACTGGAATCTCTTGGAGAAGATCTCAAAGGGTACAGGAACGTGCAACACTGGCCTCTCTCATCAGCTGTCCTAGCTACCATGAGGTCGAAGCTTCCCACGTGATCCTTGTGATTGGGCCTGAGGTGAGACACATGAGCCATCATTCAGCCAGAGCCTCCCTCGTTTTGGTTGCCTCTTGGACGGGCTTAGGAGTTTCCCTTCACTTGCCTCCCTCAACTTATTAATGATTCTCTCTGGCGTGTAGTTTCTTCTGGCCATTTGCATCCCCCCTTTTCGGTCCTTATTCTAACATAACAATTGGACCGATTCTAGGGGGGCAGGTTATTCCCGCAGGGAAACTGATTACTTTTGTTGATATTTGCAGACGGATTGCCAAAAAACACAAAGTGAAAGGTTGCTGCACTCTTACTACCGGCATTTCTATCATGACCATTGCCAATGCAGTTGATGAAGTAGCAAGAGAAGGCAAAGATTTGAGTATTCCTTATTGGCGAACGCTGAAATCCAAAGGCTTTCTGAATGAGAAATATCCTGTTGGGGTAGAAGCACATAAGAGATTACTGGGAAAAGAAGGTTTCAGAGTCAGGCAAAAAGGCAAGAAATACTTTGCAGAGAATTATTAAAACTACACTAAATGATAAGGGGGTGAAAAACAATGAAGAAAGAGAATTACAAGCATGATATTCGTTCATGTGGTCCAGCTGGTGCCGTTTATGGATTAGGTGTTGTTGGTGCAGCAGTATATTACATATCTCATGCTACAGGTTTCGGGATGGGAGTTATAGGTTTTCTAAAAGCGATTGTCTGGCCAGCTTTTCTTGTTTACGAATTCTTGGGATTCTTGGGAATATAGACCTAATGATCGAATAAAGATGTTCCCTTCTTTAGAATTCTAGTCCGTTCTCTTAGAAATTAACAAATTATCTAACTCCAAAAAATGCAAAGTGCTTTTGATGTCTTAGCAAAACCTCGTTAAGTCCCGATGTTGGTTTCAATAGTGCAACAATGAAATGGAAACAAGAGGAAGTCCTTGGGAGAATGGATATATAGAGTCATTTAATGGGAAACTGAGAGATGAGCTTCTTAATCGGGAGATATTTACCACACTGATTGAAACAAGTATATTGATTGAAGAGTGGCGGAAAGAGTACAATCAAGTAAGGCCGCATAGTGCTCTTAATTACCGACCTTCTGCACCCGAGGCCATCATTCCGTTGACTCTAACTTAATAAGCGGTATACTATTAATGGGGGCAGGTCACCGATACCGTTATCTGCCATTGCGGGAAGTGAAAAATATAAAGAAGGAGGAATTGATATGAGAGCGCCGAGCAAGCTTATTAGTTCTTACCAGTGCGAGTCTGGTCTGGGTAAAGGTTAGCCACCAGCCCAGCACCAAATCCCACGCATAGGGC
>SDBU01008704.1_pt1 | contig 11487 bp, 12 predicted proteins | sample 2277071 | NCBI WGS metagenome assembly SDBU01 (sample SAMN10397929, study PRJNA504765) | marine sediment metagenome | isolation source: marine sediment core GS08_GC12, 126 cmbsf | place: Arctic Ocean: Gakkel Ridge, Loki's castle | collected 2008 | reverse complement strand
ACGAGTACGGGGGCCTGTTCATCCCGGTGATGAGTAGCTGGCTTTGACGTTCACTTTGACGCTTACGCCAAACAACACTTACTAATAGTTGACCACACCAATCGTGGTTTTCGTTACAATTGGACTGTCCCAGACGATATGAAACACGATGGGACGGCACTTTAGGCTCAGTATTTTAAGTCCGCTGCGTCTGCCTATTCCGCCACCCCGGCCTTGAAGTTATTGTAGATGTTAGCAATATGAGCGTCAAGCTTTTCGCTAGTCTTTGTGCCTTCTAATTCGAAGGCTCTTAACAAATACAGCCTTGTCAGCTAAATTATCAAAAATTGAGTTATGTCAACATTACTAGCAGGAGTTTACCATGATTGAATATATTACAAAGTTCTTTGTTTCTGGGTTCGTTTACCCCGGCATTTTGTGGAACCAAGTACTTTTAGGGATTGGTTTAAGTTTAGTTTTCGGTGCCATCTGGTTTGCTCCCTACTGGACACCAATCCTTAAAAAACCGTGGGCATGGGCAGTTCTCGCTGGCAGTGCCATTTTAGCCTGGACAGCAGTTGCCTTTATTCAAATCCCACTGCAATACTTGACTGGGCAAGCATTGAACCACTTCTGGAGCCAGGAAGTTTTGACGCGCTGGATTCTGCTTGCGGGAATACCACAAATTCTCTTAAGTGGACTTGTTCAAGAAGGGGCAAAGCTAGCCCCGATAGTTACCTACTGGTGGCGTAGTGACAGGAATATCGACCCTAAACTGGGATTGGCCATTGGGGCTGTGGCCGGGTTGGGTTTTGGTGTTTTTGAGGCGGTTTGGGCGCATAATACCGTTTTTGCCGCTGGCTGGAGTTGGGAAGCAGTACAAACCAGCGGTTTAGCGGCACTGATTCCATTCTGGGAGAGGTTTTCCGCTGTGGCCTTGCATATCGCGCTTAGTGCACTAACCGGGTATGGCCTGGCCAAAGGTTGGGGTTGGCAGTTTTACCTCATAGCCTCGTTTCTCCATGGCTTAATGAATTATGGGGTTGTTCTGCTCACAGCTCAGGTTTTTACTATCGTTCCGCTAGAAATTTATGCCTCTGTGATTGCGGTATCAGTAACCGGTGTCGCCCTCTGGCTTCGCTGGAGAAAACCAAAGGCTGTCACTCAAGAATAAAGTCTAAGGCTATCAGAGACTTAGCGGTATTGGTTGACAAGGATACTATTGAGGGGTATAACAGGGGTGTAAAATAGATAAGCATCCGAGAATTGCCAAGCGGTTTAGGGGACTAAAATGAAGCTGTGGCACGGTATTCTACTGACAATGGGTGTTCTCATGGTCATTGGTGGGTCACTAGCCCTAATACTTACAATAGACAATCCTCAATATGCCCCTGGGGAAGCTACCGCTATGGTTGAGCGTGTTTATCACTGGCAATATAATAGCGCCGACCTCTATAGCCCACTAAGTGAAGAATATCTAGGACAAGGTGTTTGGGAGGTAAAATCCAGCGGTTCATATCCATACTCAATCTCAGGAGGGGGACTAGCCGTATTCAGGGTTTATGAGGAGACGAACACAGTAAAGATATACAATGCTGTGGCGAGAACTATATTAAACCGCCGGGAAGAACTAGCACAGCCTCCCACTCAGCCAAAAACTACACCAGAGTGGGAAGGGCTAGGTCCGAACCCATTTAGACCTTAAGTCCCAAATATCTATTCTAACCACACTACTTATTACACTCTGACACCACTTTCTATCTCTTCCAGAAAATAAAAAAGAGACCCCCACCTCGGTAGGGGTCTCCTGAAATACAACTGGAGGCGACGACCGGATTCGAACCGGTGAATAGCGGTTTTGCAGACCGCCGCCTTATCCACTTGGCTACGTCGCCCCAAAAAAACCTGCTTTTATCCTATCCTGCGCCCTATTATAACATAGCGGCAACTGACCTGAAAAGATGAGCCACTAGCCGTGAGAGAACGCTCCCTTATTTATGTTGTTGACAAAGTCGGGTGTACAGACTAGGATTTTTAAAGTCGTGTTAGATAGGAAAAAAGGTGACAGGAAAAGCAGACGATAAGAAAGCAACCCCACTTCTAACTCAAACCAGAAGACAGCTGCGCCAATTTAACCTCAAAGCAAGAAAAGGACTGGGGCAACACTTCCTTATTGATGAAGAAGTGCTCAAGCTTATTATTTCAGCAGCCGAGCTTACCACTACCGATATTATTATGGAAATAGGACCCGGCCTTGGCATGCTGACCAAGGAGCTAGCCAGGCAAGCCGGCTGGGTGATTACCGTTGAGCTAGACAGCAAACTAGCTGCCATTTTAAAACAAACCCTAACTTCTTTCAGTAATGTTAGCATCACCAATAAGGATATACTTGAAATTGACCCGGCAGCTTTACTCAAAGAGCAGAAGGCAAGATTTCCCGCGGTAATAAATAGTCCTTTTAACTACAAGGTAGTAGCTAACCTCCCCTATTATATTACCTCCCCCATCTTGCGCCATTTCCTCGAGGCTTCAGCCAAGCCTCAAATTATGGTAATAATGATGCAAAAGGAGGTAGCTGAGGCTATTGTAGCTGAGCCCGGTCAGATGAGTGTGCTGAGTATTAGTGTGCAATTTTATGGGAAACCAATGATTATCAGCTATGTACCAGCCAAGTGTTTCTATCCAGTACCAAAGGTTGACTCGGCTATACTACGAGTTGAGCTATATTCCCAGCCAGCAGTGGCGGTAACAGATACAACGAGCTTTTTTGAGCTAGTGCGGGCTGGTTTTAGTGCTTCCCGCAAGCAGATAGGTAATTCCTTAGCCCAAGGCCTGAGACTACCAAAAGGTGAGGTTTTACCCTTATTGGAAAAGGCAGGGATAGTACCGCAGCGGCGAGCTGAAACCCTTACCCTTGATGAGTGGGCACAATTATGGCAAATATTTACCCGGGCTGGTGAATCGACATGCTGACCATTCAAGCACCAGCCAAGTTAAATTTGACCCTTGAGGTTCTGGCTAAACGCCAAGACGGCTTTCATGAAATCCGCAGTGTTATCCAGACTATAAATCTATGCGATAGCCTCCGTTTTCAGTTGAACCAGGATATTGAGTATAAGTGTGATGCGCTAAACTGGATTCCAGAAGAAAGCCTGGTATCCAAGGCAACCAGCTTACTCCAAAGTGTTACTGGATGCACCAAAGGAACAGTAATAGAAGTCATCAAGCACATCCCTCTAGTGTCAGGACTGGGCGGAGATAGCAGTGATGCTGCCGCTACTTTACGTGGACTTAATAAGCTCTGGGGATTGGGTTTGTCACGAGGGGAATTACTCAGACTAGCCTCACAGTTAGGTTCGGATGTAGCTTTCTTTCTTTACGGAGGCACAGCTCTCATCAAGGGTAAGGGCGAAATAGTAATTCCTTCGCCCCCGTTACCTCAAATGTGGGTTGTCCTAGTGATTCCACATACGCCCAGACTGCCAAGAAAGACAGAACAACTTTACGCCAGTCTTAAAGCCAGCCACTATACTCAGGGACAGATTACAAAGAGGCTGGTAGAAAGGTTAAGAGAAAGTGGAGAATTTACCCCTTCTCTCCTGTTTAACACATTTGAGAACGTAGCCTTTGCCACATTCCCTGAGCTAAGTGTTTATCAGGAGCATATGATAAAAGCCGGTGCCACTGATGTGCACCTGGCCGGGTCGGGACCAGCTTTATTTACTCTGGCAAAAGAGAGGTCTCAGGCTGAGGAGCTGCATTTGCGTCTTCAGCAACAAGGGCTGGAACCATGCCTAACTGAGACTTTAACCTCAATAGAAAAAGTAGAATAAATAATCTATAATTGTGAGATAAAATTTAGTAGAGGAGGCATCAAATGGAAATCAAAACAGAGGAAAATCTGCAGACTGCCTTTGCTGGAGAAAGTCAGGCTAACCGCCGCTACTTGTTCTTTGCCGAGAAGGCAGAGAAGGAAGGTTATACCCAGGTAGCCAAGCTATTTCGGGCTGTGGCTGAGGCGGAAACAGTCCATGCCCACAACCACTTTAACGCTATGGGTGGAGCTGGCTCAACCAAGGAGAACCTGCTAGCCGGTGTCGTCGGGGAGCACCTTGAATTTACCAGAATGTATCCCCCTTTTATTGGGGATGCTGAAGCTGAAAATAATAAGATCGCTCAGGTTACTTTTGAATATGCCAACGAGGTAGAGCAAATTCACCATGACCATTTCCAGAAGGCACTTAAAGCCGTTGAGGCAGGTCAGCAATTAAAGGATGAGCCCTACTTTGTCTGCCAGGTCTGTGGCAATACCGTAGCCGGGGAAACCCCTGAGAAATGTCCGGTATGTGGCGCCCCCCGCAGCAAGTTCAAGCGGATGGAGTAAGCCACGAAAACTATGCGCAATCTATATAATATATTCTACCCTAAGAGCAGGCTATTACTAGGCTTAATCCACCCACCCTTCAACTAAGTCTATCTCGCCCTCTCTAGTCGTTATCCTTTCATCTATTCTGGCGTCGTGTAACAAGTCCAGCACGTCTTTGATACGGGGACCAGGAGGTATGCCCATTCTTTTTAAGTCGTTACCGTTAAGTGATGGTTTGATATAGCGGAGTTTATCAAGGAAAAACTGGATGTGCTGGTAAGTCACGAGAGAATTGCAGGCTAACAAATTAGCTATAACAGCCGGCAAAGAATAATCGTGGAGGAAACGGTAAATACTACTCGGCCGGGGCCCAGGTTGAGCCAGCCAGTCAAGCTTATCTTTGAGGTTCTGGGTATCTCTTAAAATCTGAGCAAGGTTCTTAGATAAACTGAACTGTGAAATCAGCTGCTCACTTTCCTTATTAGCCAAGTGATAGGTTAAAAGGGCTAGGTAGAGTCCAACCGATGGTGAATTAGGAGAGCTTAGCTCCCGAGCCTGCTCAAACTTTTCAGTCAGCCAGTCATCACCCTTTAGCGCCGGGTGCAGTTTTGGCAATACCTTTAATTTTTTAGCACGGCGGAGGACTTTCTCTGGAAACTCCTCCTTTAAGACGAGTTCCAGTTCATGTCGTATTCGGTCGCCACTAATGGTATCTAGCATAGATACATTTCGTTTAAGCAACTTTAGGCTATTTCCCTCCAGTTGGAAGTTTAGCCGCTGCTCATAACGTAACCCACGCCAAATACGAGTGGCATCATCAACAAAGCTTCTTTCATGTAGAACACGGATAAGTTTATGCTCAAGATCATCCCTGCCCCCATACAGGTCAACCAATTGACCGTAGCGATTGGGGTTAAGCACAACAGCCATGGCGTTGATGGTGAAATCACGGCGGAAGAGGTCATCCTCAATAGAGCTAGGGCGTACGCTAGGTAGCGCTCCGGGTGCAATATAAATTTCTGAGCGGGCAGTAGCGAGGTCAACGCTCCATTTATCCCAATGAAGTTCAGCTGTACCGAAGCGAGGGTGAGTTATAATTTCCCCTTGATGAACATGGGGTAACTGCTTTGCCAAGTTTATGGCATCACCCTCCAATGCTAAGTCAAGGTCGAAGTTAGGGCGCCTGAGGAGTAGGTCACGAACTACACCACCGACAAGATATAAACTCTGTCCTTGATTGGCAGCTAGCTCCCCGGCCGCTCGCACAAAGTTAACTAGCTCAGACGGCAACTGTCTTTCAATTTTGTTGGATAAATTAACAGTCTCTAGCATTTCTCTTTTTATCTAAGACGGATTAACTTGCATTATAGCACAGGTTGTCATTGAGCGCATCTCACATTGACCTTAGATTCTGTACCTGATAGGCTTAATTAAGCATGATGAAACCCGAATTAAAGGAAACTACCGAACGTTTGGGTTCCGCCCCCTTGGGTAGACTACTTCTCAGTTTGAGCTTGCCCGGAATGGCATCAATGACAACTATGGCTCTTTACAATATCATTGATACTTTCTGGGTAGCCCGACTAGGATATCAGGCCATCGCCGCACTGACCATTGTTATACCTTTTCACGTATTGGTTATCGCCATCAGCATTGGCTCTGGTATCGGCATCAGCGCCCTCGCCTCTCGGCGTTTCGGTGAGAGAAACCTTGAGGCTACCAACCAAGTCGCCGGGCAGGTTTTCCCGCTTGCCGGGCTCCTAGGTGCTATCTTCCTGATGGCTGCTGTTTTCTTTGCAGAACCTATTCTAACTATCTATGGAGCAACCCCGGATATTATGGACTTTGCTACGCAGTACTTGGCAGTTCTTGGCTTTGGCATGCCTTTCATCTTCTTTATGATAATGGGGGGTAGCTTGCTGCGCGGTTCAGGGGATGCTGTTAGACCCATGGTATTTATGATTACTGCCACCATCATTAACATTATCCTTGACCCCTTTCTAATCTTTGGCATCGGTCCTTTCCCTGAAATGGGTGTTCGTGGGGCGGCTCTGGCTACGGTAATCGCCCAACTAATCGGCGCCGGACTCACCTTCTATTACATCGTGGCACGCAAGTCTGCTTATCGAATAGGGCTACACAATCTTAGGCCTAATCTACCGATAATACGTGATATTTACCGTGTTGGCTTCCCCTCAATGGTTTTAGAAACTATGGAAAGCGTGGTCTTTGCCCTATTCAACTACGTTATTTCAGCGTTCGGGTCATTAGCCCTAGCCGCTGTTGGCATCGCCATACGTATTGTTGACCTAGCCTGGATGCCTATGTGGGGTGCCTCCCAGGGGCTTTTACCCATTGTGGGCTTTAACTTTGGGTCTCGCCGCTGGGACCGTTTGTGGCGGGCGGTTAAGTTAGCTTCAGGTGGTCTTATGTTGGTCACGGGTGTGGCCTTAGTGCCATTACAAATCTTTGCCCCTGAACTTATTAGCATCTTTAGTGATGACCCGGAATTGATGGTTATCGCTGTGCCCGCTATGCGTATTTTCCTGTCAACACTGATTATTGTAGGCCCGTCGATTTTGTTTATCACCACTTTCCAGGGCTTGTCCAAGGGTAAAGAAGCTTTAGTCCTCTCATTAATCCGTCAATTCATTTTCTTTGTTCCGTCATTGTTTCTCCTACCCCGAATCTTAGGGATAAACGGTGTTTGGCTGTCAGTACCGATTTCAGATACCCTCGCCTTTATTGTATCAGGGCTATGGCTCTTCAGAGAATATAAGCTACAACAGCGAACAGGTGTATGATCTACTGTTCCTGTTCCAAAGGCTAACCCCAAGAACTAAACACCTCAGCTAAACCTCCTATTTGTTTATTTGTACTCATTGTTATTTGCCAAGTATTTGCTTATAATGACGGATATAAAGGTATAAGCTATGAAAATAGTCTCAATTGTAGGAATGGCTGGCGCTGGCAAATCGGAAGTGTCCAAGGTATTTGAGGAGAATGGCTTTGTCAGAATAAGGTTTGGTGACGTAACTGACGAAGAGATAAAGAAGAGAGGTTTAGAGCTAAACGAGGAAAACGAGCGCTATATTAGAGAGCTACTTAGAAAAGAGCATGGGATGGAGGTTTATGCCAAGCTGAATCTATCCAGAATTGATTCGGCACTAAAACATTCAGATGTAATAATCGACGGGCTTTATTCCTGGGAGGAATATACCTTTCTAAAGGCACATTACGGGGAAAACTTTTATGTCGCCGCTGTCTGGGCACCACCGGGAGCAAGATATGCCCGACTGACCAGCAGACCAAACCGAAGCCTCACTCTAGAAGAAGCTGCCAATCGTGATAGGGCAGAAATTGAGAATATTAACAAGGGTGGACCTATCGCTATGGCGGATGTTACTATCATCAATGAATCCTCTCTGGAAAATCTAAGGAAGGAAGCGACAAGGATTATCTCAAAATTAAAATGAAAAGGCTGACCAGACCTGATATTGATGAGTATTTCCTGAAGATAGCCTTGGTGGCTGCTGAACGCTCAACCTGCCATCGGCACCATGTCGGGGCAGTAGCAGTAAGGGATAAACACATATTAGCTACCGGCTATAATGGTGCCCCTTCTGGTCTCAAGGACTGCCTTGAGCTTGGTTGCCTAAGGAATGAGTTGAATATACCCTCAGGAGAAAGGCATGAAATATGCCGGGGTATTCATGCCGAACAGAATGTAATTATACAGGCCGGCCTTCATGGGGTTAGCCTTGAGGGCAGCACCATTTATGCTACTCACACTCCATGCACATTATGTGCTAAGATGCTGGTCAATGCCAAGATAAAGCGATATGTCAGCTTCGGCAGGTATAATGATAGTACGTTTATAGACTTGTTCAAAGAAGCTGGCATAGCACTTGATATGCAGGAAAAACCCTCATCCCAAATAAATTATCTGGATTAGGAATTGCTTAAGACCATACCAATACCACGTGCTAAGGTAATCGTCAATCCGGTGGCAGGCGCCCACTCAACCCACCGGAAGTGGCCTCACATTAGCCAGATACTGAACTACGTTGGTCTGTCATTTGACTATGAATTTACTGAGGGGGTGGGCCATGCCACAGAATTAGCCAGAGCCGCTGCCAGTGATGGTTACCGCTATTTGGTGGCGGTAGGCGGTGATGGAACGATAAATGAGGTAGCCAATGGCATACTTGGTTCAACCAATGCTAGTAGTACATCTCTAGGCGTAATAAGCACTGGTACCGGGAGTGATTTTGTCCGTTCAGTAGGTATCCCGCAACACTATATCAGTGCCTGTTCATGCTTGACCAGCCAGCGAAGGGCATTGATCGATGTTGGTGTCGTTAAATACCAGAGCAAGGGACAGACTTTACAGCGCTTTTTTGTTAATGCGGCGGGCATAGGCTTTGATGCATCAACAGTGGAAGCTACTGAGCGCTTCCCCAAATATTTTGGTGGCACTGTTCCTTATCTGTTTGGCTTGCTTCGGACTTTGATTGGCTACCGAAATAAATCTGTTGTTCTTCGTATTGGAGATAAGGTTGAGACTACTCGTATCCTGAGTGTGGTGGTAGCTAACGGGAGCTACCTTGGGGGTGGGATGCATATGGCACCAGAAGCTAGTCTTAATGATAATTTACTGGACGTAGTGGTTATTGGTGATATAAGCAAGTTTGACCTGCTGAAGTCATTACCAATGATATATAAAGGAACCCACGGCCAACACCCTAAAGTCAGCATAGAGAAGGCATCCAAAATTACCGTTGAATCATCAGAACGAGTTTTAGTCCACGCCGACGGTGAACTATTGGGAGAGGGTCCGGCATCTTTCTGGCTCGTGCCAGCCGCCTTGAATATTGTAGTCTAGGCACAATATTCAATCTATGTTTTCTCCCTGGTAAGCCCCCTGGTAGCCTTCTGTTTCCTGAGTTAACTGTAAGAAAATAAGCTGTACAATCCTGGCATTCTTTTGCAAACGAAACCCCTGAGGATTATAGACGACCATAAGAGACTGGGAGCGACCAGAGTAGCCAGCATCCCATACTGCAGTGTTCACCGTAACGCCACAGCGAAGCAGGCTCGACCTGGGCCTAGCCAGCGCCATAACATTCTTCGGAAAATGGACAATCTCATTATAGGTAATAATATAGGCACCAGGCACCAGATCAATAAAGTCCAGACCATCAAATACCAACGGAGCTAAATCAGATACCACCCTCTGGCTGTTTTTAACGGCTATCTTGCCCGGTGACTGAAGTAGAGCTATTTCACGCAGGGTAAGGTCGATACCGTTAGGCTGCACCTGCTCATCAAGGTTAATATAATCCTCTATCAGCGGTGGCTTTTGCTGGATTAACTTACAGATATCTTGTTTGGATAAAATAGCTGCCATTTCTAAGGTCTCTATAGTAGCACAGGACAGCAAAAGTTTGAAGTTTTACAAGGCACCACTGTCCTAAGAACCTTTCTTCTTAGTCGCTTCTTTTTCGGCAGCTATTTGTTTTATTTCTTGGAGATGTGCTTCCCTCTCATACCGTGCAATATACCAGTCTCTTAAAAGAATCTCTACTAGCCCTACTAACAAATCCGCCTCTTTAGGTTCAACATTTATTACTAGGTTGACATCTTGTTCCATATGCTTGCCAACATTGCCAACGCTGCGCACAGAATCTATAGCGTCCCAGGTTTTTGGGTCAACTTTACCTTTTACCTTTTGAATTTCGTCTGATAGGCGCCCTGACTTTATCTTTACTTTCCAGAAATCACGGATAATTCCTTGCAAGCATCTCCTCGCTAAAGTAGCCGCTGCCTTGGGACTCTTTTCTAAAATAAGACAAGCTTCGTTATAATCATCTCTTATTGCTTTAGGTATGTAGCTAGGGAAAGGTATCGCTTTGGACTCAGGTATTAGTGACCAATTTTTAAGTAATCTGTTTTTAGATAGTTGACCACTATGTTCATCACTCACATATGCTGAATACATCTCAACATCAAAGCTTATTTTTCTACATTCAGGATTCGGGCAGACGATAAACCTTGATTGTGCTATCCTTAGCCCATCTTTGTTTACACTGCCTAATTGGGTTTCTTCAGAAGCTACATCTGTCTCAGTTTTTACCGTCACTGGTCTTTGACAAAATGGGCATGTCCAACTAAATGCCGTCACTTTAATTCTCCATCTGCTATGTCAATCGAAATGTAGACTATTTGCCAGGTTGTGTCAAATATCCCACGAACCCCAGCGAGGCAAATATAGGATGGTTGAATTAAGCAGATTTTTGGAACAAAAGTGGCAGCATAGAGATTTGAACCCACACCCAAAGGCCTGGACGTTCTTCCCGCCTACTACAATGAAGGCTATAACTGGCACTAACGCCAGTAAGGAGTTAATCTAATGTAGAGCCACGGCTCACCTCATCGTCTAACCGTTAAAGCAAGACAGGCAGATCTCTACGCAGTTCCCTTAATTGTTTAAGTCTCCGTGCGGTTTCTGCAGTTATCTCTTGTTGCTTTTGGAACAAATCCTTGGCTCTGGTAAACATACTTTGCACTCTAGATACTTTGGCTAACTCAGATGCAATTAAAGTCACTGAGATTTCCTTCGACCTTCGAGGGTAATCTCCAATCCTTATTACCGCTTTAGGAGCTTTGTCTTGCAAAAAACCAGATATTTCCTCTAACATGGTCAGATTGAGCACATCTTTTGGGGCACTAATTAGAGCCAGGATTCTCCTGGCGTCTTGCAGATCAAATCCCAATGTCAGGTTATTCTCAGCTTGGAGTAAGGCTCCAGATGCTGCGCTGCGTTCCTTAGCTCCTTCCCGGTAATGTGACCTTCCCCGCCGATAGAAAACAGAAAGGTCGACTTGTCCCCTACCGACAGCGGACAATTCATTCAGAGATTGTTTAATATCTCCGGCATCTATCACTTTGCTGCCCACATATTTCTGGTTTCTCTCCTCGCCAGCACAGCAGAGGTCATAGAAATTCTGAACTATCTCCTGGTTTATGTGTTTGAAATTTTGAGCTAAACTGCTTTCTGTTTTCCTAAACCGTTCATTATCAACCAGAAAAACGGCGTCAGCATATTGACTTACCGTGTTGATACAAGTAGCCGTGTTCAT
>SDBU01008703.1_pt1 | contig 11487 bp, 31 predicted proteins | sample 2277071 | NCBI WGS metagenome assembly SDBU01 (sample SAMN10397929, study PRJNA504765) | marine sediment metagenome | isolation source: marine sediment core GS08_GC12, 126 cmbsf | place: Arctic Ocean: Gakkel Ridge, Loki's castle | collected 2008 | reverse complement strand
ACTTGCAAACAATTTGCTTTTTAGATTACAGACTTTGTTTCCTTCAACAATCAATCCTGATGGAAGTTTGATTGCCACAACATTTTTGGCAGCATTCATCGTAATGTTAGCAATGGCATCAATAGCCTTTGCTGGAGTACACAGCCCGCCCATACTTGGCATTATTTCTCTTGCAATGTTAGGATTTTTTGCATTTATTGGATGGATAAACATTTTAGTTTTTGGCTGGATTTGTTTAGCAGGAATATTCATAATCTTTGTTAGCACAGCGGTGATTGGCTCATGAGTGGAATACTTGAACGATTTTTCCAAGTTGCATTAATTTTAACACTAATGTTGTTATCAGCAAACGCAGGAATTTTCTTATTCGGTGAATTGCTCACAGGTGAATCGTTTGAAGTCCAAGCAGATCCATTTGACGGAATTTCACTTGTTATAGCTGATGACTCAATAAGACAAAGCGATGTAGAAACAACGGATCCAACACAAAGCCTGACAACCTGGCTTGCAGTAGCCGCCCAGCTTCCATTACTTCTCGTAGGTTTTCAAGTAATTTTGGCACACATTCTTGACGGAATTGGATTAAGTTTAATCGGAACTTTCCTTTTAATTATTATTTCCCTTTTCCAAGTTGTTGGCATAAGCTACTTAGTCTGGGCATTAATTTCAGCATTTCGCGGAGGTGGCAGCCCATGAGTTGCCTGGATCTTGGAACAAACCCGCAATTGTGGGACGTTCTCTCTTGCGGAGTAATAGAAGGCATGGGTGGCTGGGTACTTGCAGGAGTACTAATATTTGTGCTACTGTTATACGCAATGTACAAGGCAAGACTGCCATTTGTAGTAATTGCCCCAATTGGTTTGGTTTTCTTGTTTGTTTTTGCAGGAGCAGGAATAACAAGCCTAAGGGTTGCGGAAGTGTTCACAAGCCTAATGTGGATTGCCTTAATTTTTGTTTCAATAATTGTAATGATGGTATTCTGGAAGCTTAGGAGGCCATTCTAATGACAACAGTTGCAGAAATGCTGGAACGGCTTGCCCAAGCTCGGGGCAAAAGCCAGCTTGCAGAAATAATGTCAGGCTACCAAACAGCCTTCAGAAACAATCAGGATATGCTTCGTTCCATTAAAAATATTCAGGACATTACTAAAGCCTGCAAGAGTAAAAATGGAGTTAGTAAAAAACTGATGAGGCGGAGGTGAAAATGGTGGCAAAAAAAACAAAGAAACGAAAGAAAAAAATTAAAACAGGTGAAGATTTTTTACGGGTAAAATATCCAAAGGAAACAAAAGGGGGGTGAAGTTTATGGGAAGGCGTAGAAGTTTGTCTGGAGATGTTAAAAAGTTTGCAAAGTTTTTTGGAACTCCAAGCAAGCGAGAAAAGGAACTGAAGAGGTTAGCAAAAAAGAGGCGTGTAGAAATTGAACGTGCAAGGGTAAGAAAGCTTAAGGCAATTAGAAAGGCAGAGCAAAGAAGCAGAAAAGAAATTGCAAGACAGGTTGCAAAAGCTCGGAAGCGGACAAGAATTGAACACAATTAAAAAAAAAGGAGGTAAAAAATATGGCAAAAAGAAAAGCACCAAAATTAACAATAGCAGGAGCTGAAAAAGCTTTAAGAAATCCAAGAACACCAAAACAATTACGACCATTTTTTAGAAAAAAATTGGCTGAATTGAAAAGGAGAAAGAAATAACATGAGTTGTATTGGAGCAAACCCAAGAAGTGTAATTACGCGCAAGAAGGGCACAAATTTCAATATGCGAACACAGGAAGAAAAAAAGGGAGATTATTAAAGGAGGTGATAAAATGGAATTTGGAGGATGTCATTAAAAAAATTTGGAGGTGGTTTGGATGGCAATAAAAGTAGAGTTTGGCCCTGTGCTGACAGAAAAACAATTGAAGCAAATTTGGGATTCACTCACAAAAATATAAAACAAAAAAGGAGGTAATCGAAAATGGGAAAGAAAAATTTTAGAACAACACAGGAAATATTTGGCAAATTGCAGGATGTAACCTTTGGTGGAGCAGCCGTTGTAAAGTCAACAGATGTCTTAAAGCACGCGAGAGATCCAACAGCTTTGGCAGGAGACATTGAAGGGCTAACAGGTGTTGGAATTGGATCAGCCTTTGGCAAGGCAGCATTTGATCTTGCATTAAAGCCGGTTGGATTAAAGAAAAGGAAACGGAGGTGAAGCAAAATGAGTAATGGGTTATTTCTACCTGGAACAAAGGATGGAATAATAATTAAAGAAACAAGGCGTACCGCCAAAAAAATAGAAAAAGTTTTCGGGAAGTAAAAAGGAGACGATGCCAAACCATGAAAAAGCTTGCCGTATTTTTGATTTTTCTAATTTTCTTATTGAATAGTGTAAACGCTGATGTAGTAATTGGAACAAATGCCGGATTTGTTGAAACAGCCCCTTCTGCTAACCCAAGTGGAACAAACTTAGCAACCGATACAGTAGCAAGAGCTATAAGACATACTTCTCCTCTTAACGCCTCAAAAGTTACAGAAATTGGAATTTATATTGATAATGCCACTCAAGACGCAGACATGGAATTAGGTATCTATGACCATGATGTTGGAAACGATAGACCAGGAAATTTATTAGGCTCGGTAACAATACAAAAAGGAACTTCTTCTGGGTGGATTTCATCTGCTGTAGATATAGCTATAGGATCAGAAACAATTTATTTTATTGCGATACAATTAGATGATACTGCTACAACCACAAACACAAATTATACTGGTAGTGGACCATCTAATACTGGGCATAATAAATCAAGTCAAACTTCATTACCAAACCCTTGGGGAAATGATTCGTCTGGAACATTAATATATGCAGTTTATGCAGTTTATGAAACAACGTTACCACCTCCTCCACCAACGGCTCTTGAAAACAATATGGATTTGTCAAAAGGAATTATGATTTTGATTGTTCCGCTTGCAATTCTTTTGTTGCTTGTTAGAGAAATGATGTTTGTAATGCAGGGCCGAAAGCCTTTTGATTTAAGAGTTTTGGTTGTGGCCTTGTTTGCAATTGTTGCAGCAGTTGTTCTTTTAGGAATTTTAGAATTATTTTAAAGAAAGTGAATTAAAATATGCGATGCAAACACCTTTTTTTGATAATTATAATTGCAACTTTAGCTTACTCACCAGTTTTTTTACGCGAAACTCCCACGAGTTGGGATCCCTACTTCTTTTTAGACAGCGTATGTAATAATTCACCTCTTTTAAACCAACCCATAGGCACAAAAATAGTGTTTGGACTACTTCCATGCAATATTATGGCTATTCAGGTACTATTTTTGGGCTTAATGATTGTTTCCTGCATATTTATTGCCAAGTGGGGTATGCTATACAACCCAAAATGGGGATGGTTTGCAGGCATAGCAGTTTTTGCAACACCAATCTGGCTTTTAGAATTTTGGAAAATAGAAAATGACGCAATCGCCTACACACTAATCTTCATCGGAGCATATTATTTCTACAAAGGCCTAAAAAACAAAACAACAAAAGAAAAACTTGCAGGAATCGGACTCGTTTTACTAGCATTCACAATCTGGGAAGGCGCAGCACTATGGCTAATTGCCTTTTCACTCTCATGGATTTGGATTGCTATTCCAACACTTGCAGTCCTTGCATTTAATTTCAAAAACTTTGCAGGAAAAATAGCACCAGTCTCAGGAGCAATGGAATCAGTCCCAGGCTTCGGAATGCTATACCAAGCATTTTTACTCACCGCAATAATGTTCGTACCAAAAATCACAGCCCTCCTGCCAGCAACAATACTATTTGCAATCATCGCAGGGATTAACTTAAAACTGGCAATCCATGCAACCCCATTGCTGGCAATAGCGGCAACAACACAAGTAGCTCAATCAAAAACTATTCTAATGAAGTTGTTGCCGTTTGCTGGCATAGCCATTGTAATCTTGTTCACTTCTTCCATGGTATTGAATCTTCCTCCAACTTCACAGGAGCTTATGGCATCGCAGCTTGCTGTGGAGGAGGCTAAAGGTTCAATCATTTGCAACGACTGGCACACAGGCCACCTTATTAATTTCTTAGGTGGAGAGCCGTTGGCAAAAGGAGGAATAGAACAATGCCGGGGTTGCGTGGATTGTATTGTGCTAAGCTATCGAGAATTTGATTGTCCAATATTAAATGATGTTAATGGGGAGATGGATTTGAAGGTGTACAAGTGCTAAACTAAACTTTAAAAATAAATTCAATACAAAACTTGTAAAAAACCACACAAAACAAAATAATCATAATAACAGCCGGAAGAACATACTCTGGCAAAAAAGCATCCACAACCGACACATTCAACCAAAACACTACCTCTTCACCCCTTCCAAAATTGCCTTGATTTTTTTATAAACCACTGAATACGAATCCACTCTTGGCTTGTAATAATCCTTAGTCTTTGCATAAAAAATGGCCCCCATAACCAAACCCAAATCGTTCTTTGACAAAACGCCTGAATTAATAACCTTACCATCAATTTCTTTCACAAGCCTGTAAACAATTTTCATTTTTTCACCTCTTTTACATATTTATTTCCATGCCTGCACTTTTGTGTGGCACCCTTTGGATCATTTGTTTTTAACTTACAACCACAACTAGGTTTGTAAGTCTTCATTTTGCCTGTTCGCCTCCACTCTGTCAAAGTCTTCCAACTATCATCTACCTCAAAAAAAGCAACAAAACCCGAAGAAATAACAATTGACAAAATAACAATCACAATCTCACCAGTCTGCCAAGCAAGCCAAACAAACAAAAACAAGCTTGCCACAATGTTAAACAAATACAGCCAAAAACGATGCCCGCCCTGACCTCCAGCAAAACGAGCCTCAAAACCAGTCTTCCGAATAGAAAAATCGTCCTTAGCATAATCTACAACACCCATTAGGAATCCTCCTTTAAGAACACACGCATTTCAATACACGAGCCCTTTTCCTCAAGCTCCTTATTATTAGCAACAATAGCCCGTGCCTGAAAACCTGGCAAAATCTGCTGAGCAGAAGCCTCCGACCTACAAACAATCTCCACAACCACAACCTTACCCTCCAAACAAATAGAAGGTTTTAAGCCAGCAGCCCGCAAAGCAAGACCACCAACCCCCTTCACAAACTTTGACTCAGCCTCAGGAAACTTAGCAAAAGCCAAAGCTGCCGAAGGCATTACCATCTCAATACGAATTGTTTTACTCATTCAACCACCTTTCCCTTTGCATCCAACTGTGCTGCACTCTCAGCAACCTTTGGCTTCTTAAACTGCTCTGCCAAAAACGCAGCAATCTGCGCCAACTGTGCCTCCAAAGCCGCCTGATTAGCAATAATTACCTCAAACTGTTTTCCTGTCTCGTAATCCATTCACTTCACCTCCTTACTTCTTTTACCATTTTCAAATGTTGATATTCCAACAAAAAGTGCGAAACAACCAGCAAACAAAAAAACATACCACCCCAAAGGTTTTGTTAAAACAAACGACCAAAAACCTATTCCAAAAATTATACTTGCAAGCACAAAAAGAATATAGTTTATTATATTATCCATTCACCTCACCTCCAAACTAGAAAACCAATTCACTCAACAACCTCCTTACTCTTATTCTCCCCCAAATGCAAACTATCCAACACCGCACCAATATAATGCAAGTTCGCATTCAACTCCTGAACTTCTCCAACAAGAGCCTTAAAAACCTCAGTCTGCAAACGCAACTCTCTCAAAAAAGCATCCGCACCCTCAGGTTTCTCAACCTCCCTATTTCGCCCACGCAGCCTTCCAAACAACGGCCTCCTCTCCTTCAACTCATTATCCGAACTAAAACCTTCCTCAAAACCCATACACTACTCAACCTCCGTTTTTTCTTTTTGTTTAACAATCTTATTCCAAATCCAGTCATAAACCTGATACATCCATAGCTTGTTCAAAATGTATGTTAAAGTTATTCCTGTTACCGCAGTCCAAGAACCGGTAAAAATTAGTGAAATGCTTCCAAGAATCATATTGCCCAAAACTATTTCATAGATTAGGGGCCTAAAAATTCTTTTGTGTCTTAACATAAAAGTGTTGTTAAGCCTGTTCCAAAACCTTTCATGAAAATAATAAATCCACAAAAACATAAAATGATGGGTAAAAGTAATGATTGTGGTTGTAATCAAATTTCCTGTATAAAAATATGTCACGAGTGCAAGAAAAATTATGCCCCAAATTCTCCAAATAGCACTTTTTATCATACTCTTTTTTCTTCCACCTGCTGACTTTTTAAACATTTAATTACCTCTTTATTTTTCTTTTTATGTTTGTTGAAGACTGTTCCGGAAAATATGGAAAAGTAAAAACTTTTGCATACTTTTTTGCTTCCTTAATTGCTTCTGCTTTATGACTTGTTGACTCTGCAACAAAATCTGGACGCATAACTTTTATGTTTTCAATAGGAGAATAGGTTTCTTGTGGTACTACTAGATCATTGTACTTAATTGCATCTGCTACTGCAAGCCTTTCATCAAAGCTCAAAATAGGTTTTTGTTTTTGTTCCATTACTGCTTTGTCTGTTAAAATTCCAACAATAGAAATCCCATCTTTTCCAACAATTGTTTTACAATTTTTCATTTGCCTAATATGTCCTCTGTGAATTAAGTCAAGAACATAGTAACTGTAAATTGTTTTCATTCTTTTACCCCCTTTTTCATAATTTTGTAAATTTCAATTAGTCTCTTTGCTGAAACAAATGTTAACAAGACAGTAATTAAAACAATTACCCAAAAAATTTGGTTAATTAAAGCACCAAACAAAATAATGATTACAAGAGTGTCAAGCATTCCAAAAACAAGATTGCCTTTAACCGGAATTGCTGCACTTGGTTTGCCAACAATGTTTTCAATCAAAGGTCTGCTTGTATCAACAAAGTACAAGTTTACCATTGCAAAAAAGGCAATTGGTAAAATAAGAAAGTTTTGAGTTAAAAAGAATGCTCCAAAAGCAATTGAAAAGATTAGCATTGGCTTTTTTATTGTATCAGAGGTTGAGTCAAATAAAGCACCGTACTTTGACTGATTTCCTTTTGCTCTTGCCAGGTCTCCGTCAACAAAGTCAAACAATTCACTAACATATAACAGTATTGCTCCTCCTAATAGATATTCCCATTGTCCAAATAAAAAAAACAAAGATGCAACAACTGCTAAAATGAACGAAAAGGCAGTACAGTTGTTTGCAGAAACAGTGGTGTTAACCAAACCTGCAACAACTTTTTCAGAAACCTTTCTGAAAAATATTCTTCCAACAAATACATCAGTCATTTGGTTCCGCCTCTTTCGCATCTTTTTCTTCACAATTAAAAAAACCAGAATTTAGTTTATTCATAAACTCGTTAAACTCTGTTTGAACTGCATCACCTTTCCAATACCAACTCAATCTTATATAAACCCAATCGACAATTTTTTTCTTGTCTAATACTTCAGATTTCATTTAAAACCTCCGTCAACATTAAAGACTGCACCAGTAATAAAATTTGCTTTATTAGAAACAAGAAAGTTAACCATATTTGCGACATCAGCAGGAACTCCAATCCTCTTTAATGCAGTTCTGTTAGAAAATTCTTTCAAGAATTTTTCAGGAACATCTTTTACAATTCCACCCGAAATAAGACTTGGACAAATACAATTTGACAAAATGTTATATTTTGCTTCTTCTATTGCAACTGTTTTAGTTAAAGCTATTAATCCTGCTTTTGAAGCACAATAATTTGCTTGACCAAAATTACCTGTTTGTCCAACAACAGAAGAAATACAAATAATCTTACCACAACCGCTAGCCCGCATTGAAGGTATAACTGCTTTAATACAATTAAAAGATCCAGTTAAATTTATATCAATTACTTTTTGCCAATTATATGTTGACATTTTTGCAATGGTTGAATCCAATAATATTCCTGCATTATTTACTAACACATCAATTCTTTCAAATTTGAATAAAGTTTTTTCAATTAATGAGTTGACATTTTTTTCATTTGAAACATCTGTTTCAATAAAGATGGCTTTTCCAAAATGGTTTAACTTCTCTGCGACAATATTTCCATTTATAGAATCAACATCTGCAACAACAACAAAATAACCAGTTTTAACTAACTCTAGAGAAATTTCTTTCCCTATTCCATTTGCTCCACCAGTAACTATTGCAACTTTGTTCATTTCTTTTCAGCCTCTTTTATTTCCTTGGTTTGAATTTCCCATAAATCTGTTTCGGGGGATTTTCCTTTTTCTTCTCGTGTAGGACTTCTTCCTTGATATAGTCCTATATATTCTATTCTTCCACAAACCGTACAACGGTTTCCTTTTTCAAGTATGAAAGGAGTTTCTACCCAATTGTGTTCATGTTGTTCCGCCTTTTTTTTGGCTTCTTTCTGTCTTTCCCTATACTGTTTATTATATTCTCTTTGCCTAACAAGTCTTGATTTTGGTTCTTCTAACCATCTCCATTTCTTATTTTGTGTTTTTCTGTTTCTAACAAGGTCTTGTAGTTTGTTATAAATTTGTTCTATATTATCACAACTTTTTGGAGCGCCTCCTTTTCTCCAATAGGCATTAGCTTGAAGTTCTAACCAATAAAGAATTATTCTAGCTTCTATTTTAGTTAATTCAATCATTGGACTGTGTCGTTTATCTATAAACATACTTTTTTCAACCATAATTTTCACTTCCTAATTCCTTTCTTTTTTTGTCTCTTTTACTTCTCTTTTGTTTAGAGTTACAATGCCTCTTAACAAGTAAACTTCGTATTCATTGTTGTTTTCTGTTTTAAGCAAAAGCATTGAACCACTTCCAATCCATTCAGAAGTTTTTAATTTTGTTTTTGCTAAGTCAAGAATGTTTTTTGTTTCTTCTGTATCAAAAAATCCAATTACTTTCATTTCAATTCCTCCATTTGCTGTATAAACTGTGTTATGTCTGTTCTCTACCTCTAGACCTTTTAACCTTTTCCCTATAAAGCTTTTCAAGCCTGTTTCTTAAATCTGTGCTAAGACTTGTATCTTCTCTTAGGTCTAAATAAGCTTTTTGAGCTAATGGAATATCCTGAAAAATGTTTTCATTATCTGTAAGGTCATAGTTTCTTGCAGACAAAATATAAAGACCTTTGCTGATAAGTTCAACATCTTTTTCTGTAAGCATTGGTGTAATATTAATTCGTTTCGTCATTTCTTTTTCGCCTCCATATATTCCATGTTGTGCCATATCTCTACGTCTATTATTCCTCAGCTTTTTGCAATTCCTTCAACAACTTTTCACGCTTTCGCATTAACTTAACCAAAGCAATCTCCTGTTCCAAATTATCAATCTCCTTCCGCTTCTTCCGCAAAGCAGCCTCATGCGAAGGAAAAACAACATCAGCAAAACGCTTAGCAGCCTCAGCACCAACCTTCCCCACAACCTTTGCACCATCCATCAAAGGCTTCACATCAATCTCCTTCGTTGCAAAACCCGCCATCGGATCAACCCGCTTCCTAACCTTCTTCTTTGCCAATGTTTTACTTATTTTTTTCTTTACCATAAATCAAACCCCCCCACTTTTATGCAAACAAAAAATGCCACCAACAACAACAAAAACCAAAACAAAACAACCAACCAACGAAGGCCAAAACTCCCCCATACTCAAATCATTATGCAACCCCGAAGCAGTAGCAAAAGCCACACCCTCAGTAGGACTAACTGCAGGAGAACTATAAGGACAACGCCCCAAACAAATTCCTTGCGCCTCATCAGCCAAAACTAGGTGTGTTGCTTCGTGAGCCAAAACATAAGAGAAAAGCCCAGCCATGCAAATTAAAGCGATTAAGAAACCGGTGGCAAGAATGTTCACTTTGTAGCCTCCTTCTTTTCTGAAATTAAAGGAATAAGGAATGCCTCTAAAATCATCACCGACGCCTTAAAATTTTTTGGATTTTTAATCTCCTTCATTCTACTAAGATGATTCCTAATAACACTCTTATATGTTATATTCTTCAATTCAATCCCCCCATTTAAGTCCTTTCATAGCATGCTCATACCAACCAGGTTGTGTTTTACCTAAAGCCCCAAGCTCATCAAGACGCTTTAATTTATCAAAAGTCAACAAGTCTTCAACTTTCATATAGGCCTTCAATGCCTTTGCGCCCCGCCCCTCAGACAATTCACTCATTACTCCAATGACTCTTACCTGTCTATCTGCCATATTAGAAAGCTCCTCAAAAAGCCTTCTTATTTCTTTAGTTTTATTATCCATTATATCAATCCTCCATTTTTTGTTTCGAAAAAGTATCAATTACTACTAACGCCTTCCCCAGCTCACTTGCATATTTCTTATTAGACTTAACTGCCAATTTATGTCTCTTCCTCATAATCTGCACTAAACTTTCCATCTGTTGACTTGAAACATCACAAAAATGGGGATGTTTTCCAAACAGCCTTGCAGCCTCTTCCGTATAAATAATTGGACGAAAAACCCAAACTTCAACAGGTCTGCCGTTTGGTTTCATTCTTGGCTCTCTGAAATGATAAATCCTTAATCCATAATTTTGATAAAACCAATTCTTAACAGGACCTAACAAAGTTGATTCAATAACATTTATGACATGACCTTTCCAAAGCCTAAAACTATCACTACCGTTAGGATGCAATTCGTTTTGAACAAAATTACTTAAATTCAACTTGTAAATAATTTCCTGCATAGTTATATGCCCCATCAAATCAATATCATTGAAATCATAGACTGCTCCAAGCTGCCTTTTTCCCTTGCTTTTTTCTTTATCAAAAAACCAAAGGCGTTTTAAAGAAGCCTGGATAGGTTCACCATAATGAACCCCCCAACGCTTCTTTATTTCAGGCTCAATGCCATTTTGAAGAATGTTAATCTCGTTCTTCATTTTTTCACCTTCCTAAAAGCGATTAGAGTTTTATAAGCTTTCGCTTCTTCTTTTTGAACTTCTTTAAGAAAAGAAATCATTATCTCAATCTCTGGAGCGGGCAAATACTTTACATCTAAAGACCTCAACTCAATCAACTTATCAGTCCATTCATTGACAAGACTTTTGAATCGCCTAAGAAAAAACCCTTCCTTTCCACCTTCCTCCATAGGATAAAGTGTTTCCTCTTCATTAAACTGCTCTTCTGCTTCCCGTAACGCAACTTGTGGCTCAAGTTTGCCCTTCAAAACATCTTCCTTCAAATGAGGGTGGGCTTCAAGCTTTTTAACAGCCGAAACATATTCCCTTATTTTACGAGAACCAATATCCTGCTTTTCTGCTGTCTTTAGCAATTTAAGACGGTCTTTAGAATCAAGATGTCTTGTTTCAGTAATGGTTGACGGTGTAAGATTAATAGAAAAACTTTTTCCGAGTTCTAATCTATCAAAAGCTTGGGAAACAACTACTGTTGACCGTCCAACCAATTTTCCAAATTCGGTTAATTTGAAATCTTTATTAGTTTGCCTTTTGGACCTTAAGGCAAA